>OJGP01000197.1_pt1 | contig 12833 bp, 14 predicted proteins | sample 1594701 | NCBI WGS metagenome assembly OJGP01 (sample SAMN05416863, study PRJEB24817) | seawater metagenome | isolation source: Sea water | place: Canada:Atlantic | collected 2013-11 | reverse complement strand
CTACACAGAGTAGATCGTCGGCAGCGTCAGATGTGTATAAGAGACAGATCAATAACATTGAAAAGAGTTGGTAGGCGATCTTCAACAAATAAGATTTCATGATCGGGATGACTATTTAATAAGTTGCTTAGTATTTGTGGCTTGCTCAATTGGCGATCTAAACCAAAAATACGTTCAGTAGGAAAGCTAATCATATTTGCTTGTAAAATCTTACTGACAAAACGCTCTTGTTTGGTGGTGATAATAGTTGCGTTGCGATGATCAATCATGCCTAGTTTTTCAGTAATGCCGTCAAATAGAGGGTTCATTTCTACCCACTCATCTTGGTTATCTAGGATCCAATTATCACGTGTTTCACCAAAACGCAGTTTAAGTCGTTCTAAGTTAATTTCATCTCGGCGTACAAGATGGCGAAGGTATTTATCAAAACTCTTGAGTAAGGAGTCCGGACTAACGCCTTCAAACAAGTGCCGCATGATTAAAGCTGCTTCATAACCTGTTTCCATAACAGGCCTAACGTGACGGAATAAATCAACTATATCGTTAGGTATATCCTGAGGCATATCAGTCCATACCTTGCTCGCTACCTTCCAGCCCGTAATCCCCGTTTCTACAGCGCTATCACAGATAACACCATCAAAGTCTAAAGCGTATAGTTTTGTTTTTGCCATAAGTTTTATCTTAGCAAGCAGTGTTTTGCAAAGTCAGTAGCCTGGTTACTAGACCAATCACCGCTTGGTTTTTGTTTCATGTTCGCACACCATTCATCACTACCAACTTTAGCCGAGCAAGCTGTTAGAGTAATCATGAACGTTGCGAGTAATATTGTTATGTAAAGTTGTTTCATCGTTTTCATTTGTAAAGATCCTTTGGGTGCTTATTTAGCAACGCGAGTTTGGCCATTGATTGACATTAGGCGAACTCGATCACCTATATTAAATGGATTAGCAGAATCATGCGCTTGCACGACTGAAATAACATCATTACGATTTGTCATGCGGATAACTAATTCTACACCTTGTGATTTTGTAATCCCTTCCTCAGCAGCAGCGCCGGCAAGCCCTCCTGCTACAGCTCCTATAACAGCAGCAACCGCCGCTCCTTTTCCGTCACCTATGCTACTACCCGCTATGCCGCCAACAGCTGCTCCAGCCGCTGTGCCAATGGGTGTTTTTGTGCCTTCGATAACCACTAAACGGACGTCTTCAATCGTGCCATATTTTACTGTTTGAACTTGGCGGGCATCCTCACGCGAGTAGCTATCACCCTGTAAATTACTTGCACAGCCGCCGATCAATAAGGTTGTTGATATAATAGTTATTACAAATGCTTTGTTTGTTTTCATGGTTATACCCTCTATTAATATCTTACGGTTAGACCGCTAAATAGAGCCAATTATCCTTTAAGAAATACAGTTTTGCCTTTAAACAAGGTTTGGGTGACCTGATTGTTAAACAGCCAGCCTGAAAATGGACTGTTTTTGCCTGCACTAATAAAGTTGTGTGGCTGGCACTCATAATGAGCATTGAGATCGATAATACAAATATCGGCTTGTGCCCCTACTTTAAGTTGACCGCCTTCAATACCTAGAATAGTTGCTGGATTATAGGTGAGGCATGCTATGGCTTGTTGAAGTGTTATTTCATCATCATCGAGTAGTTTTAAAGTTAGTGGTAATAGGGTTTCTAATCCTGAAATACCGGCTGTGGTTTCTGCAAATGGGCCTAGCTTTGCATCATTATCTAGTGGTTTGTGATTGGAGCAGATAGCAGAGATGACACCATCACGTAAGCCTTGCTGCAATTGATCGCGATCACGAATACTGCGAAGAGGTGGGATTACATGGCTGAAACTATCGTAATTTCCAATATCATGTTCGCTAAGATGCAAGTGATGGGCACTTACATCTGCCGTTACGTTTAGCCCTTTTTCTTGAGCAGATTGAATTAGTTCAACAGACTTTCCACAAGATAAATTGTGGAAGTGAGCACTAACCCCTGTTTTTTCTATTAATAATAAATCACGAGATAGCGCTATGGTTTCTGCTGCTTCTGGAATACCCGTTAGCCCTAGACGAGCACTGACTGCCCCCTCATGAACACAGCCTTGTGCTTGTAACCAAGGATCGGCAGCATGGATATAAATTGTGAGATCAAGGCCCGCTGCATATTCCATTGCACGGCGTAAAACAAGACTGTTTTCAATAGGTCTGCGGCCATTACTAAAGCCAATACAACCTGCGGTTTTTAATGCGACCATTTCGGTTAATAATTGACCGTCTAATTTCTGAGTGAGAGATCCAATTGGGTAAACCATTGCCCTTCCCGCTTTTTTAGCACGCTCTTCGATTAACTCAACTGCTGCAGGAGTATCAATAAGTGGGTCTGTATCAGGCGGAACACATAATGATGTAATGCCGCCAGCCACTGCAGCACGGGTTTCATTGTCTATTGTCGCCTCATGTTCTTGTCCTGACTCTCTTAATCTGGCAGACATATCTATTAGGCCTGGGCAAACAATTAAGCCTGAAGCATCGATGCTTTCATCAGCATGGAAGCCAATTGGCTGCTCGCCAATGGCGATAATTTTCTCATCGCTAATAAATATATCTTGTTGTGCGTCAAGCTGACTGGCGGGATTAATTACACGGCCATTTATTATTTGAAGGTTCATGATTGGGCCTCGATTTCAGACTGTGCTCCTAATGCGATTGACATGACGGCCATACGAACAGCGATACCATGGGTAACTTGTTCTAATATCACTGACTGTGGGCCATCTGCTACACTGGATGCAATTTCAACGCCTCGATTTATTGGACCTGGATGCATAACAATGGCATCTGGGTTTGCAATGCTAAGCTTGTCATCTGTTAGGCCGTAACATTGAAAATATTCGCGAGCACTAGGCAGTAATGCGCCCTCCATGCGTTCATGTTGTAGTCGTAGTGTGATGATGACATCTACATCTTTTAAACCGGCTTCCATATCGTGATAAACGTGAACACCCAAGGTTTTGCAGTCTGAAGGTAATAATGTTTTTGGACCAATAACTCGGATTTCACCCACACCTAATGTTGATAGTGCATGAATTTGTGAGCGGGCGACGCGTGAGTGCAATATATCTCCAATAATAGCAACGCGAAGATCGGGAAAATGCTGTTTGTGCCGGCGAATAGTGAACATATCAAGCATGGCTTGGGTGGGGTGGGCGTGACAGCCATCACCAGCATTGATTACGCTAATATGGGGAGCAACATGCTGGGCAATAAATTCAGCTGCACCACTTTGATTGTGACGAACAACAAACATATCGCAGTGCATGGATTCGAGGTTATGCAGTGTGTCGAGCAGGCTTTCACCTTTTGATGTGGCTGAAGTGCTTATATTGAGGTTAATTACATCAGCAGATAAGCGTTTTGCTGCTAATTCAAAGGTGGTGCGTGTGCGTGTACTATTTTCAAAAAAAAGGTTAACGATGGTTTTCCCTCGCAGTAGAGGTACTTTTTTAACCTGCCGGTGTGAGAGGCTTGAATACTGCTCGGCATGATCCATTATTTCAGTCAATAGAGGTCGTTTTAGGCCTTCAATAGTTAAAAAGTGCCGTAAATGACCATTTTCAGTGAGTTGATTATTGGTCATTCAGCGTCTCCGTTAGTGGTGAACTCAAGCTTTAAGCCATCATTATTGCTAAGCTTGATATGTTGACTGGCCGATAGATTAACAGATTGACCAATAATATCTGCATGGATGGGCAGTTCGTGACCATTTCGTTCTATCAATACTGCTAATGTGACACTTGCTGGGCGACCATAATCAAAAATCTCATTTAATGCTGCGCGAATAGTGCGGCCGCTTTGCAATACATCATCTACTAATAATAAATGACGGTCATCAACATTAAAGGGCAAGTCCGATGGTTTTACCTGTGGGTGCATACCAATACGGGTAAAGTCATCACGGTAGTAGGCAATATTTAAAGTGCCTAGTGGCGCATCAAAGAAGGCTATATCCAAAATGTCTACAAGCGCTTCCGCAATCCAAACACCACCACTGTGAATACCAATAATGAGAGGGTTTTTGCCTGCTAAGCTGTCATGAATTTCATCAGCCATTGATTGCAGTAATTGAGGTAGCTCGCTATTTTCAATTTGTGTTGTCATTGTTGATTCAGCCATGATTGAAGGATAATTTGTGCTGAGATGCGGTCAACATCATCGCGTTTATTTGCTTGGAGTTTACTACGAATACCAAGTTGTTCAAGCGCTTCATAGGTGCTTAATCGTTCATCTTGCCATTCGACAGGAATTTGAAAACGACCATTTAATCGATTGCCAAACTTACGAGAGGCCGCAGTCATTCTTTGTTCGCTACCATCCATATTAAACGGTAAACCTACGATAAGTAATTGTGGTTTCCACTGGTCTAATAATGCCTGCACTTCATCCCAGTTTGGAATGCCATCACGCGCTTTAATGACTGTTAAAGGGTTTGCTGTCGATGTTAGCTCTTGACCTACTGCGACGCCAATGTTTTTTAAACCATAATCAAAACCTAATATAGTGCGTGGTGTGGTCATGCATGCCCCATGCTGTTTGGCATTAAATTTATATCGATACCAAGTAATTTTGCTGCTTCATGCCAGCGCTTATCTGCAGGGATATCAAATAAAATACTTTCTTCAGCAGAAACGGTTAGCCAGCTATTATTAACGATTTCTTGCTCGAGTTGGCCTGCTTCCCAACCAGAATAACCCAGTGTGACCAGTGATTTTTCTGGACCATCTGGCGAGCCCATTTTTTCTAGAATATCGGTAGAGGTCGTTAGAAACAAAGACTCCGATAGTGCAAGAGTGGTCTTCCACTGTTGCTGGCTATTATGAATGACCATGCCTTGCCCTTTTTGCACTGGACCGCCAAATAATACAGGCATGGCTCTCAGTGCCGCTGCCGTATTGCTAATTTCTAAATGGCTTAATAGTTCAGGCAGCATGACTTGCGTTGGTTTATTAACGATAAGCCCCATAGCACCTTGTGTATCATGCTCACATATATAGACAACAGCACGATAGAAAAAGGAATCGGAAAGTGCTGGCATAGCAATAAGGAAATGATGTTGCAGTGATGACTTCAAACCGTTTTCCTTTTAGAAGAAACTGAAATCAACTTGGAATAAACGCTCTACTTCAGTGATATGGCGCTTGTGAATCAAAAACAAGATAACGTGATCGCCAGACTCAATGACCGTGTCGTGATGGGTAACTATTACTTGATCTCCACGAACAACAGCACCAATTGTTGTTCCCGATGGCAGGTTTAATTCATCAATACGACGACCTACTACGCGAGATGATTTTTTATCACCGTGAGCAACGGCCTCTAATGCTTCTGCGGCACCACGGCGCAGTGAATGCACGGCAACAATATCACCTCGGCGAATATGAGCAAGCAAGCTACCAATGGTGGCTTGTTGTGGCGACAGGGCAATATCGATACTGCTACTTTCGATTAAATCTACATAGGCTGCTCGGTTAATAAGGGAAAGTACTTTTCTCGCCCCCAGCCGCTTGGCCAGCATAGCTGATAATATATTGGCTTCATCATCATTAGTCAGTGCACAAAATAAATCTATTTTGTCGATGTCTTCTTCTTTAAGTAGATCTTCATTGGCTACATCACCTAATAATACGATGGTGTTTGAGAGTTCTTCAGATAGTTGATGTGCACGTTTGGGGTTCGCTTCAATCACTTTAACATGATAGTCAGACTCTAGTACTTTTGCTAGACGAGCACCAATTTGTCCACCACCAGCTAACATAATGCGTTTATAGGGCTTGTCGAGACGGCGAAGTTCGCTCATCACTGATAGAGTATCTTTAGTCGCGGCAATAAAAAACACTTCATCTTCAGCTTCAATGACGGTATCCGCACGAGGAATGATTGGGTAGCCATTTCTGAATATTGCTGCGACACGGGTTTCGGTCTTAGGAATATGTTTACGCAGTTCTGATAGAGGGCTACCTACTAGTGGCCCACCATGAAATGCTTTTACAGCGACCAACTGTACTTTTCCTTCAGAAAAATCAAGAACCTGAAGTGCATTCGGATGGTTGATGAGCTGAGTAATATAGTCGGTGACGATTTGTTCTGGACTAATCAACATATCAATTATTGTTGATTCTTTAGTATTAAAGATCTCTGGATTAGACAAGTATGCATTGCTGCGAATTCGGGCAATTTTAGTCGGTGTATTGTAAAGGTTATGGCAGATTTGGCAGGCAATAATATTGGTTTCATCATTATTTGTAACGGCCAAAATAAGGTCTGCATCTTGAGCGCCTGCTTTGGCGAGGACATCTGGATGCGATGCCTGACCAATAACCGTGCGAATATCGTAGTGATCTTGTAGCTTTTCTAATAATTCATTATTAGTGTCTACGACGGTGACATCATCATCTTCACGCGCTAATGTTGCTGCGACAGATGAGCCGACTTGCCCTGCTCCGAGAATAAGAATTTTCATAGTATTAAACCCTAAATCTGTTTAGCATCGATGCCTAAAGTACGTAACTTACGGTATAAATGAGTTCGCTCCATACCTGCCAACTTAGCTGCTTTGCCTACATTGCCATCTGTTTCCTGTAATTTATGAAGTAAATAGAGGCGTTCAAACTGTTCTCTCGCTTCACGTAATGGCAGGCCATAATCTATATTGGCATTATTTGACATTGATTGTGATGCTTCAGGTGATAATTGTATGGCATTATCGATATCTTCGCTGTCAATATCATCTGAATTTCCTAAAATTAATAGACGTTGAATAATGCTTTTTAATTCTGAGATATTACCTGGCCATGAATGGTTTCTAAGTCTATTTTGTGCCGAGACAGTGATGTGACGATAAGGTAAGTCGCTGTCTGAAGTTTCTTGGTCGACAAAGTGTTGTACTAACTCAGGAATATCTTCAACATGCTCGAGAAGAGAAGGGATTGCTAGCGTGATACTGTTGAGTTGATAAAACAAACCTTCTGAGAAGTTACCTTCTAAGATGGCATTTTCTAGTGAATATCGGCTTGCAAAGATCAACTGACATTGATTGAGTTTCTGATTATCAAGTAAATAGGCTAGCAAAGCCTGAGCAGGTTTGGGAAGTAACGCCAAATCATTAATAAATAAGCAGTTGTTTTCTGCCAATGAAGTGAGTTTTAGACTGTCATCAGGAAAGCTATCAGCACTCACTTCAATAAATTTACCGTTAGCGTATTTACCTAAGCTATGTAAATAGTGGGCGAAACAGTGTTTTCCAGTACCATCTTCGCCACGTAATAAAATAGGCATAGCATGCTCAGCAACACGCTTTGCCTGTTCTCGAAGCTGGGCTATTTCTGTGCTTTTACCAATAGGTGTTTGACAATGCTGCCGCTGGAGTGCGACATGCTTTTTGTGGCTTTCTAATGTGACTTCTACTCCGCGTAATAACTTTGCCATTGATAAAGGTTTTTCGATAAAGTCACTGGCACCTAAGCGAGTTGCTTCGACAGCTGTTTCAATTGTGCCGTGGCCTGACATCATTACAACGGGAGCATTGTTATCGTGTTGTTTAAATTCTTTTAGCAGACTAATGCCATCAATATCAGGCATCCAAATATCTAATAATGTGAGGTTCGGCGAGTGAGACTGAAATAATGCACGAGCTTGCTCGCCATCAGCTGCAGTAATGACTTGATAACCTTCATCGTTGAGAATATCTTGAACCAACTCTCGGATATCGGGCTCATCATCAACAACTAAAATGAGTGGCTTTTCATTATTCAATGCATTTGTTCCTCAAGGGGTAGACGTATAATTATACAGGCGCCTCTGGGTTCTTCGCTGTTTTCAGCCCAGACATCACCATGATGTTCTTCTATGATTTTTTTTACAATGGCAAGGCCAAGCCCTGTGCCTTTTATTTTGTTGGTAGCGTAGGGTTCAAATAGGGTATTAATCATATTATCAGGGATGCCTGGGCCATGATCTCTGAGGCTTAATTCCAGCCATGGCTGTTGTTCAACCATGATCTGATGATAATTGATAGTAATATCAACACCGGTATTCGCTTCTTCGCTAGCCTCAATGGCATTTTTCAAAAGATTGTGAATAACTTGTCTGAAACGATTACTATCTAACAATAGATTGATATTTTCTTTACTATTCAAAAGCACAATATGATGATGAGGATTGCTCTGGTATAGCGAAACAACTTCATGTAATAGTGACCCGATAGAGATCGAATGTAGCTGTAAGCCTGGGTTGCGTGCGTAATCAGAGAAGTCATTCACCATATCTTTCATAGCTTCGACTTGTTTAACAATGGTATCGGTTAATTTGGTTAAGGTGTGGGTTTGGTCTTCGGGCAGTAGCGGCTTGTATTTATGTTGCAAGCGCTCGGCAGATAACTGAATCGGCGTGAGTGGGTTCTTAATTTCATGTGCGAGTCGTTTAGCAACTTCACCCCAAGCAGCATTACGTTGTGCCTGTAATAATGTGGTTACGTCATCAAACACAATAACCCAGCCAGCATTATTCGGTAATGGTGTTCCTGAGCACATTAATGTTTGCAGGCCTTTCTTTTGACGGAGCTCAACTTGATGTTGCCATTTTTTCTGGCCGATATTGTGTTGTAGCAGTAACCGAACAAATGGCTCGATATGCGAAGCATAGGTATGCAGAGATTCAATATCTGCTGCAATATATTGCAGCAGATCAATACTCAATATTTTGCTACTGGCCTGGTTTGCTGTTCGTAAAACATGCTCGTCATCAATAGTGATAACGCCGCTAGAAAGACTACGAAGTACGGTTGTAAGGTAATCAGTTTGTTGCTCTAACTGGCTGTGGCTATTTTGGCTTGTATGGCGCGCTTGGGTGAGCCTTTGCGTCATTTGATTAAAGGATCGGACAAGGAAACCTATTTCATCGTGGTCAGAGGTAGTTAGTTTGGTGTTGTAGTTACCGGATGCAACGGCTTGAGTTCCTGCGGCTAGTTCTTGGAGGGGCTGTACGATCCGTCGAGAAATCCAAATGGCGAACCAAATTGAAACTAATAAAGTGAGCAGAACAATTACACTCAGCGTTAGAGTAAAAATAGAGGCTAAAGGTTTACGTAAATAATTTAACTCTTTGTATTCTGTATAGGCATTCTGAACGGTATGGCCTAAAGCACTTAAACGAGTATCGACCGAGAATATTACTTGTAAAAAACGTTCGCTTTGCCATTCCTGCTTAAGAGGTAGACGTACTGCCGCCCTTAACTGCAAGTTGTCTTCACTGTCGGGATCCAGACCTATATAGTCTTTTTTTTGTGTGAGTTGATTAAGAATTGATTCATTAGGTTGGTTAGGTAAAATAACTGCGGGATTGGCAATGCTGGTAGTGATAAGTTGACCATCCAGAGTCCATAGGCTGAGCTCAATGGCACCGCTAAGTTGTGCCAGCTCACGAAGATTATGATTAAGATCACTTTCAGGTAATTCGCTTAATAAGTTGGACATCATACGTGTCTGCCTTAGCAATGTACGTGTCCGGATGCCAAAAGCGGTGCGGCTTAGCTCTAAAGAATCATTCAGCGCTTTCTCGACTTTAACGTCAAACCAGCTATCAATACCGCGATGGAGAAAGTGAATGGAAAAGCTATATACCACAAGTGTAGACACTAAAATGAGCAGTGAAAATAAGCTAACCAGACGAACGGTAAGGCGGGAGCCTGCTTTTTTGACTTTAAAATCACGGTGAAGACGTATAAGGCTTCGAGCAAGTAGCCCGATTAGAAGTAATAGGCTAAGTCCACTTAAGCCTAAAATAACGATAAATAAGTCGTTTAATGCGGAACTATCTTGTGTGGCGACACTAAGTAAATAACTTAGAACCAATAAGAGTACGCCAAGTGAATAATAGGGCATAGCGCCGGATGAGAACTGTTTAAGTAGCTTTAAAGCCATTCTGCTGCAACCCAAGGACTGGTCAATTGCCATTTGCTAGAGATTAGTGCGCCAGGTCTCATCGGTGTGGGTAGAGCATTTAAGTCGAGTCCACTGCGCACTTGCAATATTAAATTATCGGTATCAGTTAGATGTTCTGGGGGAAGGCCTAATTGTTTAACTGTTCCAAGTGCATCTAATGCAACACTGAGTGACGAGTAGTTACGCTGATGACGGGTGTCCATATCAACTAAAATATATAATTCAGTTAACGCGTGGTAGCGAAGCTGATAACGAATGTCGCTTGCCCATAATGTTTCACTCCACTGCCAGTACTTCCCTAGCAGCGGTAGCGATTCAATAATTTCAAACTGTTGAATAAAAATAATAGGGACACCATTATCTATGGCTTCTTTTATTCTTGGCGTGAGGGGGTACTTTATTTTTGCATTCAGCACAAAGCCATTACCAATGGGCGACACTTGGGCGGACTCAATCGTAAAGGATTCTGCTGACACAGCGGTGCTGATGAGCAATAAAGCCCACCGAAACAGGTGTAACAGTCTAACGGTGGCTGAGACAGGCATAATAAAATCCATCTAATTTGTCATCGCCCGGTAGGCGCTGATAACCAAAAGGTCGGCGGTGTGCTGGCTCTGTTGTGAAGCTGTTTTCTAGCGCTTCAGGATGTTGCTGCAGGAATGATTCGATTTGTTGCTCATTTTCTTGTTTCAAAGCAGAGCAGGTTGTGTAAATAAGTAAACCGTCAGGCTTGAGTAACGGCCATAATGTACTGAGCAGTCGACTTTGCTGCTCTGCTAGCGCAGAAATATCTTCTGGGCGGCGTAATAATTTAATATCTGGATGACGGCGTATTACACCGGTTCCAGAACACGGTGCATCAATGAGAATGCGATCAAATAACTGGCCATCCCACCACTGATCGACATCTGCAGCATCAGAAGCAATTAAAGTGGCATCTAGCTTCAACCTATCGGTATTTTGTTCAATTTGTAATAAACGGTTAGGCGCGATATCTAAGGCAATCACCTCATTTTCTGGGGCTTGCTCAAGTATATGGCAGGTTTTACCGCCAGGAGCTGCACAGGCATCAAGGATGCGTAAATTAGGCTTAATATCGAGTAGAGCAGCAACATGCTGTGCTGCGCCATCTTGAACTGAGACATCACCGTTACTAAATCCTGGTAATTGAAATACATCGCAGGGCTTCTCTAATAAAATTCCCTCCGGACAGCCTACTATTTCAGTCGCTGGAATAGTGTTCTCGAGTAGCTGGTGGAGGTAATCTTCTCGTGATATATGTAATTTATTGACTCGCAACATCATTGGCGGCTGTTGATTGCTTGCGTCAAGCACTGCTTGCCATTGTTCAGGCCAGTCTTCCTTAAACCGATTAACCAACCAATCAGGGTGAGCATATTTCGCTGAGTTAGACTGCTGGAGTATGAGCTCTATTTCTTCATGTTGACGTTCATAGTTCCGTAGGCTTGCATTAATTAAACCTTTAGCCCATTGCTTACCTAGGGTTTTAGTAGCGTTTACCGTTTCTGAAAGTGCCGCATGCGATGGAATACGCAAGTCACGCAGTTGATATAAGCCACACAGTAATAGTGCTGCAATATCACCATCTTTTGCTTTTAAAGGTTTTGCCAGTAACTGCTGACTAATGGCATCAAGCTGAGGGTGCCAGCGCAAGACGCCATAACAAAGCTGTTGACACAAACTACGTTCGTTTTCGGCTAATAGTGGTAATGCACTATTTAATACAGCATTCAGCGAGTGCTTTTTTTGAACGACTTCTGTAATGACGCGTGCGGCAGTGGCTCTCGCGCTGTGTTTTTGTTTAGCCAAGATGTTCGCCTATTGCCATGGGGTTTGCGTTTAAAAAGTCACTGACGGGCATAGATCGTTTGCCTGGGATTTGCACTTGCGTGAGGCGTAATACGCCCTGTCCTGTGGCTACATCAATGCCGTCTCTATTTACAGCGAGAATATCGCCTGCATTCACATTGTGTTGTTCATGAATTGCTTTGGCAAGCCAGATACGAAAGGTTTCCCCTTTCCAACTTGACTGTGCCACTGGCCAAGGGTTGAATGCATGGATTTGACGCGAAATATCAAGGGCAGAACGTTGCCAGTCGATCGTTGCCTCAGCTTTTTGTAGTTTTCTAGCGTAATTACTTAAGCTACTGTCTTGATCTTGTGCATTTTGTTGTAACTCATTTAGCTTGGGCAGAGTATTTAGTAATGTTTGTGAACCGAGAGCTGCAAGACGGTCGTGTAAAACTTGAGCTGTATCATCATTATGAATTGGGCAGCTTGAGCGTGATAATACTGGGCCTGTATCTAGTCCTGCTTCCATTTGCATGATGCAGATACCCGTTTCGGCATCTCCGGCTAGAATAGCGCGTTGAATGGGGGCTGCACCACGCCAGCGAGGAAGTAATGATGCATGAATATTAATGCATCCGTACTTAGGTGTATCTAAAATTACTTGTGGCAATAATAAGCCGTAAGCTACCACGATCATTAAGTCTGCTTGATAATCGGCAAGGATCTGCTTGCTATCCTGTTCCTTAAAGTTGGGTGGCTGTTCTACCGGAATACTATGTTCAAGCGCCAGTTGTTTAACGGGGCTGGCAGTTAATTTTCGACCGCGACCTGAAGGTCGATCAGGTTGTGTATAAACAGCACATATCTCATGTTCAGTTGTTAATAAGGCTTTTAGTGTTTCTGCAGAAAACTCGGGGGTTCCAGCAAAAATAATTCGCATTAGTGCTGCTGCTTTTGTTGTTTTTCAAGCCGCTTTTTAATGCGTTGGCGCTTTAAATTGCTGATGTGGTCCACAAAAAGCT
>OJGP01000195.1_pt1 | contig 12878 bp, 27 predicted proteins | sample 1594701 | NCBI WGS metagenome assembly OJGP01 (sample SAMN05416863, study PRJEB24817) | seawater metagenome | isolation source: Sea water | place: Canada:Atlantic | collected 2013-11 | reverse complement strand
ATCTACACAGAGTAGATCGTCGGCAGCGTCAGATGTGTATAAGAGACAGGAATGATGATAACTGATCACTTAAGATGGTTGATGCATATTTAATAGCATCTTCAGCATCTAATGTTCCATCAGTATCAACATCAAGAATCAATCTATCCAAGTCAGTACGATTTTCAACACGGGCACTTTCTACCGCATATGTAACCATATTTACTGGACAGTATGACGCATCTAAATGAAGTTGACCGATTACACTTTCGTCATCTTCATTAGTTACTCGAGTATTTGCAGGAGAATAACCACGACCTTTTTTAACTTTAAAAGTGATCGCTAAAGTACCACCTGTTAAGTTTGCAATAACATGATCTGGATTAGCAACTTCTACATTGTGAGGAAGTTGAATATCAGCCGCTGTTACAGGACCAACACCCTCCTTATTCACAGTAAGAACCACTTCATCTAGCTCATGCATTTTAAATGCAAGACCTTTCATATTCAGTAGTACATCAAGAACATCTTCTTGAACACCATCAATCGCAGAGTACTCATGTACTACACCATCAATTTGAGCTTCAACTACTGCTGAACCTTCCATTGATGACAACATGATGCGTCGTAGAGCATTACCCAAAGTATGACCGAACCCACGTTCTAGTGGTTCCAGTACAAGACGTGTACGGGTAGCGCTAATTTTTTTTATATCGACCAAACCTGGCTTAAGAAATTGACTCGTAAAGGTCGCCATTTATATTCCTCTAATTAAACTCACAGAATGAGTTTACTTAATTCTATTTCGAGTAAAGCTCAACGATTAAATGCTCGTTGATATCGGCTGACAAATCAGAACGTTCAGGAACATGTTTATATGTACCTTCCATCTTAGTAGCGTCAACTTCGACCCAGTCAGAAAAACCATTTTGAGTAGCTAAATCTAACGAAGCTTTAATTCGAATTTGATTTTTACCTGCTTCACGAATAGCAATCACATCATCAGCTTTAACTTGGTAAGAAGGGATGTTTACCTTAGTTCCATTTATAGTTATTGCATTATGACGAACTAGTTGGCGTGATTCACTACGTGAAACACCAAAACCCATTCTGTAAACAACATTATCTAAACGGCTTTCTAACAATTGAAGTAAGTTCTCACCTGTAGAACCTTTCATGTTATCAGCAGACTTATAATAAAGTCGGAACTGCTTCTCTAGTACACCGTATACACGACGTAGTTTTTGCTTTTCACGTAACTGAGTAGCATAATCAGACAAACGTCCACGACGTTGACCATGCTGACCCGGTGGAAATGCGCGATTTTCAATAGCACATTTCGATGTGTAACATTTTTCGCCTTTTAAAAATAACTTCTCACCTTCTCGGCGACATAAGCGACATTTTGCACCAATATATCGTGCCATAATGATTTTCTCCTAAATTATACTCTGCGTCTTTTTGGCGGACGGCAACCATTATGCGGAATAGGTGTAACGTCTGTAATATTGTTGATTTTAAAACCAAGGTTATTTAATGCGCGAACAGCTGATTCGCGACCAGGACCTGGGCCTTTAATCTCAACATCAAGGTTTTTCATTCCGAAGCCTTGAGCTACTTCACCCGCTTTTTCTGCAGCAACCTGTGCAGCAAACGGGGTACTCTTACGAGAACCACGGAAACCAGAACCACCGGCAGTTGCCCAAGAGAGGGTATTGCCTTGACGGTCTGTAATTGTAATTATCGTATTATTAAATGATGCATGCACATGTGCAACACCATCTACGACATTCTTTTTAACACGCTTGCGTTGACGTGCAGTTGAATTTGCCATCGAAAAGTCCTACCTTATTTGATCATACGACGAGGACCCTTACGTGTCCTTGCGTTTGTTTTAGTACGTTGACCACGAAGAGGTAGACCTCTACGATGTCGAACGCCACGGTAGCAGCCCAAATCTTTCAATCGTTTAATATCCATAGATACTTCACGACGAAGGTCACCTTCAACGGTGAATTTAGCTACTTCTGAACGAAGTGCTTCGACTTCTTGATCCGTTAAATCTCTAACTTTAGCATCACGAGCAACACTAGCGTTATCACAGATACTCTGCGCACGTGTTAGTCCGATACCATATATAGATGTTAACGCTATCACCGTGTGCTTTTGCACCGGGACGTTTATTCCTGCAATACGAGCCATTGAGCTACCCTAAATTCTTCTTATGTGAACAGAGAATTCTAACATACAAATCCAGTGTCCGACAACAAATTAATTATTGTGACGTCTTATTAACCTTGACGCTGCTTATGACGTGCTTCTTTGCATATAATGCGCACGACACCTTTCCGCTTAACAACTTTACAGTTGCGGCAAATAGGCTTTACTGAAGCTTGAACTTTCATTAAATTTCTCCACCAAATGTGTATAAGGTTTTTAGTTTAAAAACCCTGACATACCTTTTTTGTTCTTATTTGATTTTTTCATCAAACCTTCATATTGCTGAGACATCATATGTGACTGAACTTGCGATACAAAATCCATCACAACGACAACAATAATCAGTAACGATGTACCACCAAAGTAGAAAGGTACACTCCAATATAATATTAAAAACTCAGGAAGCAAACAAACAGCAGTGATATAAACAGCACCTGCCAGTGTTAACCTTCCCATCACACTATCTACATAGCGTGTAGTTTGTTCTCCGGGGCGTATTCCAGGAATAAACGCACCAGACTTTTGTAAGTTTTCAGCCGTTTCTTTTGGATTGAACACTAAAGCAGTGTAAAAGAAACAGAAGAATATAATTGCTACAGCATATGCCAATACATACATTGGCTGACCAGGCGACATTAGTGTAGAAACGTCTTGTAACCAACCTAATCCTTCAGATGCACCAAACCAGCCGGCTATTGTAGCAGGAAACAGTATGATACTAGAAGCAAATATTGGAGGAATTACACCCGCCATGTTTAGCTTCAATGGTAAGTGTGTAACTTGACCAGCCATCATTTTACGTCCTTGCTGCCTTTTGGCATAGTGAACGGGGATTCTTCTTTGTGCTCGTTCTACAAAAACTACAAATGCTGTTACAGCTAATGCTAGGAACAAGAGTGTAATAACAAGGAATGTATGAAGCTGCCCTGTTCTTGCTAACTCAAGTGTTCCACCGATTGCGGCAGGCAATCCAGCAACAATACCTGCAAAGATAATCAATGAAATACCATTACCTATGCCACGTTCTGTAATTTGCTCTCCTAACCACATCAAAAACATAGTGCCAGTGACTAGTGTTATTACAGCTGTTACTCTAAACAACATACCAGGATCAACAACAACACCGATACCGCCTGCACTTTGTGCTTCTAGTGCAACTGCAATCCCTAATGCTTGAAATGTAGCTAAAACTAATGTGCCGTAACGTGTGTACTGCGTAATTTTACGCTTACCTGCAGCACCTTCTTTTTTAAGTTGTGCAAGCTTAGGATGCACAACCGTTAATAGCTGCATAATAATAGATGCAGATATATACGGCATAATTCCTAAAGCAAATACTGATAAGCGTGACAGCGCACCACCGGAAAACATGTTCATCATGTCTAAAACGGTGCCTTTTTGCGAATCAAACATAATTGCAAGTGCAGCTGGATCAATACCTGGTACAGGTATAAATGTCCCCATGCGATACACTAGCAATGCGCCTAGAACAAAAAGTAATCTACTTTTTAATTCTGCGTACTTACCTGCTTGTTTTGTATTTTCCACGAATTAGTCTTCGACTTTACCGCCGGCAGCTTCAATTGCCGCTTTAGCGCCTGCAGTAACAGCTAAACCTTTAACTGTAACTACACTAGCGATATCGCCAGAATTGATAACTTTCGCACGTAGTGTGTTTTCAGGAACAGCACCAACTGATTTCAGTACTAATAAATCAATCATATCTGCTTCAATGTTAGCAATCACATCGAGACGTACTTCAGCTGTTGTAGAGCTTTTACGTGATGTAAAACCTACTTTTGGTAAACGACGTTGTAAAGGTTGTTGACCACCTTCAAATCCACGTTTATTAAAGCCGCCTGAACGTGATTTTTGGCCTTTATGACCGCGACCACATGTTTTTCCTGTACCTGATCCTGTGCCACGACCAACGCGTTTCGCATCTTTCGTTGAGCCAAGAGCTGGAGCAATAGTATTTAAATACATTTTATACTTCCTCAACCTTCAACAAATATGAAACATGATTGATCATGCCTCTATTTTCAGGTGTATCAATTACGATAGCACTACTACCTGTTTTTCTTAGACCTAAACCAGCAACACATGCTTTATGTTTAGCCAAGCGGCCGATTGTGCTTTTAACTAAAGTGACTTTCAATTGAGCTTGCGATGTCATTTTTTTATTCCATAATCTCTGAAACGGTTTTACCACGTTTAGCTGCAACGCCTTCAGGACTATTCATATCCGTAAGACCTTTAATTGTTGCGCGAACAACATTAAGAGGATTCGTTGAGCCAATAGATTTTGCAAGTACGTTATGAACACCAACAACGTCAAATACTGCACGCATTGCACCACCGGCAATAACACCCGTACCTTCAGAAGCAGGTTGCATGTAAACTTTTGCTGCTCCATGACGTGAAGTCAATGGATGCTGCAATGTTTTACCGTTTAGGGTAACTGTTTGCATGTTCTTTCTTGCTTCGTCCATTGCTTTTTGAATAGCAACCGGCACTTCACGAGCTTTACCTTGACCGAAACCTACTCGACCTTCGCCATCACCAACTACTGTTAGTGCTGAGAAACCGAATACTCGACCACCTTTAACAACTTTAGCAACGCGGCGAATACCTACTAACTTTTCAATCAAACCATCAGAAGGGGTTTGTCGTTGATCATTCTGTGCCATGTGATAATACCTTTATATTAGAACTGCAGGCCGTTTTCGCGTGCAGCATCTGCTAACGCTTTAACGCGGCCGTGAAATTTGAAGCCAGAACGGTCAAACGAAACTTTTGCGATGCCTTCTTTAACCGCACGTAAAGCAACTGCTTTACCTACAGCTTCAGCAGCAGAAATATTGCTTGTTACCGTTAAGTCTTTCTTCACTTCTGCATCTAAAGTCGAGGCAGACGCAATAACTTTTGAGCTATCATGCGCTAATACTTGTGCATAGATATGCTGTGACGTTCTGTGAACTGACAACCTATAAACTTCAAGCTCTTTTAACTTAGCTCGAGTCTTTACAGCTCTACGTAATCTTGATGTTTTCTTATCCATAGTTCAGCCTAATTATTTCTTCTTAGCTTCTTTACGAGCAACATGCTCATCCGAGTAACGCACACCCTTACCTTTATAAGGTTCTGGTGGACGGTATGCGCGGATATCTGCTGCAACCTGACCTACTACTTGTTTATCCGCACCTGTAATAACAACTTCAGTCTGACTTGGCGTTACAATTGTAATGCCTTCAGGAACTTCATATTGAACAGGATGAGAAAAACCTAATGTAAGGTCTAATTTATTACCTTGTGCCTTCGCTCTGTAACCAACACCTACTAGCGTTAGTTTTTTCTCAAAACCTTGAGAAACACCAAGTACCATATTATTGATTAGCGCACGAGTAGTGCCTGCTAATGCAACGGCTTGTTTTGATGTACTACGAGCTGCAGCTTTTAATTCGCTACCTTGCTGTTCTACTTCAACATGTGCGTTAAGAGTTCTAGTCAAAGTGCCTTTAGCACCTTTAACTGAAATTTCTGCACCGTTAAGTGATATCTCAACACCAGCTGGTATTTCGACAGGAGCATTTGCTATACGTGACATTCTTAAATCTCCAATTATAAGGCTTAACTAACTGCGCAAAGGACTTCGCCGCCCTGGCCCAATTCTCTCGCCTTACGATCTGCCATTACACCTTTCGATGTTGACACAATAGCTACGCCGAGTCCGTTAATGACTTTTGGTAAATCTTTCGCTGACTTGTACACACGTAAACCTGGACGGCTTACACGGTCAATTTTTGAAATTACAGCTTTACCTTCAAAGTATTTAAGTGAGATAGAAAGCGTTGCTTTCCCATCGACATCACTCGTTTCATATGAAGAGATATAACCTTCGTCTTTTAATACATCTGCAATACTTAACTTCACTTTTGAAGAAGGCATTGAAACTTCAGTTTTGTTTGCTTGCTGTGCGTTACGAATACGGGTAAGCATATCTGCAACAGGATCTGTCATACTCATTTTATATTAGCTCCAGTTTAAGGTTGATTACCAGCTCGCCATTACAAGGCCGGGGATATCCCCTTTCATTGCATGTTCGCGCAGTTTATTTCTAGATAATCCAAACTTACGGTAATAACCGTGTGGACGACCGGTGATTTCACAACGGTTTCTCATCCGTACTGAACTTGAGTCTCTTGGAAGCGCGTGAAATTTCTTCGCGGCTTCTTGACGATCATCAAAACTTAAAGTCATATCAAGCATTTGTTTTTTCAACTCTTCACGCTTGACTGCATATTTTTGAACTAATTTTGCTCGTTTAATCTCACGATTAATCATGCTACGTTTAGCCATAACTTACTCCACTAACCTAAATCTATTTTCTAAAAGGAAACTTAAAAGCTGATAATAATGCACGTGATTCATCTGCTGTTTTAGCAGTTGTTGTGATAGTTATATCCATACCACGTAGCTTATCAATTTTATCGTACTCGATTTCTGGGAAGATAATTTGCTCTTTAACCCCCATACTATAGTTTCCTTGACCATCGAATGATTTCGGGTTTAAACCACGAAAATCACGAATGCGAGGAATAGAAATGGTTACTAGGCGGTCAAGAAAATCATACATTCTTTCTGAACGTAGAGTTACTTTACAACCTACTGGCCATCCTTCACGTAGCTTAAAGCCTGCAATAGACTTTTTAGCCTTATTAACGACAACTTTTTGACCTGAAATTTTTTCCATGTCAGCCACTGCGTTTTCTAATACTTTCTTATCAGTAAGAGCCTCACCAACACCCATATTAAGAGTGATCTTGGTAATTCTTGGAACTTCCATTACTGACTTATAGCCGAACTGTTCTGTTAACTGCTCAACTACAGTATCACGATAAAATTCTTTTAATCTGCTCACTGTATATACCTAATTCTTTATCTTAAGCGCCAACGACTTCGCCGTTTGACTTGAAGAAGCGAACCTTACGGCCATCTTCTAACACTTTAAAACCAACTTTGTCAGCCTTGCCAGTAGCAGGGTTAACTAAAGCTAGATTCGAACCATCAATCGGCATCTCTTTCTCAACGATACCACCGGCAGCACCCATTTGCGGGTTAGGTTTAGTATGCTTTTTAACAAGGTTAAGACCTTGAACAACAAACTTACCATTTACACCACGAACTGTAACTTCACCAGTCTTGCCGCGGTCTTTACCAGCTACGACAATAACTTGATCACCTTTTACTAATCTTTCCATCTCGAATACCTACTTATAATACTTCTGGCGCTAACGATATAATCTTCATGAATTTTTCTCCACGAAGCTCACGCGTAACTGGGCCAAAAATACGTGTACCAATCGGTTGCTGTGCTGCGTTTAACAATACAGCTGCATTAGTATCGAAGCGAATAACTGAACCGTCTGGACGACGAACACCTTTACGTGTACGGACGATTACTGCGTTATGAACCTCACCCTTTTTAACTTTACCACGGGGTGTTGCTTCTTTAATAGTGACTTTAATTACATCACCAATACCAGCGTAACGACGGTGTGAACCGCCTAACACTTTTATACATTCAACGCGCTTTGCACCACTGTTATCGGCGGCTTCAAGACTGCTTTGCATTTGAATCATAGTCTAAACTCCAATGTTTAGTGCGGTGCTATTTAGCACGCTCAATAACTTCAACCAAATTCCAAGACTTAGTCTTAGATAATGGTCGACTAGAAGTGATACTCACCACGTCGCCAATATTGCATTCATTCTTTTCATCATGAGCATGCAATTTTGTAGACTTTTTGACATATTTTTTGTATATCGGATGGGCTACTTTACGTTCAACCAACACTGTGATTGTCTTATCCATCTTGTCGCTAACAACAAGACCAGTTAATGAACGTGTTGTACTTTCTTGTTCACTCATCTTTATATGCCCTATGTGTTTTCGTTAACTACAGTTTTAATTCGGGCAATATCACGACTAACACGGCGCATTTCGCTTGTTCGTTGCAATTGACCGGTCGCATTTTGCATGCGTAAATTAAACTGTTCTTTATGAAGAGCTTCTAACTCTTTACTTATATCTTCAGCAGACTTCGCTCTGATTTCACTTGCTTTCATTACAGTATCGCTCGAGTTACAAATGTTGTCTTAATAGGAAGCTTAGCAGCTGCAAGACGGAACGCTTCACGCGCAACTTCTTCACTTACACCTTCCATCTCATAGAGCATGCGACCAGGCTGCACATTAGCAACCCAATATTCAACATTACCCTTACCTTTACCTTGACGCACTTCTAACGGCTTACTTGTAATCGGCTTATCTGGAAATACACGGATCCAAATTTTACCACCACGCTTAACATAACGTGTCATAGCTCGACGTGCAGCTTCGATCTGACGCGCTGTAATGCGTCCACGATCTAAAGACTTAAGTCCAAACTCACCAAAGCTTACTTTAGCACCACGTTGGGCCAAGCCTCGGTTACGCAGCTTCATCTGCTTTCTAAATTTCGTTCTTTTTGGCTGTAACATTGGTTAAAACCTTATTTTTCTGCTTGGGCTGGTACTGGTGCATGCGCATCAAAAACCTCACCCTTAAAAATCCAAACTTTGATACCGATGATACCGTAAGTCGTGTTTGCTTCAGCAGTACCGTAATCAATATCTGCACGCAATGTATGTAGAGGCACACGACCTTCACGATACCATTCTGTACGAGCAATCTCTGCACCGTTTAAACGGCCAGCTAGATTAATACGAATACCTTCAGCACCTAAACGCATAGTATTTGTAACGGCGCGTTTCATTGCACGTCTAAACATAATACGACGCTCAAGTTGTTGCGCTACACTCTCAGCAACTAATGTTGCATCAAGCTCAGGCTTACGAATTTCTTCGACGCCAACGTTAACTGGCACACCCATAATTTTAGAGCAAGCAATACGAAGTTTATCTATGTCTTCGCCTTTTTTACCGATAACAATACCCGGACGAGCCGTATGTATCGTGATCTTGGCATTTTTTGCTGGTCTATCGATCTGAATTTTGCTTACTGATGCATGTGCTAATTTCTCTTTTAGAAATGCACGTACTTTCAGATCATTATTAAGCATGATAGGAAAATTAGCAGAGTCAGCATACCAGATCGAATTCCAATCCTTAATTATACCAAGTCTGAAGCCAATTGGGTGAACCTTTTGTCCCATAAGTATTCTCTCTTACTTTTCGTCGACAATCACAGTGATGTGACTTGTACGTTTAAGGATACGGTTACCACGGCCTTTAGCTCGTGGTGACATACGTTTCATAGTTGAACCGTCATCAACCATTACGGTTGAAACATACAACTCATCGATATCTGCGCCGTCATTATGCTCTGCATTTGCGATTGCAGAGTTTAATACTTCTTTCATTAAAGAAGCAGCTTTCTTTGGGCTGTATGATAGTAGATTTATAGCTTTTTCTACCGGTAAACCTCTTATCTGATCTGCCACCAAACGTACTTTCTGGGCAGAGATTCTTGCATAGCTATATTTTGCTGTAGTCGCCATCTTTATCTTACCTTATCGTTTAGCTTTTTTATCAGCGATGTGACCGCGGAAAGTACGAGTTGGTGAAAACTCGCCCAACTTGTGACCGACCATATCTTCTGTAATGAAAACTGGCATATGTTGTCTACCATTATGAACAGCGATTGTTAAGCCGATCATTTCTGGAGATATCATAGAACGTCGTGACCAAGTTTTGATTGGACGTTTGTTATCAGTTTCAATCGCTTCAAAGACCTTCTTTTCAAGGTGCTGGTCTATAAAAGGACCTTTTTTAATTGAACGCGGCATGTATATTCCTACCTATTTCTTATTACGACGACGTACAATCAAACTATCTGTACGCTTGTTTTTACGAGTTTTGTAGCCTTTAGTTGGCATACCCCAAGGTGATACAGGGTGACGTCCACCTGATGTACGGCCTTCACCACCACCATGTGGATGATCAACTGGGTTCATCACAACACCACGAACGGTTGGACGAACACCACGCCATCTAGTTGCACCTGCTTTACCTAATGAACGTAATGCGTGTTCGCCATTACCTACTTCACCAAGTGTCGCTTTGCAATCTAATGGAATCTTACGCATTTCGCCTGAACGTAAACGTACTGTTGCATAACCATTTTCTCGTGCAACATATTGAGCGCTACCACCTGCACTACGAGCGATTTGAGCACCTTTACCAGGTTTCATTTCGATGCAATGTATTGTGCTACCCAATGGGATACCAGACAATTTCAAGCAGTTACCTGCACGGATTGCAGCATTGTCGCCTGATTCTAGACGGTCACCAGCAACTATACCTTTAGGTGCAATGATGTATGCTTTTTCACCATCAGCATAGCTAAGCAATGCGATGTGAGCAGTACGATTAGGATCATATTCAATACGTTCAACAACAGCTGGAATGCCATCTTTTAAACGTTTGAAATCAATCATACGGTAACGTTGTTTATGACCACCACCACGATGTCTTACCGTGATACGACCTGCGTTATTACGTCCACCAGTTTTAGATTTTTTCTCAACTAAAGGTGCATAAGGTGCGCCTTTATGTAAGTCATCTGTTTTAACCTGAACAACAAACCTGCGTCCGGCTGATGTAGGTTTAGCCTTTTTTAGTGCCATTCCTGTTTCCTCATCAATTCTTTAAATTTATTCGCCAAGGAAGTTGATGTCTGCGCCATCAACAAGAGTGACATATGCTTTTTTCCAGTCACTACGCTTGCCCATAATACGACCTGTGCGTTTAACTTTACCTTTCACATTAGTCGTTGTTACTGATGCAACTTTAACGTCAAACATATTCTCAACAGCATGTTTAATTTCAAGTTTATTTGCACTAGGTAGTACTTTTAATACAACTTGATTATGTTGTTCAGCGACACGTGATGCTTTCTCAGCAACAACAGGGCCAACAATAATCTTAGTTAATCTTTCAAGATTCATACTAATGACTCCTCTAACTTGCGAACAGAGTCTTCACTCATTACAACTTTTTCAAATCGTAACAATGAAACAGGGTTCACATGAGCAGCATCAGTAGCACCGATGTTATATAGATTGCGTGATGCAAGATCTAAATTACCAGCTGCATTTTCAGAAACAATAAGTGCATTTTTCAGACCTAAACCGGTTACTTTAGCAAGCAAGTCTTTTGTTTTAGGTGTTTCAAGGTCAACCTTATCAACGATAACAAGTGCGTCTTTACGACGTAACTCAGATAAGATTGTGCAAATTGCACTACGGTAAACTTTACGGTTAACCTTTTGGCTATAGTCGCGAGGCTTAGCAGCGAAAGTAGTACCACCCGAACGCCACAATGGGCTACGGATTGTACCAGCACGAGCACGACCACTACCTTTTTGAGCAAATGGCTTACGTCCACCACCGCTAACTTCAGAGCGTGTTTTTTGTGCGTGAGTACCGCTACGTGCACCAGCTAAAAACGCTGTCACAACTTGATGAACCAAAGATTCATTGTATTCTCGATCGAACATCGCATCAGAAACAGTAATGCTTCCAGCTTTGCCACCATCGAAAGATTGTAATTGAAGATCCACAATATTCCCCTAAGAATCTTAAGCTTTAACAGCTGGTCGAATGATTACGTCGCCGCCATTTGCGCCAGGTACAGAACCCTTAACAAGCACTAAGCCACGTTCTTCATCAATACGAACAACAGAAAGGTTTTGTAAGGTACGTTGTACATCACCCATATGGCCTGCCATTTTCTTTTCTTTGAAAACGCGACCAGGTGTCTGACACTGACCGATAGAGCCAGGCGCTCTATGTGAGATAGAGTTACCATGAGTAGCATCGCCACCACGGAAACTATAACGTTTCATTACACCGGCAAAACCTTTACCTTTTGTAATACCAGTAACATCGATAGATTGACCTGCTTCTAAGATGTTAACTTTAATTTCAGAACCAACTTCTAAATCAGCAGCAACGTCAGTTGCAAACTCACATACTTTGTATCCAGCTGAAGATTCAGCTTTTGCAAAGTGACCAGCTTGAGGCTTAGTCACACGTGATGCTTTTTTAGAACCAACCGTAACTTGCACAGCGTTATAACCATCAGTTTCGATAGTTTTTAACTGGCTTACGCGATTTGATTCAACTTCAATTACCGTAACTGGTGTAGATACACCGTCTTCAGTGAAGACACGTGTCATTCCACGCTTACGGCCGACAAGTCCAATAGTCATTGTCCAAGCCCCTTCTTAATTTAATTTAATCTGGACGTCAACACCTGCGGCGAGATCCAGTTTCATTAATGCGTCTACTGTTTTATCAGTAGGTTCCACGATATCCATAAGACGTTTGTGAGTACGAATCTCGTACTGATCACGCGCATCTTTATTAACATGTGGTGAGATCAAAATTGTAAAACGTTCTTTCTTTGTAGGCAATGGAATTGGTCCATTGATACGTGCGCCAGTACGTTTTGCAGTTTCAACAATTTCTTTTGCAGATTGGTCAATCAAACGGTGATCGAATGATTTTAATCTGATTCTAATAGTTTGGTTTGTTGCCATTATCTATTACTCTGTAATTTTACTAACAACGCCGGCGCCAACTGTACGGCCACCTTCACGAATAGCAAAACGTA
>OJGP01000193.1_pt1 | contig 12958 bp, 12 predicted proteins | sample 1594701 | NCBI WGS metagenome assembly OJGP01 (sample SAMN05416863, study PRJEB24817) | seawater metagenome | isolation source: Sea water | place: Canada:Atlantic | collected 2013-11 | reverse complement strand
TCTACACAGAGTAGATCGTCGGCAGCGTCAGATGTGTATAAGAGACAGCTATATATAAGCAGATCAATCACACACTGAATTTAGTACTATTATTCTTGTCAAAAATTTTAGTGGCATTGAAATAAAACAAGCCTTGATAACAGGTTCTATTTCTACTGAATATTCCTAACTAGCTACATAAAATGTAATGCTGATTAATGTGATATCTGTCATAACTGATATAATAGCTGCTCTTTTGCTAATGGTTTATTTAACTTAATAGCATAACTTGTTGATTGTTTTGAGGGGAAGTGTAGATGGAAGCATCTAGCTTAATAGACGAAGGCCTTACTTTAATGTTGTTTGGTATCGGCTTTGTTTTCTTATTTCTAACATTATTAGTGTTTGTGACCTCATTAATGTCATGGATCATCATCAAAGTTGAAAAAAATGTAGGTGTTATTCCTGATGAAGGTGTGCCATCACCTACTACATTTATTCCTCGGCATGGACCGCTCGTTGTACAAGAAAAAACGGAAGATAAAACTCTTATCTCTGTTTTAACAGCAGCCGTTCACAAATATCGTTCTAACAAAGAATAGTTGCGGCTTATCAGCCAAATACTCTTTTTAACTCTTTAAAGGTCATTTATGTCCGAACCAAAACAAGCATTAGGGATCACAGACGTCGTATTACGTGATGCCCACCAATCTCTATTTGCCACCCGCTTACGCCTTGAAGACATGCTCCCTATCGCACCAAAACTTGACCAAGTAGGTTACTGGTCCGTTGAAACTTGGGGCGGCGCAACCTTCGATGCCTGCATTCGTTATCTAGGTGAAGATCCTTGGCACCGAATCCGCAGCTTGAAAGAAGCCATGCCAAATACTCGACAACAAATGTTGCTACGAGGCCAAAATCTACTAGGTTACCGCCATTACGCAGATGATGTAGTCAGAAAATTTGTTGAGCGTGCAGCCATTAATGGTGTCGATGTATTCCGCGTGTTTGATGCCATGAATGACCCTCGTAATCTTGAAACTGCTATTAAAGCCGTACAAGAAAATGACCGCCATGCTCAAGGTACTATTTCGTACACTCAAAGCCCAGTCCATAATTTAGACACATGGGTTGATTTAGCCAAGCGTATTGAAGATATGGGTGCTCACTCATTATGTATTAAAGATATGGCTGGTTTACTTAAGCCTTACTCAGCTTTTGAGCTGGTAACAAGTCTTAAGCAAGCCATTGATATCCCTATACAAGTTCACTCTCATGCAACAACAGGTTTATCGACAGCAACTATCATGAAATGTGTTGAGGCAGGTGCTGATACTGTCGATACAGCCATTTCATCGATGTCGATGACCTATGGTCACTCAGCTACAGAATCGGTTGTATCTATTTTTGAAGGCACTGATCGTGATACCGGCCTAAACATTACTCTACTTGAAGAAATAGCCGCCTACTTCCGTGATGTTCGTAAAAAATATGCGCCATGGGAAGGTTCATTAAAAGGTATTGATTCTCGTATTCTTACTGCACAAGTACCTGGTGGCATGTTAACTAATATGGAAAGCCAGTTACGTGAACAAGGTGCTGCTGATCGTTTTGACGAAGTATTAGCTGAAATTCCTCGTGTTCGTGAAGATTTAGGTTATATCCCATTAGTAACACCAACATCACAAATTGTTGGAACACAAGCCGTGTTAAACGTATTGACTGGCGAACGCTACAAAAGCATCACCAAAGAAACAGCTGGCGTACTAAAAGGCGAATATGGTGCTGCACCCGCGCCTTTTAATAAAGAACTGCAAGCATCAGTACTTGACGAAGGTAGCGAAGCAATTACCTGCCGTCCTGCTGATTTACTTGAAGATGAAATGGATAAGCTCACTGCTGAATTGCAAGGTCATGCTCAAGCTGATGGCATTGAGCTTGAGGCTGGCGAACGTGAAGTTGATGACGTATTAACTTACGCTTTATTCACACAAGTTGGTTTGAAATTCTTAGCAAATCGAAATAATCCAGATGCATTTGAACCTGTACCAACACTTGAAGCAGCAGAAGCTGCTAGCCTTGTTGCTAGTGATGATGAGGTTTATACCATTGCGGTTAATGGTCAAAGCTATGTTGTACAAGTTGCTGAAGGCGGTGATATCAGTAATGTCACACCAGTTGCTGCTCCACAAGCGACTGCAGCTCCAGCAATATCAGATGGCGAGCCTGTAGTCGCGCCACTCGCTGGCACGATTTGGAAAGTTGAAGTCCGTCAAGGACAGACTGTGCAAGAAGGTGATGTTCTTGTCATTCTTGAGGCCATGAAAATGGAAACTCAAATTGTTGCTGAAAAAGCAGGCATCATTGCTTCTATTTCAGTTAAAGAAGGTGACACCGTCCAAGTTGGCGATAACCTAGTATCACTAGCATAAGGGCTTAAACACATGGATCAACTACTTCATCTATGGCAGAACACTGGCCTAAGTCAAATGACACCAGGTCAAGGCATCATGATTATGATCGGTATGCTACTGCTTTATCTTGCCATTAATAAAAACTTCGAACCTTTATTATTAGTTCCAATCGGTTTTGGTGGTGTGCTTGCCAATATCCCCGGTGCAGGACTAGCCGAAGGCGATGGTATTTTGCACATATTTTATGCTGTTGGTATTGAAAGCGGCGCATTCCCACTTATCATTTTTATGGGTGTTGGTGCATTAACTGACTTCGGGCCTTTACTGGCTAATCCTAGAACACTATTTTTAGGTGCTGCAGCGCAGTTTGGTATTTTCGCTACCTTAATGGGTGCGGTAGCACTATCAGCATTTGGTATCTTTGATTTTAGTCTGGCCGATGCCGCTGCTATCGGGATTATTGGTGGTGCCGATGGGCCAACCTCCATCTATGTTGCCAGTAAACTTGCCCCTGACTTGCTCGGTGCAATTGCGGTAGCCTCATACTCCTATATGGCGCTTGTACCACTTATTCAGCCGCCTATTATGCGCGCATTAACCTCAGAATCTGAACGTAAAATCAAGATGATTCAACAACGTCATGTATCGCATCGTGAGAAAATAATTTTCCCATTAGTATTGCTTCTATTAGTGGCTTTCTTATTACCGGATGCAGCGCCTTTATTAGGTATGTTCTGTTTTGGTAACTTAATGAAAGAATGTGCGGTAGTTGATCGTTTAAGTAACACTACTCAAAACTCATTAATCAACACCGTTACTATATTTTTAGGGCTAGCCGTAGGTTCAAAACTAAGTGCTGATAAGTTCTTAGATTTCACTACATTAGCTATTGTAGTACTTGGTCTGCTTGCCTTTTCAATTGGTACAGCTTCTGGCGTTATTATGGCTAAAGTTATGAATAAACTCAGCAATAAAAGCCCTATTAACCCTCTAATTGGTTCTGCTGGTGTTTCTGCGGGGCCAATGGCTGCCCGCGTATCCAATAAACTTGGTTTAGAGTCTGACCCACATAACTTCTTATTAATGCATGCTATGGGGCCAAATGTTGCCGGTGTAATCGGTTCTGCTGTTGCTGCAGGTATTATGATTAACTATGTTGAGAGTATGATTTAACAAATAAAAGAGTGCCTCTGGATACAGCTGTATTCAGAGGTTTATTCTTCAATCCACGCACTTGCAACCGTGTCTCCCAGACCTCTAATTTTGCAGTGATAGTCTGAAAATGGCGAATAGGTTACAACCTTTGCAGACCAATAGCCTTTGTCATCTTTATCGGTTGGTTTTGTAAACTTAATAGGCGCATGGTCTGTCTTATAGATCAATGCCTGTTTAGTAATTCCAGCTTTAACCTCATGACAAAAATGCTCAACATTATTTTTATCCCACAGTAAAAATAACGGATACACAATCGCAGCAATTATTAAAACCTGAATTATATTAACCAATAGTTTCATTTAGAAAATCCCTCTTGCTTTGATTTGTTGCAATTCTATAATAGCGCTATCTTTTTAAATGAGATTTCCCTCACACTATCCAAAGTAACTTACTGAATAAATTGGTATTTTAATAAAATGTGAGCTTACTTACTTTTTCATTAAACTAGCTAAGTCTGCAAAAGGGTTGTGACTCGCCTTTTCCGCTTCTTTTTCACCAGCTGAATTACCATAGCGCACTTGCTCAATATATCGAGAGTGTTCATTATCATGACAGTAGATACACAATAACTCCCAGTTGCTGCCATCCGAGGGGTTATTATCATGATTATGATCGCGATGATGTACAGTGAGTTCTTGTAAGTTTGTATTAGTAAACTCTCGCGAACAACGACCACATACCCACGGATACATTTTTAAAGAACGTTCTCGATAGGTTTGTTCGCGTTCATTTTGGTATTTTTTTGCCTGCGCGACAATGTCATCAAGTCGCTTGTTTTTATCTGTGCTCATTTGCTCTGCAAACCTCTTTAACTGCGTGTTAATTTAAACCATTACAACTATGTAATATGTTTACTGTAAACTATCACAATTAAAATCAACAGGCCTTTATCTTATGTCAGATAACATCACAGTAAAACTAAACACATCACCGACTGAACTTCATAAAATTCTAAAATTTGAAGGTCTAGTCGCAAGTGGTGGTGAAGCGAAACAAGTTATTGATAATGGTTTAGTGTCAGTTAATGGCGAAGTTGAAACAAGAAAGCGTAAGAAAATTGTGGCTGGCGATAGTATTGTCTTCAACGAAACAACACTAGAAATTACTGAATAAATCATCACTATTTCACTAAGCGGTCAGTGATTGATATAATACTGCTTTATTTTACTCCAATTTAGGAAATAATCATGGCAGCACTAGCAACAGCACGACATATTCTAGTAGACAGCGAAGAAATTTGTCTTGAACTTAAAAAAGAAATCGAACAAGGTACAGATTTTGCTGCTGTAGCAAAAGAAAACTCTTCATGCCCATCTAGCGCACAAGGTGGTGATTTAGGTGAGTTTGGCCCTGGCATGATGGTTCCTGAATTTGATAAAGTTGTTTTCTCAGCACCTATTAATACCGTTCAAGGTCCAGTTAAAACACAATTCGGCTACCACTTATTAGAAGTTACTAGTCGTTCAGAATAAGCTTTATAGTTTTAAATTCTGATTAAAAAGCCTTATCACTTGATAAGGCTTTTTTGTATTAAATTACTTTATATTCAGGCAAATGTTTCAATAATTGCTTGCCATAGGCTTTAGTCAATAAGCGTCTATCTAAAATGGTGATTCGTCCAGAATCTGTTTCTTTTCGCAATAATCGCCCACAAGCCTGTATCAATCTGATGCTTACCGCAGGCAAAGATAAAGACACAAAGGGTTGACCTCCTGAGCGTAGGATCCATTCCTGTTTTGCTTGTTCGATCGGACGAGTAAATACTGGGAAAGGTAATTTAGTAATTACCACATGGCTACATAACTCTCCTGGCAAATCGACCCCTTCTGCAAAGCGATCCATTCCGAAAATAATACTGCCCTGCCCCTGCCTTATCCGTTTAACATGCTCAATAATCATATTCTTAGGTGATAGTGAATCACCTTGCAAAAGAATCAAACCAGCCAAGGCAGAAGGAATCTGTCGATAAACTGAATCCATCACCATTTTCGATGTAAACAAGACTAACGTTGCTTCCTTAATATCAATTGTTTTATTCAATTGTGACACTACTTCTTGCTGCCAATCCTGCATATTCTCATTAGGTAGGGCTGTCATTTCAGGTAATGACAAAGTGGCGCGCTGATAATCAAATGGCGATTTAACGGCTAAAAAGTGACTCTCATCAAAGCGTTTTAAACCGCAATCACTACGAAAACGCTGAAATAAGCCCAGACCACGTAATGTTGCCGATGTTAATACCGCTCCATAAGCACGATTCCATAAACTCTTTTCCAAGAAATAAGCAGCGGTCATTGGCCCAGAATTAATAACTAAGGTCGTTGTTTTAGCAAATTTCTCATGCGATAACCAACGTACATTAGGTGGGAAGTCTGGTTTATCTTCATCCAGAAACAAACCCATAAAATCGATTAAATAGCCGAAGATATTTTGCACCGTGCCTATTTGTGGCAATAACACCTCGGCTACTCTATTAGGAACTTGCTGTGTCTCAATGCCATCCTTAATCCACTGAGCAAACACTTTATAGTGTTTATAAATTATGTTTGCTCGTTGAAGCAAGCCTTGGCAAGGTGTGACCAATGCTTTAACCAAAGGACTTTGCCAATATATGCGTGGCTCAGATATTTTCCCAGCCATCACGTCTTTCACTAGATCATCACTTTGCAATAATGTTTCCATCTGCTGTAATAAAACAATAACCGCTGGCAAATCTCGACGTAATTCCATTAGCATAAAGCCAAAATCATGCTGACGATGTGCCAGTGCTTTTATAAGCTTTTTTAAGACGCTATCCGCTGTTTCGGTTGTTTGATAAAGTTGAGAAAAATTAAGTGCCTTGGCGGCATGATCCAATGCTTTTTGTGGCAAATTATGTGCTTCATCAAATATAAATAATACTTCTTCAGGGTTTGGTAAGACTAAACCACCTCCTAAGTCTGCATCACTTAATACCAAGTCGTGATTGGCAATGATCACTTGTGCTGTCTGCATTTCTTTACGCACAATGTAATAAGGACAACGCAGATATTTTGAACAACTCTTACCAGCACAGCCTTCTGAATCCGTCGATATATCATGCCATACAGCCGGTTCAATTGAATCCGTTCGACTATCTCGATCACCATCCCACTGACCTTTATCCCATTGTTCAAATATGGCCTTTGCGCGTGTTAACTTTTTAGCTTGTTGATATTTAGCATCGACATCAAAACTTAAGTCCTGCTGCACACCGCCATTAACTAAGTTAGTTAACTTACTGGGGCAAAGGTAACGGCGTCGGCCCTTGGCTTGAATAAACTTAATGTCCTTGCCTGTAGCTTGAGCAAACTGAGGTAAGTCTTTTTGCAGTAACTGCTGTTGCAGGTTAACTGTAGCCGTACTAATGACCAGCATCTTCTTTTGTTCTAATGCAATATCAATAGCACCGGCCAGATAGGCTAAGGTTTTACCAACACCCGTCGGCGCCTCAACCACAGCAATACGCTGATGATCAGATTGCTGTAGCTTTTTAAAAATAAACTCACTCATCTCCACCTGTTGAGGCCGAGACTTAAAGTCAGGCATTGCCTGCTCAATACTTGTAAAAAGAGGTTTTATCACTCTAGCGGGCTTCAACGCGGTTAATCAGTTTTTTACCTGCAACAAAGTCTAGGATATTAGTCACTGTCGTTTCAGAAATATGCATTAATGCTTGTTTAGTAAAATAAGCCTGATGACCAGTCACAAGCACATTAGGCATGGTTATTAAGCGTTGAATCACATCATCTTGAATAATTTCTGAAGAATGATCTTCAAAAAACAAACTGCCTTCTTGTTCGTATACATCAAGACCCAAATAAGCGACTTTATGCTTTTTAAGTGCTGAAAGTACTGCCTTAGTATCCATCAATGCACCACGGCTGGTATTAATCAGCATCACACCTTGCTTCATTTTAGCTATTGCATCCTCATCAATAATATAACGAGTATCGTCCGTTAAAGGACAATGCAAACTAATGATGTCACTTTGAGCCAATAAGGTATCGAGGCTAACCGATTCAAAGCCCATATCTGTTACAGCTTCTGTATTGTATGGGTCATAAATAACAATCGTACATCCAAAGGCTTTAAGTCGTTCTGCCACTAAACGACCAATTTTTCCGCCACCAATAAGGCCGACTGTTTTGCCATAAAAATCAAAACCTAATAAACCATCTAATGAGAAGTTACCATCACGAACACGATTATAAGCTCGTGGTAACTTTCGGCTTAAAGCCAACATCATTGAAATAGCATATTCCGCCACAGCATAGGGTGAATAGGCTGGTACATTAGTGATAGCAATGCCCAATTCTTTTGCCGCCTGTAAATCAACCTGATTGTAACCAGCACAACGTAAAGCAATAAGACGCGTGCCGCCTTTATGCAAAATTTCTAAGGTATCTTGACTTAAGTCATCATTTACAAAAGCACTGACAATCTCGACGCCATTTGCCATTGAAGCACTCATTGGGCTAAGCGGTAAGTTATAACAACAAAAACACAGTTCAGAGCTAGCTGCCTGTGTCAGAAATGCTTCGTCATAGGATTTTGCACTAAAGGCACTTACTCGAATATTAGACATATACAATCACTTTTTACTTAATTAAAGCTACCTGCTCATGCAAACAGCTTTCTACACTTGCATATTTTACGGTATATTTATCTGAGGAGTGTGCCGATGACTGAAACTAATTTGAATACCATAACGACATTGTGTCTCAACCCAGCTATTGATGTGACCTATCATGTTGATAAAATGCTGGCCGATCAGAAGTCTCGCTCTGATTTAACCCGTAAAGACCCCGGTGGTAACGGCATTAATATTGGTCGTTCATTCCACCGTATGAAAATCGATGCTCATACCTTTTGTGTTATTGCTGGTAATACCGGAAAGCTACTGCAAGTACTTTTAAAACCTCAGCTCGAAAATATTTTCTATGAAAGTGTATCGGGTGAAACTCGAATTAATAGCACTATTATTGAATTAGATAGCCAAACACAATATCAAATCACAGATGCTGGAACACCGATTCCGCCACAACAACTTCAAAAAGTGATTACTGATTTTGTTGAACAGACGGCTCAGGGCTTTGGCATTATTACAGGCTCTTGCCAACCGAATATACCCCAGAGTTTATATGCTGAATTAGTCACACAAATTAATCACGCTGGCGGCAGAGCCGTTATTGATACTCATGGTGAAGTGCTTAAACACGCTATTAACGCCAAGCCATTCTTAATTAAACCTAATCGTTATGAACTAGAAACCATTCTCGGTCATTCTTTATCCGAGCTTACAGATGTAGCCGTACACGCACGGAAAATACAACAACAGGGTGTCACCCATGTTTGTGTGTCTTTAGGTGAGCAAGGCGCCGTTCTCGTTAGCCCTAACAATAGTTATTATGCCCGAGCGCTTAAAGTGCCGGTAAACAATACCGTAGGCGCTGGCGATTCAATGGTGGCAGGTCTTGTTGCAGGGTTTAGTCTTGGTAAATCGCCTGAAGAGGCTCTGCGTTATGGCATTGCCTGTGGTGCAGGCACCGTTATGCACCCCGGCACAGAATTGTTTTCGAATGATGAATTAGCCAGTTTTAGACAACAAGTAACGATTGAAACATTAGATATTTAAGCAGGCAATAAAGTATCTACTATCATTTGTACTGAGCGTTGCTGTCTAAACTCATTCACGGCAAGACGGTAACACACGGTCACCTTATCGCCTTGTTTAAGCCAGTCAGGTTGATAGTGTCTAAATGCCATCGCGGTAATTTGTTGATTATTTTCCAAACCCAGCATTAAACGTAAATGATCCTGCTGCTGGCCTACACTTCGCACAGTATCAACCACAAATGTGCCGTGAAATAAAGGTTCAGAAAAGCCCTGTCCCCATGGTGCTGCTGTCGGTAATAGTTCTGCTAAAGGTAATGAGATTTCATCTGCCTCTAACTCACCATCACTAATAATCTCTTGCTGTAACACAGCGGGGTCGACCGTCTGCTTTAATGCATCTAAGAATAAGCGTTCAAACAATGGTAAGTCTTCTGCATCCAAGGTTAAACCTGCCGCCATAGCATGGCCACCAAAGCGCGTTAACATGCCTGCTGGTGCTTGGCTTGCTACTAAGGCTAAAACATCTCGAATATGAATACCAGGGATTGAACGGGCTGAACCTTTAACTTCACCCTCATTTCCTGGAGCAAAAGCAATCACAGGCCGGTGTTGTTTCTCTTTAATTCGTGATGCTAATAAACCAATCACCCCCTGATGCCAATCAGGATCAAACAAACAATAACCCAAAGCAGCCTGCTCATCTTGTAATGAAATACGATCTAACATGGTTAAGGCTTGAGCTTGCATTTCTTGTTCAACACCACGTCGTTGCTTATTAATATCATCCAAAGTATGTGCTGCAGACAAGGCCTGAGTCATATCATCCATTAACAAGGCTTCAATTCCCATGCCCATATCTTCTAGGCGACCAGCAGCATTAAGTCTTGGTGCAATAGAAAAACCCATATCTTGTGATGCTAAGTTTCTAAACTCGCGTCCAGCTACTTGAATCAAGGCATTAATGCCCGCACAAGCTCGTCCAGCACGGATACGAGCCAAACCTAGATTCACTAAGGTTCTATTGAGCTTATCTAAAGGTACAACATCAGCCACCGTACCCAAAGCAACCAGATCAAGCAGTGTTTGTAATTTAGGCTCACTAATCTGTTGTTGCTCAAACCAGCCTTGCGTTCTTAATTGCTGACGCAACGCTAATAACAAATAAAAACACACGCCTACACCGGCCATATTTTTACTAGGGAATTTATCACCACGTTGGTTAGGATTAATAATTGCATCGGCATCAGGCAATTTATCGCCGGGTAAATGATGATCAGTTACTAATACTTTCATGCCACGATCATGTGCCGCTGCCACACCCTGAATGCTGGCAATACCATTATCAACCGTCACCAATAAATCAGGCTGATTATCTGCTGGAATTTCAGCTAATAACTCCGGCGTTAAGCCATAACCATGCACAAAGCGATTAGGCACAATATAATCAAGATACTTGGCACCCAGCATGCGTAAACCACGAAGAGCCACCGCACAACTCGTCGCACCATCGGTATCAAAATCCGCCACAATCATAATACGCCACTGCTCAGAAACAGCTTGAGCCAATAATTGACTTGCCTCATCCATACCCATCATCAAATCAGGCTTGGGTAAATCAGCTAGTGCATAAGTTAAATCAGATTCAGCTTGAATACCTCGTGCAGCAAGTACCCGACGTAAAGATGCAGGCCAGCTTGTAGGTAGCTTTTCCCAACCACTATGATCACGTTGTACTATTTTTTCAGTCATGATTTCCTAATGTTTAAACCATCTTCAGATAAGAGATAAAAGCAGATCACTCCCTCTTTTTTACCTGTCTGAATATAATTAAGAGTGTTCCGTCAGCAATACAAGGGTGCTCATATTTATTATGCCCACCGAAACGGTTAGATTCGATTCATTTTAAGCTTATATATTTTTCAAATCTAATTTAAACCTCACTTTCAACCATTCTTATTGCCCGAAACATGGCACATTGACGAAAGGTGTCCATATCAGGTTCAGTGCTCTTATCTGCTGATACGCGTAATGCTAGTCTTAACAGCATTTTAATATCGCGAGGTGTTATGCCTTCAAAAGTGTCTAATAGTTGTAGCAACAAGCTTTCTGACAAGGTGTAGCCATATTGTGTGGCAATCACTTGCCAAATTTTAGAAGCATCCCCTTTTGTGGGTGCTTCGTAGTTTATGATCGCTGCACAACGAGAAATAATGGCTTCATCAATATCATTAGGGCGATTGGTCGTCATAAATAACAAACCATTAAAATATTCCATCGTGCGTAAAAACTCAGCAACAATGGCATTTTGTTCAATATTATCGTTTCTTCTTACGATAAATACATCAGCTTCATCGAGCAACAATACGCACCCCCACCGTTCACTACGTGAAAATACGATTCTTAGATTTTCTTCAATCTCTTTGGCTGTCGTACCCAACGAACCTGAATGAAGTAAATATAATGGCCGTTCAATAATTTCAGAATATACCTCTGCGGTTAATGTCTTGCCCACACCAGGAATACCTTTGCATAAGATGACGTTTCCTGCTGTTTTACCATCAATAATATCACCGCTAAAGGCTTCAACATTGGTGGTCAGCACATCAAGTAAGTCACGGTGACTCTTAGGTAAAATCAATTTATCTTTCAATGTCTTATCATATTCATAAGGTGCTAAATAATCAGCGTGAAGCCAGATATAATCATGTGTGTTTAAATTGAATACGCGCACTAGCGACCATTCAGGCAAGGCGAGTAATTTCTCAGAGCCATCAATTAGGCAGGACTCTCTAAACTGCTCATGCGTTTTAACATCTGTAGCAGACATATCATTAATGACTTTAACATCAATAAAAGAGCCATTTGGTACGCGATCATCTTTACTTTTATAGATATTGCCTTTAGCTACAAATTGTTCTGAAAATTGATCTTTAATTAGCTGATGATACCGTTCATAACTTAGTTCATATTCAGTTTTAAGCTCGGGTGTTTCTTTGAATACCCCTTTTAGTTCAAGTGCATCAGCAATTCGTTTTTGAACCACATCTCCCGGATAAAATGAAACATAATCATGCTGAAAACCATAATAGCCTTGGTCTGGATTCGGTGAAACATGACAGACATGCAGCAATGTAGACTCTGAAATATGCTCTGTGCCTGTTTTATAACTAATATGGGTGACTAGTACGGGATATAACTTGTCATCTTGCTTCTTAAAATAAAGCCAGCCATCAATCAACTTATCTTTTAAATAAGCTTCGAGCACCGATGAGAATGCATTGAAATTAGGAATAACAGTATCAAACTGACCATCCCTAGCCAGAAAAATCGCATTAAGTGCACTTGTTGATTTATCATCACCTAAAGTTCTAGCAACATCAGACATCTCTTTTAACGCATCAAGTGATAACTGCCGAGATTCAACTTCAATATCTGTAGATGCTAGATAGCTTCTAGGATTATTCTCATCACGTTCCACCTTATCTCGATATGCTTTTAATTCGATATGTGTGGTCAGTTTAATAAAATCGTGAGAAACAACAAAAGACACGGTAAATCCTCTTTTAATTAATATTAGTCATTATATAAATGTAAGTGATTTAACTTACCAACAAACTTTATAAGTTGCAATCTAAGAGCGTGTTTATCAAAGACTATGGGTTTATATCTGTCTCTTATACACATCTGACGCTGCCGACGATCTACTCTGTGTA
>OJGP01000191.1_pt1 | contig 12986 bp, 11 predicted proteins | sample 1594701 | NCBI WGS metagenome assembly OJGP01 (sample SAMN05416863, study PRJEB24817) | seawater metagenome | isolation source: Sea water | place: Canada:Atlantic | collected 2013-11 | reverse complement strand
CGAATCCGCCGTAATTGCGGTTATACATTGTTGGCAAACGTTTTATTTAAATTCATTATGCGTATTTAATACATCAGATTTTCGATATTCTCCAATTTTCAGGAAATAATCGCCATTGGGTTTTATTATTACAAACCCTCCATTTAGGCCATCATATTTGAAAAATGATTGTCTGATTAAATTATTTTTATCAACAACCCAATTATTTTTATCACCGTGATAATAGTCCAAGTCTTTAACTCTTTGGTTTATTATCCAAAAGTGATTACATTCTCCTAATTTAGTTAAATCATTTTCCATATTTCCGTAAAATATATCCCAAGGAACTTGATAGTTCTTTCTATATGTTTTTGGATCATTGTCTATGAAATTGATGATAACTTTTTTGTCAAAGTTTATTTTTTGTTGAGTAATGTCGGTCAAATAATTTTTTAAGTTTTCATAATCCTTATTGTTTAGACTGCCAGTTGTGTCACTCTTTACTTTAGTTATTGTATCGTCAGAGTTCTCTATTGTGTATAAACTTCCTCCTTCGTTAGTTATACTATTGAGTGTGGTACATCCAACCATTAAAATTGCTCCGATGATATTTAGTAGGTTTCTCATAATGTTTGCCAACGGTTTGTATATGGTGCGTATCCCGAAGGGTATGCACTATATACCGTGTTACCTGCTTTATTTTCTTTTCAATAATGAGCTATGCATATACCCCGTTTTACCATCATAGTAAATTTCCCACCAGTCACCGAAAAAAGAATTCACCACCTTAACATCCGAATTAGAAGGAACTGTCATTTTGATTGCAGAAGAGGTATTCATATGCTCTCTAACATTCGCACGGCTCTTGGTTGTGTAAGTTGGTTTGTCCTTATACAGGCTGTATGAATAGTTGTTATAGCTACTTGAACTTGAATTGTAGTAATTATAAGAGTTGTTTGAGTTACTTTTTGTAGTGCTGTTGGTGTTATTCGGATAATTATAAGATTTTGAGTCAGGAGTTATATAACCAGCTTTTCCAGTATACGGGTTCACATTACCCTTTGTTGAAAAATTATCTCTGTTTGTAGAGTTTGGAGCAGTTCTGTAATGAGGTTGCACGTATGTACCGTCCTTCCTGTAATAACCTTTAACTTTTACATGTTTTGAATTAGTCTGTCCAAAGACTCCAATTACTGAAATCAGAATTGCTAATATCAAGGTTATAAATCTTTTCATTATCGTATTTTTTTATTGCAGGTAACTCGTTATATGGAGAATAAACCTTCTGTTTATAGGGTTCTATTTCCGGATAACAGGAGTCTTTGTTAAAATTTATCTCAAAAAAGATTTACAAAATCTGTCTTTGTGTCTGAAATAAATAACAACAATAAATTTCAGTAATTTTATTACCAAACACAATCCCTATAAGTAATGAAAAATATAGCTCACTATTTATAGGGATGCGTTGAGAAGAGGTACTTGTTAAAATTCTTGATACTTTTCCTCAAAGGAAGAGTTAGGTTACCAGTGTAGCAAAATATCATTTAAGCTAACTAACCAAATTAGTAGCCTCTAAAAATGTGCATTTATTTATATTGAATGAATATTTTTTTATTTAAAAAATTTAGTTTAAATAATATTTCCGCGAAATTTTCTGTTAAGTTTGTTGTATGACTGTTTTTCAAACTAACTATACAGTAGTAGCTTCTCACATAGATGAACTTCATCATGTAAATAATGTAGTTTATCTAGAATGGATTCAAGACATAGCAAATTTACATTGGACACTACTAAAAAAGGGGGTAGATACTTCTGCTTATGTTTGGGTAGTGATTAGACATGAAATAGATTATATAGGACAGGCGCTATTAGGTGACGAAATTACTGCTAAAACATGGGTAGGTAAAACAGGAGGCATCCGATCTATTCGTCATGTAGAATTTTATAAAAACAATAAAGCCATTGTTAAGGCTCAAACCACCTTTTGTTTGGTAACTGCTAAAACCTTTAAGCCTACTCGAATAACAGATCAAATTTTATCGATGTTAGGTCCTAAATAGCTGTACCTTTGCATTTAGAAATTTAATGTAACGATGAGCACATTTGCTACCTTAGGAATAAAAAAACCATTCATACAATCTATTAAAGAGTTAGGAATACATTCGCCTTCAGAAATTCAGGAAAGAACCATTCCAGTTTTATTGAATAAAAGAACAGATTTTGTAGGCTTAGCGCAGACAGGAACAGGTAAAACCGCCGCTTTTGGCCTGCCAATAGTTCAACAGATAAATCCTAACAATACTGCTGTTCAAGCACTTATTTTATCACCTACACGAGAATTGGTACAACAAATAAAAAAACAACTTTTTAAGTATACAAAATATTATGACCACAAGGTGTTTGTTGAGGCTGTTTATGGTGGCGAAAAGATCGAAAAACAAATACATAATTTACAGAGAACTACCCATGTAATTGTTGCTACTCCTGGAAGATTAATTGATTTGATAGAACGAGGAAACATCAATTTAAAAGAGATAAACACCTTGGTTTTAGATGAGGCTGATGAAATGTTGAGTATGGGATTTAAACAAGATTTAAATAGAATTTTAAAATATACCTCAGGTCATCGAAATACTTGGTTGTTTTCTGCGACCATGCCAGAAGAAATTCAAAGAATTATTAAAACGTACATGGATGCTAATGCACCACGTGTAGAAATTGATAGAAATGCTACGGTAAATACCAACATTAGTCATCAATTTGTAAAAACAACCATCAAAGAAAAAGTAAAGACTATCATTCGTTTTTTAGAATCTAGACAAGAAGCGCGTGGTATTATATTTTGTAGAACTAAAGCAGGTACACAAAATCTTAACAAACTTTTGCAAGAGGAAGGTTTTTCTATTGGAGCTTTAGAAGGAGATATGCAACAAAAAGAGCGCGACAAAGTAATGCGTGCCTTTAAAAATGAAAGTTTACAGTACTTAATTTCTACAGATGTATCTGCAAGAGGAATAGATGTTAGAGATTTAGCATTTGTAATTCATCATCAATTACCAGATCAATTAGATTATTATACGCACAGAAGTGGAAGAACTGCTAGAGCAGGTAAAAAAGGGGTGTCTCTTGCTTTAATTATAGCTCATGAGCTTCAACGAGTACATGAAATAGAAAAAAACTTAAACATTAAATTTACGGAAACTACCTTCTAATGGTTAAGATAACCATCTGTGCTGATTAGCTTTTTTAGTGTACCATATTAAATAGCCTCCAATAGCAATAATCATAAAAGGCATGAGTAGTCCCATAGGGCCATAGCTGTCTGTATTTTCATTTATTAGCAGACCATATGACATCTGTATAATAATTCCTATAAATGATATAATAAAGAAAGTAGAGGCAATTTTTTTCTTTAACAATAATAATAAAGCTCCAAAAGTTCCTGAAAATACTGCAGTAGCAAATGCTGCTGTTGCCCAGGCTGGAACATCTTGATACATGAGTTGCTGGTCTTTGGGTAAAGAGGCTAATACAGCATCAGTCATAAATGCCTGAGTTAAATAATTAAATACTCCCATTAAATTCCAAACAAGTGCCATGCTGCTAATGATCCAAAATAGTCCCGTTGGTTTTCTTAAGTAGTTCGTCATGTTGTTAAAATTTTAATAAATTCTACCTTAAATTTAGACAAAAAATAATAAATCAGGTTGCAGCATCTTAAAAATGGTATTTTTGCAGCATCAATTATTCAACCAAATTTCATGATTAGTAAGCCTAAACTTATTCCATTTCTTTTTATCACTCTCCTTATTTCAGCTGCTTCTTTTGCTCAAGTAAAAACAAGTATTAGAGGAAAAGTAGTAGATGAGAAAGGTGCTCCAATATTTGCCGCTTCTGTATATTTAAATACCAGTCAGGGAAGTATTTCTGAAGAAGATGGTACTTTTCAAATTACAGATATAGTCCCAGGATCATACAACTTAACGGCTAGCTTTGTTGGTTTTGACTCACAAACAAAATTTAATATTATTATTAAATCAAAAGGGAATCGATCGTTTAATTTTATTTTAATTGAATCTTCTGAATCTCTAGAAGAAGTAGTAGTTTCTAATAAAAATAAAATAAGTAGACCTAAAGAAACTCCTTTATCTACCCAGTCTTTATCTGCTGTAGAAATAGCTACCTATCCAGGAGGTAACAATGATGTTGTTCAAGTGGCCCAGTCATTACCTGGTGTTTCTCCATCAGTAGGAGGATTTAGAAATGATTTAATTATACGTGGAGGTGCTCCTAATGAGACCGTATATTATTTAGATGGGGTAGAAGTGCCAAATATTAATCATTTTGCAACACAGGGAAGTGCAGGAGGTCCTGTAGGCTTATTAAATGTTGCTTTTATCAATGATGTTACCTTATCTACATCTGCTTTTGGTGCTCAATATGATAATCCATTATCTGGGGTGCTTCAATTTAAACAACGTGATGGTAATAAAGAGCGATTCAATACTAACATCAGGGTAAGTGCTACAGATGCTGCTTTCACTTTTGAAGGCCCGTTATTCAAAAACAAAAAGAAAGAAAGTAAGACCAGTTTTTTATTGTCTGTAAGAAGAAGTTATTTACAAGCTTTATTCAAACTGATAGGCTTACCCATTAGACCAGATTATTGGGATTACCAATATAAACTAACACATCAGGTAGATAAATATAATGACTTGTACTTTATAGGTTTAGGATCTGTAGATGATTTTAGTGTGGAAGCTCCAGAAGACTATGATGAAGAAGCTCAAGCGGTTTTGGAACAGGCACCTTTCATACAGCAAAAAACAAATTCTATAGGGGTCACCTGGAGAAAAAGATTTAAAGATGGTTCTGGTTATATGGAAACTACAGTGAGTAATAATCGTTTAGAAAACATATTTACCAATTACCTAGATCCTGAAAACGAAACTGGAATTATCTTTAGAAATGATGCCGTAGAATCTGAGTCTAAACTTAGATATCAGCTTACTAAATTTGTAAATGATTGGAAATTTACAGGGGGTTTTAATACACAACATTCTTTTTACTCAAATAATACAACTAATATTGCTGATGCAATTTTCTATACTACCGAGATAGACTTTATTAAATACGGACTTTTTGCGAATGCAACACGTTCTTTTTTTAATGATAAAGTTGATGTGTCTCTTGGATTTAGGATGGATGATGATAGTTTTACAACTTCAAGTAACTTAATTTCAAATTTTTCTCCAAGATTCTCATTGTCCTATGAATTTAAAGAAGATTGGCGTATAAGTGCAACTGCAGGACGGTATTATAAAATAGCACCGTACACAATTTTAGGTTTTAGAGATCCAAGTGGTAATCTTACAAACCAAGACAGTGATTATACACAAAGTGATCATTATGTAATAGGATTACAACATTACTTAAACCCAGCTGCAAGTATATCACTAGAGGGTTTTTACAAAATATATTCAGATTACCCTGTATCAGTATTAGATCAAGTTTCATTGGCTAATAAAGGAGCAGATTTTGAAGTATTGGGAAATGAAGATGTAGAAACAGTAGGAAAGGGTAGAAGTTATGGTTTAGAATTTCAATACCAGCAGAAATTATTGAATAATTTTTATAGTATTTTCTCATACACCTATTTCTTTAGTGAATTTACAGGTTTTGATACCACTACTTATATCCCTTCTGTTTGGGATAGTAGACATTTGGTTTCTTTTGTTGGTGGATATAAATTAAAAAAAAATTGGGAAATTAGTTCTAGATATCGGTTTGCAGGTCAAACCCCTTATGTTCCAACAAATCTTGAGGCAACACTGGTTTCCTATCCAGAAATCATTTTAGATTATACGCGTTTGGGAGAAGAAAAATTAGAAACGTTTAGTCAATTAGACATTCGAGTAGATAAAAAGTGGAATTACAATCAATTCAGTTTAAATATCTTTTTTGAAGTTCAAAATGTTCTTGGCCAAAGCATCCCAAGGCCAAATGAATATGGGCTGTCAAGAGATGTGGATGGTAATTTAAATTCTCCACTTAGTTTGTCACAAATTAACCAGGACACCAGCACGTCTATTCCTAGCATAGGCATAGTCGTAGATTTTTAAATAATAGAAATTATTTGATAATTTTTTTCTGAAAGAGTAAAGAATCTTTGTTAGAAAGCCCATTTAGAATGTATACTCCTTGAGCCAAATGCTCCAAGTTTACTTCTAAAACTCCAAAATGATTAATGTTATTTATTGAAAATATAAGCTTACCTGAAAGTGAATACAATTCTAATTTAATTTCTCCTAAAAATTGTGTTTCAATATAAAGTGAATTTTGAACAGGTATTGGATAAATTTTTGTATTTGTTATAGGATTGGATATGAGGGAATTACTTAATGTACCAGAGAAATATTGTTGTGCCAGATCAAATGATTCTTCACCTATCTTTTCACCTATAATTCTTCCTTTTATATCGTCTATCGGAGGATGAATTCCACCCCAAATTCTAGACAAACTTGTTTGATCTGAAGCATCTTGATAAGTTGCCCATTCTAAGGTAAACGATTCTGAGGGACCTTCCTCAAATACTAAAAACTCATTTTCAATAACATCAAAAGTTCCAATACCTCCAGGAAAAAATTTACTGCCTGTAATTTTGGTTAAAACGGTAGCTGCTGCTCTTGAAAAAGTAGAATGACCCGAAAGATACCCTGCAAATGGAGGCGTTACAAATGTGGGTCTTTGATAAGGCCACCAGTGAGTACCTAATATCCAATCTACACCAGCTACATCGGTATCTGGGTTATCTATAAAATCTGGACCTTTCCAAGATTTAACTTTTATCTTACCTACATTTATGTCATTATCTCCTGCTAAGTCGTCTCCAGAAGCTATCACTTCAATTAAATCTGGAATTAAGGGTAATCCATGAGGATTAAAACTAGGTAATGTATTATCTGTACTTTGGCCTTTTGATGCCATATAACGAATTGCAGATATGGGTCTCACATAATCATAATACCCCTTTATACCCCATGTGTTTATGGCAGCGTCATGCATAGCACCACCCATGACTAAATAAGATTTAACATCCCATTCTAAATTACTTAATATAGCTCCCTGTCCAGCAAATCTTTTTATAGTTTCTGGATGATCATTCACATAATTTAGAATTGTAAACCAATGTCCAGGAGGGGTTTCTGAATCTGGACCATCTGCCCAAAATTCAGCTAAAACTCTAGCATAGTCAGATTTTTTTACCATTTGTGGAGTATAGGGCATTGCTGTAATAGGATTGATTTCATGACCACTACCAACAGATCCTCCGTCTGAAAAGTTATAGAAAGTCTGATATTCTTCAAATGTAGATGGAAAAGAGGATATGTCAGTATTTCCTAAAGATGCTGGTGAGATATCTATTAGACTATCATCGTTTGGGTCTAAATGTGCAGACCATGCTATTACTAATGCAAAGTTCCATTTGTAAGGATCATCAATTCCATTAGCTGTTGAATTTTGAATAAAATGTGGGGCTCCAGGATTGTTATATACATAACTATCAAAACCATCATTTAAAATTGATAAATCTTCTGTTTTCAATGAAAAAGGAGTTACTTGACCCCATTCTGGACTCAAAAAACTTGGGGTATCTAAAGGATAAACATTTCCGCTTTGGTCAATAAATACATCAAAAGCAAGAGGTTGCCACCTGTTTGGATTTATGTTCGTATTATCCTCATATAAATCTAATACTAATGGTTCATTTTGAGGAACATAATATTGATTTCCGTAATCATCCTGTTCGTTTGAACCATCTTGTAATCCAAAATTTATTATTTCTTGTGCCAAATAATTACCTAGTGCAGCAAAAGAATTATTGCTGTAATCTACAGTTGTAATATTTTCATCATAACCGAACGAAATAAATAAATCTGTAAAGCTTTCTAGCGTATTATTTGCATTTGGTGAGTTTGTAAATCTATGTATTAAAAGTCTATACATAGCATAACTCATTACTTCGTGAATTGCACTATCAATTTCAGAGGGGGTTGAAATACCATTGAAAGTACATTCATAACCTCCAAAAGATTTTCCTAAAAATATAGTTTCAGCACTATCATTAAAAATTGCCCAGGTATCATACATAATAAGAGAACTATGAAATAAGTTTCTAGCATGTACTGTTGGTCTAGCAAAATCATTTCTTATAGCTTCCAATAGTTCTTCATTCCAATCCCTGGCTACAGAATTTTGTGCTTCTACAGGAACTAAAAAACATGATAAAAGAAATAAAATGAGTGATAATAACTTCAAAAAAATAATTTGAAGGTAAATTTAAAATATTATATAGAATTTTTCCCTATTATCTGGAAAAAGATATAGGTATTTCATAAGATTATATTATTTAGTGTCATTAGCTGTTAAAGTGTGAGTACATTTGCAAAAAATATATATTTTATGCCTAACCAATTTTCTGACCTTGGAATACATAAGGAACTTCAATCTCGTATGAGAGATATTGAAATTATTGAGCCTACAGAAGTTCAAAAGAAAGTTATTCCATTTATTCTTCAAAGAAAGAAAGACTTAGTTGCATTGGCTAAAACAGGTACAGGGAAAACCGCAGCTTTTGGTTTACCTTTATTACAACTTATTAAACCTGAAAATACTACTATTCAAGCAATAATATTAGCACCTACTAGAGAGCTTGGACAGCAAATACAAACTAATTTATCTTTATATGCATCATTTAATCCAGAAATTTCTGTCATTGGGCTTTTTGGGGGTGCAACACTCAAATCTCAAATAGAAGCATTAAAAAGAACTGTACATATTGTAGTAGCTACTCCAGGACGTTTACTTGATTTAATAGATCGTAAATCTATTATTGTTAATAATACTTCATATTTAGTTTTAGATGAAGCTGATGAAATGGTTGGTGCATTGCATTCTGAAGTAGAACAAATTTTTAAAGAGGTTCCTAAAACGTCTAGAATTTTGATGTTTACAGCCACAATGCCGGGAACAATTAAACAATTGGTCCAGAATTATCTTTCAAAAAATGTAACCACTATAGAAGCTGATATGTCTAGTGTTGGCCATCAAGGAATAACACATCAGTATTCTGTTGTAGAACCCATAGAAAAACTAGATATTTTACTTCATTTTTTATACGCAAGGGAAGGGCAACAAGGTATTATTTTTTGTAAAACTAAAGCAGCTGTTAATAAGCTAGGTAAAAATTTAGCCAAAAATAAATTTTCTTCAGGCACAATACATGGAAGTTTAACTCAAGGAATAAGAGATCGAGTTATGGGTCAGTTTAGAGAAGGTCATATTAAAGTATTAGTTGCTACAGATTTAGCAGCTAGGGGAATAGATGTGAAAGCTGTTTCTTATGTGGTTAATTATCATTTACCAGACACCTATGAGGCTTATGTTCATCGAAGTGGAAGAACAGCTAGAGCAGGAGCAAAGGGGATTTCATTAACTATCCTACAAAAAGAAGAAGTTTTATACATAGCGAATTTTGAACAGGAGTTGGGCATTAAATTTAATGAGGTTAAAAAAGCTAATTCAGATAGTATTGAGGAAAATAACACCTTATTGTGGGCTAGGAAAATTTTTAAAACAAAACCTAACCGAACAGTTACTGAAGATTTTAAATCTAAAGTAAAAACTATTTTTCATCATCTAACTAAAGAAGAATTAATTGAAAAAGTATTGGCGAATCATTTAAATCATTTAGCACAAACTAATCATCGACAACCAAATTTAGAAAATAACCTAAAAAAGGAAAGAAAGTAAATTTTATGGCAAATAGTATCAAAGACCAAGAAGCTATTTTAGCAAAATTAAATATCTATGAATTAAACCCAATGCAACTAGAGGCCGTTGAGGCTATAAAAGAAAGCAATAATATAATTTTGTTATCGCCTACAGGAACTGGGAAAACTCTTGCTTTTTCTTTACCACTTATAAATTCTTTAGATCCTGTATCCAAAGAGATTCAAGCATTGATATTAGTTCCATCTAGAGAATTAGCGATTCAAATTGAACAGGTTATCAGATCTATGGGATCTGGTTTCAAGATAAATGCTGTTTATGGCGGTAGACCTATGGCTAAAGACAAAATAGAACTTAAGCACTTACCTGCAATTTTAATAGGAACACCAGGAAGAATTTCTGATCATTTTAGCAATAATCGATTCACTAAAAAGCATATTAAAACTATCGTACTAGATGAGTTTGATAAATCCTTAGAAGTAGGTTTCGAGTATGAGATGAGAGGTATTATTAATGAACTTCCTACAATTAGCAAAAGAATTTTAACTTCAGCAACACAAGGTGTTGATATTCCTGATTTTGTTCAACTTAAAAAACCCAAAACAATCAATTATTTAGGCAATTCAGTCACAAAACTTCAAGTTAAAACAGTTATTTCTCCTGCAAAAAATAAGTTAAATACAGTATTACATTTATTAAATCATATTGGCAATCATCAAGGAATTATCTTTTGTAACCTTAAAGATAGTATTCAAAAGGTCAGCTCATTTTTAGAAAGTAAAAATATAAATCATGGATGTTTTAGTGGAGGAATGGAGCAAAAAGATAGAGAACGTTCCTTAATTAAATTTAGAAATGGTACCAATCAAATTTTAATTGCTACAGATTTAGCAGCAAGAGGAATCGATATTCCAGAAATGAAATACATTATTCATTATCAGCTTCCATTATCTAAAGAAGAATTTACACACAGAAATGGAAGAACTGCAAGAGTTTCTGCTAAAGGAACTGCTTATGTTTTGAAATTTAAAGAAGAGAAATTACCTGAATTTATCGGAAGAGCACCCGTAACAGACATCAGCATACAAGCCAAAAGAAAATCAGATTATTGGGAAACTTTATTCATTTCTGGAGGAAGGAAAGATAAAATTTCTAAAGGGGATATTGCAGGAATGTTTTTAAAATTAGGAAATCTCACAAAGGATCAATTAGGAATTATAGAATTAAAACGTGATTGTGCTTTTGTTGCTGTACCTATTTCTGTTGCCAATAGACTTGTACGAGAATTAAATAATACTAGATTAAAGAAGAAGAAAATTCGTATCACTAAAATTTAAAAATAAAATATCCATTATTAAACTCTGTAATGCTTTAATCAAGAAACAGCTTTTATAGACTTATTAAGTTTATGCAAAAATTACACTTTTTATTAGCGTCAAATTCAGTGAGACAAAACAAATAATTTTTTTTTAATAAAGTAAATAGATATCTTTGAAAAAATAAAAAATCATTTTTAAATAACTAATGGCAAAATCTCAACAGACTTTTAATAAGAGTGAAAAAGAAAAAAAGCGTTTAAAAAAACGTGAGGATAAACGTAAAAAAATGGAAGCTCGAAGAGCGGAAATAAAAGAGAATGGTAGTAAAGGAATTGAATTTGCTTACGTAGACCATAATGGTAATTTAACAGATACGCCTCCAGACCCCTCATTAAAAGTTAAAATCAAAGCTAAAAATATAGAAATTAGCGTTCCTAAAATGACAGCTGCTGATAAGGTAGACCCAGTTAGAAATGGTAAAGTTTCATTCTTTGATTCTTCAAAAGGATTTGGATTTATAATAGATACAGAAAATCAAGAGAAATACTTTACTCACGTTAGTGGTATCATTGATCAAATTGCTGAGAATGATAGAGTTACTTTTGAGTTAGAAAAAGGGATGAAAGGTATGAATGCTGTAAAGGTTACTTTAAAAAAGTAATACTATTCTAAAATATATCAAGGCTGTAAATAAAATATTTACAGCCTTTTTTTGTCTTATTACTAATTTTTTGAAATTTAAAGTCAAGTTTTTCTATCCATATAATTCGTTTTTTTTCATGGCTCTTCGGTAATTTAAAGCCACTGCATCAAACTTTAAATGAAGTTCTTCAGACAAATCAAAGGGTACTTGAATAGGTCTTTGAGATTCAACAATTCGTTTATCTTGATCAAAGATTACTTTTTCAAATTCTTGTAAAATGGTGTCTGGTTCATTAAAATTATAATTTCGTCCAATAATACAAAACCCCCTGCAAGCGTTTTTTGAAATGGGCTGTGAGGTGAAAAAATACACCATCCCTTTTTTGCCACCCCAACCCAAACGAAGAACTATAGTATAGGGTAAATGAAGTTCATAGACACTTTTTCGTTCAGGTTTAACTACATTATCATTTGCAAAAATTGGAAAGTCATTACTATTTTTTGCTTCTGGTCTTTCTATGGAGTAGTGTAATACTGAACCTTTTGTGGTAACCTTACAATCAGGAACTTCAGGTCGATTAGGATCTCCCAATAACCCTGGATGAACCCATGGAAAATGACCAAAGTCTGTAAAATTTTCAACTTGTCTTGAACTATCACATTTCCAATTGAAAGGACCTGTGTTTACTAATTTCCAATTGGTATTCTCAAATTCAGGAATGACAGGTAAATCAAACTCAGGATTTTCAAAGGATACCCAGATTATTCCAAACTTTTCTTGACAATGATATCTTGGTGTTTTTGCTTTTGAAGGGATCTTAATTTTTTTGGCCTGAGGTATTAATACACACGACCCTTTATTGTTATATTGCCATGCGTGATATGGGCATACTAGACAATCATTCTCAACCCAACCTAATGATAAGGCAGTTCCTCTGTGAATACATAAATCACGCATAGCATAAGGGGTACCATCTGAAGTTCTCCATATCACCACAGGTTCATCTAATAAAATGGTTCCAAAAGGTTTGTCTGCTTTAACTTCATGACTATAACCCACTGGATGCCAGCATGCATACAATTTATTTGGAAATAATTTTGATTTAGAATCCATATGTAAATATAATTATTACAAAATAACTTTCTAATACTAAAATATGAGCCACTAATTTATACATTAAAAGCAAGTATATATTTTCATTTTTTTATATATTGTAGTTCAAAAGATATGTAACTGTCTCTTATACACATCTG
>OJGP01000185.1_pt1 | contig 13131 bp, 12 predicted proteins | sample 1594701 | NCBI WGS metagenome assembly OJGP01 (sample SAMN05416863, study PRJEB24817) | seawater metagenome | isolation source: Sea water | place: Canada:Atlantic | collected 2013-11 | reverse complement strand
AGATCATGCCTAGTCTCGTGGGCTCGGAGATGTGTATAAGAGACAGTTTCAAAACCACCAGATTTTCGAATTGTTTTAGCCTCTGTTTTCAGATAGCTATACAATGTATTAAAGATCGATTTAATTCTATCTGATTTCTTCATGTCTACTTCGGAGAAAACAGGGACCTCATTGGAGAATATATCTTCAGAAAATGAATTTCTTAATGTCACTAAAAAACACCTTTAGTTAGGCCACCATCAACCATCACGGTTGTTCCTGTAATATAGCGCGCGCGCTCAGAAGCCATAAAAACAAGCATATCAGCGAACTCTTCTGGTTCTGCAAATCTGCCTAGGGGAATCGTTGCCTGACTACTTTCTAATACTTCCTGATAACTTTTCTCTTGTTTCTCTGCAGCAGTCATTAAGAGGCTATGTAATCGTTCAGTTAACACTCCACCAGGGCATAATGTATTAATCGTAACACCATATTCAGCCAGCTCTGAAGATATCGATTTCGAGAACGCAGATACTCCCGCTCTAGCTGTTGCTGACAATACCATCAGCGGTGTTGGCTCTTTGGCTAAAGTTGATGTTATATTAATTATTCGTCCCCAACTATTAGCAATCATAAGTGGGGCGACTGCTCGAGTAAAACGAATAGTACTTTTCAAATTCTGATCTAGAGCTTCATCCCACGCATCATCATCATGCTCTAAAAAAGAACCCATCGGTGGCCCTCCAGCATTATTGACAAGAATATCTACCTTGCCCCATTTGCTAACTGCCAAATCAATCACTTTCTGAGATAACGATTTATCAATCACATCTCCAGAGAATATTTCTACTTCAACATTAGCTAAAGCCTTAATCTCTGCTTGTGCATATTTAAGTTTCTCTTCGGTTCTAGAAACCAACACTAAATTAACACCTTGTAGGGCAAGGCCTTTTGCTGCTGCAAATCCAATTCCTGAACTAGCTCCAGTTATAATTGCAACACGATTATCAATTTCATAGTTTACTGACATAATTTTCTTCTTCTAATTATTGGAAAAATACCCAATTTGTTTTGCATCCTCAGATAAAACATCAAGGTATTCAACTAAATGTGGTAATACTTTCTTTGCTATTGGTATGACATGCGTATTAATCTCATGTAAATATTTCTCTCGTACCTGTTCATTTGGATTGAGGCCCAACATAAACATATTATCTAATTTATCAATTACTTTAACTATTTTCATTCCCTCATAGCCTGAATTGATACGTTCATAATATTCTTGTTTATATTTTTCATCCCATTGCAGCTCTCTAACAACAGTCAAAGTCTTGATTGAATCTGAAACTGATATCCCAAATTTATCTTGAAGCACTGCTATATCGACCCCTCCCACTTCTAGGACATTATGGAGAAGGGCAATAATTACGTAATCTACTTCCAAAGGTTGACTTAACCCAATTACCATTTCTGAAACTCTAAGTGGATGAACCAAATAAGCATCAGAACTGAGACCTACATGGTCATAGTCAATGGTAGTTGCAAAATTATAAGCTTCTATTATTTTCTCAAAATCGCCACCTTTAAAAGCCTGACTGAGAACATCTAAAAAATGTGCCCTAGCTCCTTTACCATTACTCTTCAATGCTTCAAGACGAAGGTTTCTTTCGTATTGAATTGAATTTAGTTTATATGCCATACAATTTTAATAACTCCAAAAGGTAACATTACATTGCTTCCACAAGCTGATTAACCCATTTCTCTAACTCTTTTTTACCCGATAATATTTCAATACCATGTGCTGCAGGATCGCCCTTTTGACACTGTGAAAAAGGGTCATAATAAGCTGATGGCTTACCTTGTGCTCTAGCCAAAAGTGCAGTGGAGGTATAAGGAGCTGAAATTACTGCAAAACATTCTTCAATAACATCAGGTGCCGCCACATCAGGATTAATCGATATATAGTTCGGCTTTTTCTCTAAACTTTCAGTAAGGTTTCTGTATTCGGGATGAGCTAAGCTACCAACCTTACGCTTGCGCTTTAAGGCCATTGCAATGTCATTTGCATTTAATATTGCATATATATCTAATAAAAACTGCTTTGCTATAATTGGTATATAATATTCAAAATCAAGGCCTAAAGTTTGATACAAAGAGTTTCGTACTGGTTGCACATCAAATATAGCCATTGCTTTGGGGGGTAAATCATCTAACTTCTGTTTGCTTGCTGAGAACCATATCGGCCCGACAACACTAATTTTAGATGAAGAATTACCGATATCATTCCGAATAAAATCTTCTTGCCCATTATCCCAGACTAATATATTTGGCCAGTTACACGCTTGCCAACCATAATTAATATTTTTACTCCCATCCGACTTCAATATCCGCTCTATATTTGTTGAATAGAAATAAAACAGTATCCTAGCTCCAGACTTTTCTGCCTCATATGTCCAAAGTGGACGATAAATCCAATTTGAATTATGAAACATATAATCCTTTGCCAGTTTATCTGGTCTTTGAATTCGAGTTCTAGCAGCTAGAACTGATTCATGTAGCATAATTGCATTCCACCATTTACCTCTAAAGAGATCAATAAATGATATTGTTATTGCAATAAAACCCCACGCTAAAAACCTTATCAACTTCTGTGAATGTAATAAAGGTGGCACTGGCGATTCAGTATAGATAATAGGGCTCTTTTGTATTATATTAGGCTCAGCTCCTTTAATACTATGACAAAGTGTGTCTACATGCCCCATATTCTCATAATACCAAGAAAAAATATCATGACTTTGTCTACCTTTAAGTTCCGTAGGTAAGTTTTCTTTTTGCAAAGCATTAAAATAGACATATTTGCCTATGAGTTCTGGTGGTTTCTGTTTAATTTTAGATAGTAACTCTTTACTAAACTCTTTAATAAAAGACATGCACCCATAGGAAAGAAGTAACAAACTATACCCATACCACATTAAACTAGACCTAATAACAGCAATATTAAAACCATACTGCTTCAATACAAACCGCCACTCTGATGGAAGGGGATAAATAATTTTAGAGTTATAATTTCCTTCCGCATACAAAAGAGCTTTATTGAGTCCTATCCCAGCTACACGGATGAGTAAATACTGTCGAATAACTAGTTCTGCATTAGATGAGCCAGATCCGAAAATTACTGAAGTATTCGCCCCTTTACCATCAATTATAGGAGTATTAGTTAGGACTCTTTTTATTTCAGCAATTTTACCTAAATTTCCAGACTGCTTTAACTTTCTATACCCTCTCATGATGGTTCTAAGCTTTGATTTTCTTACCGAGATGAATTTTCCAATCATAGGGTAGGAAGGTCCCAAACCATTGAAAGGTGAATCCCTTCTACTTTAGAAATATACGGTGTATTTTTTTCTGAAAAACCCACTTTCTTATATGCTTTAACTGCTGATTCATTTGCGATCTTAACTCTAAGGACAATTTGCTGAATACCTTTTTCTTTTTGTAACCACTTAGCACTTGCCTTAATTACTTCCGGACCAACACCAACGCCCTGCCACTTTTTTTCACCGATCAAAATCCCTAAATTTGCATAATGTTTTTCAATGTCCATGGGTTCATATTTTATATTACCAATATGCTGTAAATTATCCTTTAAAAAAATTCCTAAAAAAAGAATGTTCTGTTTATTTGATTTATCAATAACATAACTCTGAAGTTGTTTATATGAACCATCATAGGAGATATATGGGCTCGCATTTTCACCATTAATCCAACTTAAATACCTTAAAGAAACGTCATTTTCAGATAATGTCCTGAGCACAAAACGTTCCGTAACAATCTCTATGTTATTCATTTATAAATGTCTCACAATTAACTGGCTGATCTGTAAGCAGTACCTTACCCATAAAATAAGGTCAATATTCACCTGTTAGCCTCCAAGAAGTTGCCAGTTAATAGGTGTTCCTTTCTTCGCATCACACTTTATTCTTCTTCCGAGAAATTGTTCAAAATATTTGGGTGGTAAGCCATTTCCTGGCCTAACAATTCTCAAATTTTTTTCTGTAAATATTTCACCTGCCGTCATGTCTTCTGAGACATATAGTGAGCGCCTAAATACTTTCGACTTTTCTTCGCTCCCCTCACCACTACTGTATACAACTCCTCCTAATGATTGCCATGCCCGTTCGCTCTCAGTTACTAATAAATCTAATTCATGAGGTTCCATAGAAAAGCTACTATCCACACCACCATCTGCTCTAGACAATGTAAAATGTTTTTCAATCACTGTTGCACCATGCGCTACTGCCGCAATAGCTGCTCCTAAGCCCATAGTATGATCTGAGAGTCCAACCTGACAATCAAATAACTCTCTCATATGAGGAATTGTTAGAACATTACTATTTTTAGGGCTTGCGGGATAGGTACTAGTACATTTAAGTAAAATTAAGTCCTCACATCCAGCCTCACGAGCAACCGTAACTGCTTCGTGAATTTCTGCAACTGACGCCATTCCAGTAGATATTATTATAGGCTTCCCTGTAGATGCGACTTTTCTTATTAATGGTAAATGATTGTTCTCAAAAGAAGCTATTTTGTAGAGAGGAACATTCAATTCTTCCAAAAAATCAACTGCAGACTCATCAAAGGGTGAACTAAAGCAAATCATCCCTAATTCATTTGCACGCTGCATGATAGGGGCATGCCATTCCCATGGGGTATATGCTTGCTCATACAGCTTATGCAAACTTTGCCCTTTCCAAAGACTATTTTCATCATTTATGAAGAAATCTCCATCTTTAACATCCAGAGTTATCGTATCAGCAGTATATGTTTGTAATTTTAGAGCTTGTACGCCTGACTTTGCTGCAGCATCTACAATTGATAAAGCACGCTCTAAAGATTGATTATGATTACCTGACATTTCCGCAATAACAAAAGGCTTATGATTTTGAGATATTACGTGTTGACCTATTTTTATTTTCATCTAACCACTCATCTTATTTTTTATTTATGTTTTCATTTGTAGCTAGGCTTCATATTAAAAATGAAAAATTGTTTTATATATGAAGTATATTCTAACAAATACACTCTAGGGTCCTAAAATCCTATTGCGCGCAGTTTTAATATATCGGGATCTAAGAATAATAAATTACTCGTCTTAACCGAGGTCTTTACTTTTGATTGCATAACTCTCAACCTCATCAGTTCTACTGATATTTCCGTAAAATTATTATAATTTGCATATGACTGTATCCATGCGGCAGACTTTGATGAATCATCCTGATAATCGAGGATAGAAAAGTCGGTACTCCCTATATCTCTTTCTTCCGTAAGCTCATACCCTAGTAACTTCATTTCAAAAGAACAGAACCTCTCTATAATTTCTAATGTTTCATCTGACAATACTTTCTTCCAGTTATCTAGTGCAGTTTTATTAAATAACTGAGTATCTTTTTTAGCTAAACTTCCATTTCCATATGAGGTATTCTGCTTCCATGGCCTTCCTGAGCCATCGAGGTAACTAGATGGATTAGTCATATTTGGGTGGAAATCAACACCTAAAAAATCAACCGAAGCACTTATAACTGCTTCCGGCTTAGTCAATAAATCTTCAAATCTTATCAACATTGTCCGTTCACTTCTTTGAGAGTTTAAGCATGCAAGTGAAGCACTTTTCCGCCACTGCCTAAGTAAGAAAAGTAATGGATAAGTTGATCCTGATGCAAAATTTGAGGCGATAACAGATCTAGGATCACGAATCAAATGGATGACCTTATTTCCACCATGCATTTTCAAAAAATGAGGGGCAAATTCATCAACCCACACCTCCTTAAAACCAACAATGCTATTACCGGGTTTAGCATAAGCTTCTTGTATAATTCCTAAGCCACTATCGAATACTTTTTCATAAGTATTACCTTTCAACTCATCAAGATAAGAAATTATTTTTGGAGAATAAGGCCGGCAATGCTTTTCAATCTCTTCTTTTAAGGAGGCTAATTCATCATCCTCAATCAGAATCGAGAAGTCTCTCTTTTGTATTTCCTGAAATAAATCATTGTGCTGCTTATCAAAATAATAATCATGGAGAGGTGCTTTTTTATCCAAGCTATTATGCAAAATAGTCGATAGAGTATTACGGTATGACTTATAAATTGGGGCAAAAGGATCTGAGGCACAGATAATATTCGGATTAGAATGTAACATCCTAGCAAACATGGTTGTTCCAGTTCTAAACATTCCAGAGATCAAAAAGTTATTTCTCATACATGGTCTCACTAAAAGAAACTAAACCTTTCTCTTCCATTAAAGATGCGTACATATGTACAAAACCAAATGGAACCTTCGAACTTTCAGCAATATCTAATATTGTGTGTTTTCCATCTGACAGTCTCACTATATTTTGCATAAATTGGTTCAGTATTTGAGTATTATTCTCCATATATTTTAATTCATGTTCTGGTAGGTCACACTGAAATCGCTCCATATCATTATTTGATGCGTTACGAATATTACTAATAAAATCTAAACTTAAATACAAGTCTATATCTGGGTTTGCTAAACTTGGAATTCCAGAATATGTTGCAAGTAAATAATAATTATTTTCAATAACATCTACTATTCTGAGACCAAAATCGATAACTTCTTCCAGCTTATCTTCACTAGTTATATCTATATTATCAGAGTCAGTGTGATATTGAGGGAATGGCCATCTCATCAAAGTACCACTCGGTATCTCATACCCTACCGAGTCAAAAACATTTTCATCATTACCTATAAGCTCCCTATGATTAAATACTACTTTATCTTGAGCCCCATAGAATGATAAGAAAAATATTACAATACGATCAATCATTGAATTTTTCTTAACAGATTGTTGATAAATAAAAGAAGAGTCTATACCTGAAAAACCAAGAAACAATGACTCCATAACATTTTCTACGCCGCTATGAGGATCATCTAAATAATAAACAGATCCCACAATTTCAACACTTGATAATGCTCTATATGAATATCTTGTCTTTTTATTTTGCAGTCTCTTAATAATCTCATAAGCTGCAATACAGCCTGCAAGACCATCATTAACTTGTTCTGGGTGATCAAAATGACCAACAAATAGATATGTTTGATCTAATTCTCCTTGATGATGATAATCTGACTGAATCATCGGCTGATCATAACTTATCTGACTCTCAATTCGAACATGATATTGCGTATCACTAGTTAATTTCTCACGTATCCGATGAGGAATTGAAAATCCCCATACGGGTTCCCAATGTCGGTACTGGTTTCGAAAATGAAAACAAATAGCATCTGGCCGATTAGGGTCTGAAAAAAGGTGCTCTTGCAACTCATTTAGAGAAACAGTTTTATTAATGGGTGGAGAGTATGTAAATAATTCCAATTTGTGGTTTTTTCTACTGGCAATTACCTTACCATTATCATCAATCAGTTCACCCCGAGTACAGGCCCAATGCGGTGGAAGACTCCATTTGTGTACCTCTTCCTTGCTATTGTATTTAAGTAACCTAGAGCCAGGATAATATTTTACCAACTGTTGATAAGCATTTTCCATCTCAGGTCCTAAATGACATCGGTCTAGAGGAGCTAATGATTTTAATAATTCGAAATAAAGCATGGCATCAATTCTTTAATTAGTTAGGTTATTTATATTGAACTAGGGTTGTATATTCTCAATTTTCTCTAATCTAATTATATAGCGATGACCTCGGAAATCAAAAAATGCAGGGTACCTTTTTGGGTCTACCACTCGTAATAACTCAAACTGTTCTTCAAGTGTTTTAGTGATATCAATCATAGAATCTTCAGGTGTACGTCGCTTATAGTATGTTGGCTCGATATCACGTTGCAATTTAGGCTTAATATTCTCAAATTGTTCAACAGCAAAATCCATTAGTTCTATCTCTAAATTAAATAACCTATTATTAATTTCGTCGCAAAGCTCATGACCTTCCAGTAACAATTTCCGCTGTCCCCATATAGCACCACTATCCACAGAATCTTCAGCCTCTATCAGTGAGACTATTATTTCATTCTCACCATTTAATATTTGCCATATATGTGGTGACCACCCTTTTCCCTTTGGTAAATCACTTGCATGGATAACGAGCACTTTATGATAATTTGCACGTTCTATTTTATCTATCATCTCATTGCAAGAAATCAAGAATAAGATATCTCCTCCTGTCAAGTTAGCCTTATTTGAAAGTAACTCCACACTATGAAATAAACTGTATTTTTTTTCCCATTCAACAAGTTTTAAATATATAGGATGATCTTTATCCGAACAAAGAATTGAAATTTTCATTACTCTTCCACTAAAAATGAAACTAATCTGTCACAGCCATTTGCATCTAATATATTCACACAAGTATTAGCCATATTTCTAATCATATTTGGAGACAATACTATCTTTTTAAGAAACTGATGAAGTATATTATCGTTGATATCTTGATGTTTTCCTAAATAAAAAGCGCCTTCAAGTTCAGCTAGCCCATTACAAATAGCCACCTGATTATCTGCTAAAGAAATTAAAATTGATGGGAGCCCTAATACGCAACGCTCCCAACTTGTAGCTCCTCCAGCACCTATAGCAAGATCAGCCTTCATCATCAAGTCTGCCATCCTAGAGGTTTGAATATGTAAAGTGAATTCAGCTAAACTATCGCACTGAGCTATTATCTCACTTTTATAAGGATTAGCTTTTCCGATAACAACGTCGACACTAATTTTTGATTGCTTAAGCTTTACGATTGCTTTTATAGCCTGTAACGTTAGTTTATAACAATCCCCTCCTCCAAATGATATTAAAATAGTCTTAATTTCTCCACTACGGTTCCTTATACTTTTTCTTGCTTCACCAAAATCTTTTCGAAGCAAAGCATATTTTGGTCCAAGTAATTTCAAACTATTTTCTGGAGTTAAATCATGATAACGTGTATTCAAATCTCTATAATAGTTCTGATCTAGCAAAATATCACAATCATGTTTACGATCTGCAAGGTCATCAATGACCATAATTTTTTTTGTATAATCTCGTACTGCAGATTCCCATACTGAATCTAATTGATAGTGATCTACAATTAACAAATCCGTCTTTAGACCATTACTCTCAATCACATTAATCGTTTCTGTTACATCCTTGTACCAATTAAAAATATTATTCTCATCTTGCCAATTTAAGGCATAAACGGAATAGCTTTTCGCTTTAATTAGTGAAATAAGATTACCAGGTAACTCTCGACAAACAAATGTGATGCCATAGCCTTTATTTCTTAATCCATCTGCCAAAGTAAGGCAGCGCATGATATGACCACTACCAATATGAATTGAAGCATCTGCTCTAAAAATAACCTGCAAAATAATTCTTACCGTACTTTAAATAAAGGTTCTAGAACCTGACAGTGAAGTAGTTTTTCTAGTGTATTTTCTTGTATTGCTTTAACTAATAGAGGTATTACTTCACGATAAACTTCAAACAGTACATCTAAATCACGATCACTATGAGAATAACTCATATTATGTGTTCCAAGCGTAAGTATTCCTCGCGCCAACATCTCTTGCATAAAAAGAGTTTTAATTTGCCACTGTGTATAAGGAGCAATGTCATTAATTAGTAGGAAACTCCATACAGGGTGGCCTGAAATACTAAAAATATGTTCTGCATCAGATTTAGTAATTAAATCACGCAAAAATTTAATTATCTTTTCACCTTGTTTTGTCATTGTTTCAATGACAGGCTCTTGCTGTAACTTATTCATTGTGGCTAACGATGCTGCTAAAGAAATTGTTTCACCAGCAAACGTTGAGGAGAAAAAGATATCCTCCATTAATTTCATAATATCTTTTTTTCCAGTAACAGCTGAAACAGCAAACCCATTAGCTATTCCTTTACCAAAGGTAGCCAGATCTGGAATCACTCCAAATAATTCTTGAGCACCACCATTTGAAAACCTGAATCCTGTGATTGTTTCATCAAAAACTAATAAGGCTCCATTATCATGGGCAATCTCTTTAACACCATTCAAAAATCCAGCTTGCGGTTCAACAACATTCATCGGTTCCATAATCACTGCAGCAATCTGATCGGGCCATTTATTAAATAGCTCTCTTAGAGAATCCAAATCATTGTAGGCAAAAGCATGTGTTAGATCCTTTGTTGACTGAGGCACGCCTAATCCTCTTGCTGTTGAACCAATATACCAATCTTGCCACCCATGATAACCACATACAATTATATGATCACAGCCAGTGTAAGCTCGAGCTAAACGTACTGCTGCTGACGTTGCATCTGAACCATTTTTGCCAAACCTTACCATTTCAGCGCAAGGTACCATTTCACAAATTTTTTCAGCAACTTTCATTTCGATAGGATGAGGTAAACTAAACAATACTCCTTGTTCAAGCTGCTCTTTCACTGCCAGTGTTACATCATCATCGTTATAGCCTAGTGTTACTGCTGCAAGGCTATTAATAAAATCAATATATTCATTTCCATCTACATCCCATACATGACTCCCTTTCCCTTTACTCATAAAAAATGGAGAGGCCCCATAAGGAAACTGGGTTTTACTTTTACTGAAAGTTTGACTTCCTAAAGGTATCGTTTTCAGGGCAACTTCAAGTAACTCTTCAGAACGTTGATAACGCTTTGACATAAATCTATCTTTCCTTCTCGTTATTTGACTATAAAATCTTCGTCTAATGATTTCTGGTACCCTTCATTTCGAGCAAACATATTATTTATCTTCATCAAGTCTGGTTGTTTACTTAGTAGATCCAAAATATCATCCATAGAGAACTCAGAATTAATGGGATACAGACTTTCATACACTTTTGTCACAAATTCAAAATCTTCAGGCTCATCTACCGTCCATCTTAAATGTGATAGATCTGTAGTATTCACATAATTACCTAATTTAAATTTCAGTGGATTATTATATATATAAGGTGTTGCATGTTCATGCTCTGACGATAACCGAGCCTCTTTCCAAGCTTGTTCCAAGCAAGAAAACTTAAACACTTCAATATCAAGTCCATCTGGAAAAGTAGGTGACAGGGTATTACTCGCATAGTCATAATTTCCAGCCATATAAAATGAAATCACATTATCGATAACATTTGGATCAGCAAGTGGACAATCTGCAGTAAGTCGCACAATATAATCTGGGTTATCGATGATTGCAGCCTGATAGTACCTATCTAGGACATTATCTAATGATCCTCTAAAACACTGAATATTGTTTTTGCGACATAATGATTCAATAGGATCATCTGATAATTCATTGCTAGTTGCAACGACCAATTTATCTATCTGTTTTGAGCGTTGCAGACGCTCAATTTGTCTTAGAATCATAGGCTCGCCTAACAAAGGTTTTAAAACCTTTTTGGGTAAGCGTGTAGAAGATAATCGAGCTTGTAGTATTGCTAGAATCATTTATTTTCTCAGTTTTATTGTTTCAGCCAATTTACTGGATTTAATAATTGGACATCTTGAGTTACTAGAGAATCAGGAACAGTTATATTGTGACTATTGGATGCAGCTATAATCTCTTTCAACTGAGTTAGACTATCTATTCCCACTAAAACTCGGCTTATATCTGGGTTTGCTAATGTAAAACCTAAACATGCTTCTAACGCTGTGAGGTTCTGCTCTTCTAACCATGTATCCCACCTATCCCATAGTGATTTCCAGCGTTCAAAAATTTTTGGTCTTTTCACAGAGTCCATTAACAACAATCCTTGAAGAAATACAGATCTAACATGTACTTCAGTTCCTGCCTTGTTTAATGTCTTCATCCAGCCTGAAGTAGCCATCCTACGATCAAAGATACTATACGGTGCTTGGACTATATCGAATTTAAATTTAGGCCATAAATCATCTAAATCAGCAGGTGAGTATATTGAAACTCCAATTTTATCAACTTTACCTTGTCCTTTAAGTTTATTTAAGGCTGTAAATATTTCGTTACCTTGATTTCCTAAAAGTTGTTGAGGCTGATGCATTAAAAGGCCGGAGAGTTTTGAAATTTTTAATCGCTCTAAAGAACCAACAACAGACTCCTCAACCCAAGATGAAATATCTTGGCATGACTCAGGAATTACTGGAAGTTTAGAAATCACCTGCCATGTTTCAACACCTACTTGACCTAAACGTTGTTCACTTTCACCATATGAAATAGCAGTATCCAGCGTATCAATTCCATTCGCTTTAGCATATTCCAAGATCTCAAAAGACTCATCTTTATCAATTTGACCAAGTTGATTAGCAACACCGTAAGGTAATCCGAACTGGACTGTACCTAAAGCTAATTTCAAGACAATACCTCTGTCAATATCTTAATCACACAATCCTGTTGAGATTCAGTTAAATCATAATAAAGGGGAATACTTAGGGCTTGCTGGTAATATTGGGCTGCATTAGGACAATTATCCATATTAAATCCTAGTTGCTTATAATATGGCTGAATAGGAACAGGAATATGGTGTACTTGTGTAATGATGCCCTTCTCACGCAACAGATTCATTACTTTGGCTCGGCTAATTCCTATAGCATCGAAGTCTATTAACACAGAATATAAATGATGCGCACTATATTCACGACTAGTATCTTGTGCTGGTTTAATCCAACTCAGGCTAGAAAAAGCCAGATCATAACGCTCAACTAGCTGACGCCTGTGTTCGATAAATTTATCTAACTTTTTAAGCTGTGATAAACCTAGTGCACATTGAATATCGGTGATTCTATAGTGGAAACCTAACTCTTGCATTTCATAATACCAAGGGTTAGTAAGACCATCTGTTTGAGCATTATCAATATTCTGGAAGGCATCATCACCTTTTATAATGCCATGACTTCGTAATCGTAATAATTTCTGATATACCTGTTCATCATTTGTAGTGATGACCCCACCTTCACCAGATGTCATTGATTTCACAGGATGTAGAGAAAAAATAGTCATCAATGAATGCTGACAACTGCCTACTTTCTTTCCATCGGGGTAGCTTGCACCTAAAGCTTGTGCAGCATCTTCAATAATAACGGCATCATTCAGCTTACAAACCTTTGAAATTTCCTGCATATCACAGGCTAGTCCCTGTCTCTTATACACATCTGACGCTGCCGACGATCTACTC
>OJGP01000184.1_pt1 | contig 13140 bp, 9 predicted proteins | sample 1594701 | NCBI WGS metagenome assembly OJGP01 (sample SAMN05416863, study PRJEB24817) | seawater metagenome | isolation source: Sea water | place: Canada:Atlantic | collected 2013-11 | reverse complement strand
ACACAGAGTAGATCGTCGGCAGCGTCAGATGTGTATAAGAGACAGTCAGAAAACCAACCAGAAAAAAGACTTCCAGCCTCATTTAAAGAGCCTGATATGCCTTCCAGCCGATCCCCAGCTTGAGCCGCTGTAGAAAACGACAGACATAAAGCTAGAAAAAAAATTCGCATGGTGACCCCCGTCATAAAATTTACCTTGGCTTTGTCTGTCTTTGGATTAAGCCCATATATTTGCATAGTATAAAACATAGTAATAAATAGCGTTAAAGTGAAGTTAATTAGCCGATGGTATAAACGCATCTCAGCTAATTACCTACTTAAAACATCGAGCACTCCCCTACTTTTAAACCACATATAAAACATGCTTAATTTTAACTTATTTCCCCACTTCAGCATTACATAGATAACTAAAGTTACTTTTATCTAAAAGTATGATACAAAAGCAATGTAGGGAATTTTTTATTTCAAATATAGATAGGGATCAACTAAAATGAAGACATCTGATTTATTTGTTAAAGCACTAGAAAATGAAGGCGTTGAATATATTTTTGGCATTCCTGGTGAAGAAAATCTCGACTTTCTAGATTCCCTAAAGAACTCATCGATCAAGCTCATCCTGACTCGTCACGAACAAGGAGCGGGATTTATGGCGGCCACCTATGGTAGGTTAACAGGTAAGCCTGGTGTCTGTTTATCAACACTTGGTCCAGGTGCAACAAACTTTGTCACCCCCGCAGCTTATGCCCAATTAGGTGGCATGCCGATGCTGATGATAACGGGCCAGAAACCAATCAAAGCAAGCAAACAAGGTCGATTCCAAATTGTTGATATCGTCAATATGATGCGACCTATTACTAAGTTTACTAAACAAGTTGTACATGGCAGCACTATCACATCAATTGTGCGTGAAGCATTTCGTATCGCAATGGAGGAACGTCCTGGCGCTGTTCATATTGAATTGCCTGAAGATATCGCCGCTGAAGATGCAAAAACACATTTATTTGCCGTAGCACCAACGCGTCGCCCAGATGCTGATAGCGCTGCTATTGTTAATGCTGTTGAAATGATAAAGAATGCAAAAATGCCTTTATTGTTAATTGGTGCAGGGGCCAATAGAAAGCGTTCTAGTCAGGCCTTACTTAAGCTTATTGAGCAAACAGGTATCCCTTTCTTTAATACCCAAATGGGTAAAGGGGTGGTTGATGAACGCCATGAGGCCTATTTAGGTACTGCAGCCTTATCTGATAATGATTACCTACATTGTGCCATTGACCGCTCCGACTTAATCATTAATGTTGGCCACGATGTTATTGAAAAACCACCCTTTTTCATGAGAGAAAATGGTGCAAAAGTCATTCATGTGAATTTTTCTGCTGCTGAGATCGATGATGTGTATTATCCTCAACTTGACGTTGTCGGTGACATAGCCACCTCCGTTAATCGCCTATCAGACTTATTGACGCCACAAGACAATTGGGATTTCAGCTATTTCTATCGCGTGAAAAAAGAAGTTCATTCACGTATAAGTAAATACAGTCTTGATGACCGTTTCCCTATATTGCCACAAAGTGCTGTTCAGCTTATACGAGAAGAACTGGACGAAGATGGTATTCTCACATTAGACAATGGTGTATATAAAGTCTGGTTTGCCCGTAATTATCCTTGCTACCAAAACAATACGCTTTTACTCGATAACGCATTGGCAACTATGGGAGCAGGTCTTCCATCAGGCATGCTGGCAAAACTCATCAATCCCGATAAGAAAGTCATCACTGTATGCGGTGATGGCGGCTTCATGATGAACTCACAAGAAATGGAAACAGCTGTCAGACTCAGGTTGAATATGGTTGTGATCATCCTAAATGATAATGCCTATGGCATGATTAAATGGAAACAGGAAGGTATGGGCTTCGATAACTTCGGTCTTGACTACGCTAATCCTGATTTCGTGAAGTATGCCGAAAGTTATGGTGCAATAGGACATCGTCCAACAAGTCACGCTGCGTTTCGTAAAACTTTACAAGAAGCCTTAAATTCCGAAGGCGTGCATTTAATAGAGCTTGCTGTCGATTATTCTTTAAACCACTCTATTTTGAATGAAAGTTTACAAGAAAAAATCTGTATCTTATAAGGAATATAATTATGTCTGATATACAGCATTTCCCTTTAGTAATTGCTGGTGTTGAAAAGCCTAGTGATACTAAGCATGAAGTAACATCAGCTTATACAGGTGATATTATCGGTACGGTTGCTAGAGCCAATGAACATGATATTGAAGAAGCCCTAGCCCAAGCATATTCTCTTTATAGTAATAGAGATAACTGGCTATCAACATCGCAACGCATTGCAATACTTGAACGTGCAATTCTCCTCATGCAAGATCAGTTTGAAGAATTAGCCACCAACTCAGCCAATGAAGGTGGGAAACCATTAATCGATTCTAGAGTCGAAATGGCACGCTGCATTGATAGCATTCGCATCTGTGTTGATGAGTTACGAACAGAAACAAGTAAACCCGTTCCCATGGGTATTAATGCAGCCTCTGAACATCGTTTAACGATGATAAAAAAAGAACCGATCGGCGTTGTCGTGGCCGTCAGTGCATTTAATCACCCATTAAACCTTATTGCACATCAAGTAGGCCCTGCGATTGCTACGGGTTGCCCCGTTATTGTTAAACCAGCAGAAGATACTGCACTTTCGTGTCTCCGTTTGGTTGAGATATTCCGCCAAGCAGGCTTACCTGCAGCTTGGTGTCAAGCCGTATTAACTGAAAATCATCAAATAGCCGAGCAATTAGTGACGGATCCCCGTGTTGCCTTTTTTAGTTTTATTGGTAGTGCTCGAGTGGGTTGGTATTTACGATCAAAATTATCATCAGGTACTCGCTGCGCCCTAGAACATGGTGGCGTTGCCCCAGTCATTGTGGCAGAAGATGCTAATCTTGAAACAGCAATCCCAGCACTAACTAAAGGTGCCTTTTATCATGCAGGCCAAGTATGTGTTTCAGTTCAACGGATATTTGTACATGAATCAATTGCCAGAAATGTATCACAACAGCTGAGTGAAGCTGCTGAAAAATTGATTGTTGGCAACCCACTTTCTGATCAAACAGAAGTTGGACCACTTATTCGAGCCAATGAAGTGGAGCGTGTTTCATCATGGGTACAAGAAGCTGTCGACATGGGTGCTGAACTTGGTTTTGGTGGGTACTCACTACCTAATAATTGCTATGCTCCAACTGTTCTTTTCAATCCAAGTATGGAAAGCAAAGTATCTACATCAGAAGTATTTGGCCCGGTTGTTTGTATCTATCCTTATAGTGATTTAGACCAAGCAATTAAACTAGCTAATTCATTAGATGTTGCTTTCCAAGCATCGGTTTATAGCCAAAATATTGATTCAGCTATGTACATTTCTGATCGTTTAGCAGCATCTGCCGTAATGATAAATGAGCATACTGCATTCCGTGTTGATTGGATGCCATTCGCTGGCTTGAAAAATTCAGGGCTTGGGACTGGTGGTGTACCTTACACAATGGAAGATATGCAAATTGAAAAAATGATTGTAATTAGCTCTAAAGGGATTCAATAGCCGTATAGAAGCTAAGCCTTCATTTATAAAAAATCCTCACTGCTGATTAGCAGTGAGGATTTTTAATTTAGCTCTAGTGAGTACCTATCCTGCTTCTTTTAATGCTGCAGCAAAGCAGATCTTAATAAACTGATCCACATCAAGTGATGCGCCGCCAATTAAACCCCCATCGACATCTGGTTTTGCAAAAATAGCACGAGCATTTTCCTTTTTAACGCTACCACCATAAATGATTCGTAGTGACTCTGCCGTTTCAGTATCTGATTGAGCCACCCGCTCACGCATAAAAGCATGCACCTCTTGCGCCCATTCTGGTGTTGCTGATTTTCCTGTGCCAATTGCCCATACTGGTTCATATGCTAGCACTGTCTGAGATAAAGCTTTTGCCCCTTGATGCTTAATAAGTACATCCAATAAGCGAGCGATGACCTCTTCTGTTTTACCAGCCTCATAATCTTCGGCAGTTTCACCAATGCAGATAATAGGGCTTAAACCGTGACGTGTTGCCATTGTATATTTCTCAGCAACAATTTGATCCAATACAAACTGATCTAATTCTAGTTTTTCATACAAACATCGTCGTTCGGAGTGACCTATTAGTACATAGTCACAGCCAAAGTTTTTAATCATTGATGCTGATATCTCACCCGTATAAGGCCCTTCATCATAGGCAGATACATTCTGTGTCCCCCAATGCAAATTGCTTCCAGTCAGTATTTCTTGTGCTTCTCTTAAAAAAACCGATGGTGGAAATAGTGCAATATCAATGGCACTAGCATTTTCTTGCTCTTTTAATATACTGTCTAGCATCTTGGAATCATGCAGTATATTTTCTAATAATGTTTTTGAGCTTTCATCGGGACTGTTCATCTTCCAATTACCGGCAACAAGTGGTTTACGCATAATTTTTAACCTTTCAAATAATTTACTATCGCGATAAAGAGTTACTTACTTTTGATGGTAAGCAATAACACGATTAACTTCATTCTTAGAGCCTAAAATGACAGGAACTCTTTGATGAATATCTGTAGGTTGAATATCCAGAATGCGTTGAAGACCAGTTGAACAGCTGCCTCCAGCCTGCTCGACAATAAAGCCCATCGGATTCGCTTCATACATCAGTCTAAGCTTGCCTTGCTTTCCACTATCTCTACTATCAAGCGGGTATAAAAATACACCTCCACGAGTCAAAATACGGTAGACCTCTGCCACCATTGACGCCACCCAACGCATATTGAAATTTTTATCACGTGGGCCTTCCGTTCCTTGCATGCATTCGTCAATATATTGTTGTACTGCAGGTTCCCAAAAGCGCTGATTTGACATGTTAATTGAAAACTCTTGCGTGTCTTCTGGAATAGTCATATTCGGATGTGTCAGTATAAACTCACCAACATCCTGATCTAAGGTAAAACCGTTAACACCCTGACCGGTTGTTAAGATCATCATTGTTGATGGTCCATACAATACAAATCCAGCACAAACTTGATCAACACCTTTTTGTAGAAAATCATCTTGGCTAGCATCTGAACCTTCTGGTCCTGCTAGGATAGAAAAAATAGTGCCAACAGTGAGATTAATATCGATATTTGACGAGCCATCTAAGGGATCAAACAGGGCAAGGTATTTACCCTTAGGATATTGCTCTGGGATAGGAATAAAATCATCGACTTCTTCTGATACCATACCTGATAAATGTCCAGTCCACTCTAGTGTTTCAACCATAATATCGTTAGTGATAATATCAAGTTGTTTTTGGGTTTCCCCTTGCACATTTTCAGTGCCTGCACTACCGAGCATTCCTGTCATTGACCCACGACTTACCGTGTGAGAAATGCATTTACAAGCTGTAGCAATATCATTTATTAGTAACGTTAAGTCACCAGATGCTTCGGGCACTTTACGTTGTTGTTCAATAATAAACTGGGTTAAGGTGTTATGTGTGCTCATTCTTTCGCTTCTCCAATATTTTCTGATGCGATTTAACAATGAATTGTTTCTATTACCTTATGTAAGAGATTATGTTGTTAACTGTTTGGCGGCGCTAATTCTCCAGAGTCATAACGCTCAACCATATGCTGTAAAGAAATAGGTTTTATCTTACTGGCGTGACCGGCACTACCAAACGCTTCATAGCGAGCCTGGCAGATACCCTGCATTGCCGCTGTTGCAACTTTATAAAACTTACGTGGATCAAAATCAGCTGCATTCTCTTCTTGAGCTAGATACTGGCGAATTGCACCTGTTGAAGCCATTCGAAGATCGGTATCAATATTAACCTTACGCACACCATATTTAATGCCTGCTACAATTTCATCCACTGGCACACCATAAGTCTGGGCAATATCACCGCCATAATTATTGATTATTTGTAACCAATCTTGAGGCACTGAACTTGATCCGTGCATAACAAAATGTGTATTGGGTAGACGCTGTTGTAATGTTTTCAAATGACTAATAGCCAACACATCGCCTGTAGGTGGCTTAGTAAATTTGTAGGCGCCATGACTGGTTCCAATCGCCACGGCCAGAGCGTCTACTTGAGTCTGTTTAATAAACTCAACCGCCTCATCAGGATCGGTCAATAACTGGCTTGGGTCTAACTTCTCATCACTACCATGACCATCTTCTTCACCCATCATGCCTGTCTCTAGTGAGCCTAAGCAGCCCAGTTCACCTTCAACTGAAACACCACAAGCATGCGCCATTTCAGACACTGTCTGAGTCACGCCTGCATTATATTCAAAAGAAGACGGCGTCTTCATATCAGCCATTAATGAACCATCCATCATCACCGAACTAAAGCCAGACTGAATAGAGCGTGCACAAACTGCTGGAGCTGAACCATGATCTTGGTGCATAACGACAGGAAGATGAGGGTATTCCTCAATAGCGGCTAAAATTAGGTGGCGTAAGAAAGGTTCGCCAGCATATTTGCGAGAACCTGCTGAGCCTTGCAAAATAACAGGGCTATCAACCGCATTAGCTGCTTGCATGATAGCTTGAACTTGCTCCATATTGCTGACGTTAAACGCAGGAATGGCAAATTGATGTTCAGCTGCATAATCTAACAATTGTCGCATTGATACTAGCGCCATAAGAATCACCTTCAGTAATGAATTTATTTAAACCATGGATTAATTTAAAGACTGTTTTTAATACAGAGCAGTAATTTTTAGTCCACATCGAGTGTATGGGAAATAATTCATAATTGATACTCAAAGGTTTTTATCTTAACTATAAGTTAAACTTATGGTTAAAGATGATTAATTCAGGGTAGCTACATATGAAAGGAATGGTTCTTTTGGGCTAAATAGGGCAGAAATGATAAACGACTCAGTCCCTATCGACGAGAACAAATTTTTTAATTGATTTTTTCAATACATCAAAATCAATAGGCTTAGTAATATAATCCTCAAATAAACCTTGAGCTTCTTCAATCGTACTTTCTGTCACAATAGCACTAACAGCAATAATAGGTACTTGTGACTTTGGATTTTTTAGCGCACGCACTTTATTTGCCAACGCTATTCCGTCCATGCCTGGCAGGCTAATGTCCATTAAAATCAAATCAAACCAATACTGTCCAATAAGATCCCATCCTTGCTCTGCACTATTAGCATGATGCACTTCAAATTGTTCAAATTTTGATGCTAAGAATGATGACATAAGCTCTTGATTAACAGGATTATCTTCGACACATAAAATAGTTTTCTTACCCATTAAATTCTGCGCGATTTCAGCATTATCATCTACATCAAATGACTCTAGCTCTTCATGCTGTAATTGCTTCTCACTTGTGAGTGCTAAATCAAACCAAAATGTTGCACCTTGTGCCCGATCTTTATCAAAACCAACTTTACCACCCATTAGCTCCACAATGTTCTTTGTCACCAACAAACCAACTCCTGTCCCCTCTATACTAGAAGTTTCTTGTCCAAGTCGGTCAAAGGCACTGAACATCCGGTGATGATTTTCTTTTGTTATTCCGATACCATCATCAGTAATACTTGTTCGAATCTTATTTTTATCATGGATATAAAAATCAATTTTGACATGACCTCCTTGATAATTATATTTAATCGCATTACTTAACAAGTTCAGCAGCACTTGTTTTAATCGCGTGTAATCAGCAGTTACTAATAGGGATAAGTCTTTAGCAATAACATCAATCTCAATTCTCTTCTGCTCAGCCATATTCTGAACTAAGACCAAAGTATCGTTGATAACATCAGCTAAGCTTATACTTTCAAGCGATATATCACTCCTTCCAGACTCAATCTTCGCTAGATCTAACACATTATTTATTAAAGATAGTAAGTGCTTACCACTAGAAATGATATAACCAAGATCCTCTTTATGTTCTTCACTTATAGGATGTTCCGTATCTAACTGTATCAATTGGGAAAAACCAAGAATGGCATTTAAAGGTGTTCTTAATTCATGACTCATTGACGCTAAAAAATCAGACTTTGCTCTATTGGCTCGCACAGCCACTTTCTTCTCAACTAACACTTCTGTCATTGCCAGCTCATATTTTTGTTCTAATACTTTTTGCTGAGTAATATCTGTTCGAATAGAAACATAGCGTTCAGGTCTTCCATTCTCATCTAGAAAGGGCACGATAGTCGATGCAACCCAATAATATGAGCCATCTTTTGCTTGGTTCTTTAAAGTTCCATGCCATACATCACCACTAGTAATGGTCTCCCACAGATCCTTATAAAATAGATCATTATGTTCGTCAGACTTAACGAGGCGGTGATTTTGTCCTAACAGTTCTTCTCGTGAATATTGGCTGATTTCTGCAAATTTATCATTGGCATATACAATATCTCCTTTAAAATCTGTCACACTTACAATTGCATGCTCATCTAAGGAGTTTCTTTCGAACTGTAACTCACGCAGAAGACGAACTTGTTCCTCTTCAGCTTTTTTACGTTCGGAGATATCTTGTATAAAAGCACTAAATTCATAACTCTCCCCAACGGAAATAGCTGTAATTGATATCTCAATAGGGAAGTCATGGCCATCCTTATGTTGCGCTTCAAGTTCTAGCCTTTTATCTAAGACTGGACCTTCCCCTGTTAGTAAAAAGTGAGCCATTCCTTTCTTGTGGGCCTTGCGATAGTCGGGGGGAATAATGAATTGGCTCAACTCTTTTCCAATGAGCTCTTGCTTTGTCCAACCAAAAATTGTCTCAGCGCTTTTATTCCAACCTATAACCTCGCCCTTTGTATTAAGGTGAACCCATGCATCATGTGCTAAGTCGGTTATAGCTACTTTTCGTGATAGCTCAGCTTGAAACTTCTGTCTTAGCTCAGCAGCAATATTTTGATATTGTTTAGCTAAAACAGTAGGAATTAGGAATGATAGTAAAATAACAATAAATACTGATATCCCAATAATAGTGGCAAGGGTAGAACCGCTGACGCCGGCCACCTCTACCAACTCTTCAACTGTTGAATAGTCCGTTGCATACATCGCCATATAATGCATGCTTGATATAGCGAGCCCCATCACTGTTGCACTAGCAAGTTGATTTTTATTAAAAATCTGTCGCCTGTTGACAGTAAAAGATTTTATTTGCAGCTGTAAAGCGATTATTGAAAAAATGACAGCTGACAATACCGATAGAAGTAATAACGGCACTTGATAATGCATCATTGCATTCATATGCATAGCAGACATGCCAATAATGTGCATAGTTACCACTCCACCAGCAAACAGAATGCCACCTAACACTGCTTGTTTAAAACGGATAAAACGATGCATCATAGCCCATAGAATAACTGCTGATGCTCCAATACCTGGCACAATAGACACAATAGTCATGCCAAGATCGTAACTAACTGGAATGGGTAATGTTAAGGCAAGCATGCCGATAAAATGCATCGCCCACACACCTAATCCAAGCGAGATCGCACCAAACCAAAGCCAAGCTAATTTGTTTACATTAGTGCGACTATTGGATGCACGCTCTGCAGTCCCAAACGCTGTAAATGAGGACACAATAGCGATGATGATAGAAACGACTATCAGATATGGGTCGTACACTTTCGCGAGATACGTTAACGCAGGTAAATCCCCACCCCCTAAAAGCATCATGTTAATTTTTTAACCTGAGAAATGCATTATTTAAAAGGTACGTGAAAGCATGTGTCATCAATATTCTCTCAGGGCACGGAGTCTAAATGCATTTGTCTACAAACCAATACTTCATCTAATATTTGGTCAAATTTTTCAACAAGTTTAGGATCAAAGTGATTACCACTTTGACTTCGAATATGGTCCATCGCTTCACGAACAGGCCATGCCTTCTTGTATGGCCTTTCAGATGTCAATGCATCAAATACATCACACAATGCACAAATTCGCCCTTCAATTGGAATGTTTTCTCCCGATAAACCTGCTGGATAACCACTCCCATCCCACCTTTCATGATGCGTAGCAGCAATATTTTTAGCCATAACCATTAAGGGAACATCGCTTCCCGATAGCAGTTCAACACCAATTTCCACATGCGACTGCATAATCGCCCATTCTTCTGAATCTAACTTGCCTGGCTTTAGCAACACTCTATCAGGAATACCAATTTTACCTATATCATGCATTGGCGCTGCATGAAGTATCATTTCAGAATCTTCCTCTGATAAACCCACTGCCCTTGCAAGCATTTGGGAAAATAGACTCATTCTTAATACATGATTGCCAGTTTCATTATCTTTATATTCAGCGGCAAGCCCAAGGCGGCGAATAATCTCGAGTCGGCTATTTTCAAGCTCTAGAGTTCGCTCTTTGACCCGAGTTTCTAGTTCTACATTTTGCTGCAAGACCTGTTTATGTAAAATACGTACTTCCAAAATATTATGAATACGCTGCAATGCTTCTATTTGATCAAAAGGCTTAGTGAGAAAATCTTTTGCGCCAGCTGTTAATGCTTTATTTCTAGTTTCTGATGTCAGTTCAGCAGTTAAAACAAGCACAGCAAGGTAGTCGTTATAGGCTTCTGGGGTTGTTGTTTTCAGTTCGGCTAAGACTTCAAAGCCGTCCATAGTGGGCATTCTGATATCAAGCAAGAGTAAATCTATATCATGCTTGGTATAAAAAGCTATCGTTTGTGTAGGGTCTGTTGTACTAAAAATATTAGCATAACCAGCTTGGGTTAATACCCGTTCAAGCAGCCTTATATTTAATATTTGATCATCAACAATCAAAATATTCGCCATTAGTATTTGTTGATTTATTTCATTCATCGCCACGCTATCCGTAAGTAAAGACCATTTAAGGTTATATATCAGATGGCTATTCATCTATAACTAGCTCGGTATCAAGTCTAACCTAGCTAAAAAAACATGTGTATCCTGATCTGCTATTAATGAATCATTAAGAAGTATTCGGTAAGAACAAGAATCCAACCTTACCTCTTCACCTCTTCTATCTCAATACTCGCACATTACTATAGCTAGCGCTATTACCATGTCAGTCTAAGACAAACAGGGTAATAGTGCCCCCGGACCGTAGCTTGCGGCAATATAATATATTGCTCGACAATCAATATTTTTAGATAGGCACTAATATTATCTGCGACACGATCCGTTCCAGCTAGGTTTGTTGCTGACATTAAAACGGTGAACTCTTCTAGTGCATTAGTTTGATAACTAAACTTAAAATTCTTTTAACGTCTGTTTAATATCGGACCAAAGTTGAGAGTAGGCTTTGCTCACAATAGCTGAAGTATTAAATGCTGGCAGCGGAGCACGATAATCACCCATCTGCTCAACAACAGCCGCATAAGGAATTGTCGTATCTAAGCGATTTTTTAGCACTGCTGGAGGGTGTGCAAGCATAACCCTATGTATGGTTCGCCTTCTATCAACCATAGTAAAAAAGGCATGCAAGCGTTTCGGTTTTAGTTTGTTTTCTTTGAAAAACTGATAGGTTTGCTCAAATGTTCGCAATGAAAGATGAGTAGGAATGATAGGTACAAATAATGAGTCGGCAGTATCGAACACTTGTTCGGTTAATAGTGAAAAACTAGGTGGGCAGTCTAGAATAACTAAAGAGTAATGCTCGCCAAATGGCTCAATCATTTTCTGAATCAGGTTTTTTTTCCCTGAGAACTCAACTCCATCAGCTGTTGTTCAAAATTTCGATAAGAAAACCCTGCAGGAATAATGTCGAGATTTTCATAATCAGTTGGTTTAACTAGCTCACCAACTGGTGTTTTACCCGATAAAAAGCGTTTGGGCTCATGCTTAGTTTTAACTTTACTCTTTAATAGCCAGCTCGCTGCACCTTGAGGATCTAGGTCCCATATCAATGTTGGAATACCTTCGTTAGCAGCGTGCCATGCAATATTAACTGCTGACGTTGTTTTGCCAACGCCGCCCTTTAGATTAAAAAATGCAATCGTTTCCATAGTTTCCTAGTAATTACGCTTATTTTCCTAGTTAAAATTGTTAGCCCAAAGACCTATCCTACTAAGAATATCAGACAACGATAAAATTACCACACCTTTTTTTAAACCCTTGTTTTCCTAGAATAAAACATTCAAAGTTATTAAAAATAACAAGCCGCATTTCACCTTCAACACCATCGTAATATTCTTCACGCTCACCAACTTTACTACCATCAATAACAATAAGACATATGTATGGTGTTTAAACTCGATTTTACTAATACTACCCTCATTAGTTAGTAGCCTTATATTTTTCATAATTAGGACACAATATTCAGTGAGTGAGAATAACTTACCAAATTATACCTATGAATTATTACGTTATTATTGCAATGGTGCAGCTTATTCTAATAATTGTGACAACAAAAAAGCCCCATCACTGTATAAGTGTTGGGGCTTAGTAAGGTTAAAAACAGTTAATTGAAAAACCTAAATCAAACTTAATGCTCTATGCTGACAGTACTTCTTTCAATGCTGCGGTCGCAAGAAGTACATTTTCTTTTCGAGCGGAATAACCCATCAAGCCTATCCGCCATACTTTTCCGGCTAAGTCACCTAAGCCCGCACCGATCTCTAAATTATATTCATTTAATAAGGCAGAACGTACTGCCGCATCATCAACACCTTCAGGAATCCAAACGGTATTTAACTGAGGTAAGCGATCACTTTCATTTACAACAAAGTTAATCCCCATACTTTCAAGTCTATGTTTTAAGTCTTCATGGCTCGCTGCATGACGAGTCCAGGCATTTTCTAGACCTTCGTCCATTAACATCACTAAGGACTCATGTAAGCCATATAAAGTATTTACTGGTGCCGTATGGTGATAAGCACGTTTAGCGCCTTTACCCCAATAGCCCATGACAAGATTTAAATCTAAAAACCAACTTGTTACAGGTGTTTTCCGATTACTTAGTTTATGAATAGCTCGCTCACTAAAGCTAACAGGTGAGATTCCCGGAGGTGCTGACAGACATTTCTGCGTACCAGAATAAATCGCATCGATTCCCCATTCATCAACTCGTAATTCACTACCGGCCAATGATGTCACCGTATCAACAATATTCAGGCAACCATATTGAGTTG
>OJGP01000183.1_pt1 | contig 13196 bp, 12 predicted proteins | sample 1594701 | NCBI WGS metagenome assembly OJGP01 (sample SAMN05416863, study PRJEB24817) | seawater metagenome | isolation source: Sea water | place: Canada:Atlantic | collected 2013-11 | reverse complement strand
ACGAGATCATGCCTAGTCTCGTGGGCTCGGAGATGTGTATAAGAGACAGTCTCTAACCCGCATAGACACATTAGTTAAATAGCCACATAACAGTATGTTTTATGTGTTTTGTATTTAGCCATTTAATCTTGGAATTCCCTAATTAAGGGGACGCTACCCTTTTTTATCTTTAGTTTCATTTCTAGGCCTTCCCTGAGGGCGATACCGCAACACACTTTTACTTATCGTCTTAAGCCGAACAATAAAACTATCAGTCCCACACAGCAAGCCTTTTAAAATTTCATTTACTTGAGCGGGGTTAGGTTTATGTAGTGGTTCATTTAATTCAGACACCTACTGAGGTGGTAAACCCCACCAAACTACGGCCTATCATTTCCTAATCACTGTGCGACAACATGATGCTAGGCGGTCTAAACGACGAATTTTCAAGCAACTGTCACACTATCCAGTAGAGCAGACAATAACTATGATCGAATAATTTAAACTAACTTGATCGAACAACTTGTATGATGGGCTTTCATCCTGCTACTCTTGCGGGCAAAAAATAATTGAGAAGTATTATTATGACGAATGCATACGATGCCTCAGCGATTGAGGTTTTAACTGGCCTTGAGCCAGTACAAAAACGTCCAGGCATGTATACCGACACTGCGCGGCCAAACCATTTGGCGCAAGAAGTCATAGATAATAGTATCGATGAAGCCGTGGCTGGCCATGCTAGCCAAGTCCAAGTTATTTTATATGAAGATAACTCGCTTGAAGTTATTGATGATGGCCGTGGAATGCCTGTAGATATTCACCCTGAAGAAGGCGTTCCTGGTGTTGAAGTAATAATGACTCGTTTACATGCTGGTGGTAAGTTTTCGAATAAAAACTATCAGTTTTCTGGCGGCTTACATGGTGTAGGTATTTCAGTTGTTAATGCATTGTCGTCACGCTTAGAAGTTAAAATACGCCGTGATGCTAAAGAGTATGCAATAGCGTTTGCACAAGGTGATAAAACCAAAGACCTTGAGGAAATTGGCACGGTTGGCAAGCGAAATACAGGCACAACCGTCCGTTTTTGGCCTGAAGAATCTTATTTTGATGCGCCGAAGTTTTTGGTATCACGTTTACGTCATGTGTTACGCGCTAAGGCCGTTTTATGTCCAGGCCTCGTGGTTACCTTTACTGATTTATCGGGCCAAGAAAAAGTAGAAGACCGTTGGTGTTATGAAGAGGGAATCAATAGTTACCTTAGCTTAATGATGACGGATCAAGAATGTGTGCCTGAAAAGCCGTTTATTGGTCATGTTGAAGGCGATGATGAGCAAGTTGATTGGGCCTTAATGTGGCAATTAGAACCTGATGAAGAGTTAGCTGAAAGTTATGTTAATTTAATTCCAACGGCACAAGGTGGTACCCATGTAAATGGTTTACGTACTGGTTTATTAGATGCCTTACGAGAATTTTGTGAATTTCGTAGCTTATTACCACGAGGCGTGAAATTATCACCTGAAGATATTTGGACTCGATGCTGTTATGTTTTGTCCGTGAAACTACAAGATCCACAATTTTCAGGTCAAACAAAAGAACGATTGTCATCACGTCAATGTGCTGGCTTTGTATCAGGCGCAGTTAAAGATGCCTTTAGTCTTTGGTTAAACCATCATACTGAAGAAGGTGAAAAAATTGCTGAGTTAGCAATCAATAATGCCCAGTCACGTTTAAAGCAAGCCAAGAAAGTGATTCGAAAACGGGTGCAAAGTGGCCCCGCATTGCCCGGTAAGCTATCTGATTGCTCCTCTCAAGATGTGACAAGGACTGAACTGTTTTTGGTCGAGGGTGACTCTGCTGGAGGAAGTGCAAAGCAAGGCCGTGACCGTGAATTTCAAGCGATTATGCCGCTACGAGGTAAGATATTAAATACTTGGGAAGTTGACTCAGGACAGGTGCTTGCTTCACAAGAAGTACATGATATTGCTGTTGCCGTTGGCGTTGACCCTGGCTCGGATGATTTATCAGGTTTGCGTTATGGGCGTGTTTGTATTCTTGCCGATGCCGATTCTGATGGTGCTCATATTGCTACATTATTATGTGCCTTATTTGTTAAACACTTCCGACCTTTAGTGCAACAAGGCCACATTTGTGTTGCCATGCCACCACTATTTAGAATTGATGTTGGTAAACAAGTGTTTTATGCCTTAGATGAAGAAGAGCGACAAATTACCTTAGATCGAATTGAAAAAGATAAGATTAAAGGTAAAGTGAACGTACAGCGTTTTAAAGGATTGGGTGAAATGAATCCTTTGCAATTGCGAGAAACAACGATGGCACCTGATACACGTCGATTAATACGTTTAACGATTGCCGATGATGATGTGGTTGATAACAATTCTGTAACCGATGAAGCAATGGATCGCTTATTAGCTAAAAAACGGGCATCAGATCGCAAACAATGGTTAGAAGAACAAGGTGATTTGGCAACGGTATGATTAACACTATGAGCGTTTTACTATGAGCAAATTAGTTGATGATTTAGAGCAACTTCCTGTACGGGACTTTACCGAAAAAGCCTATTTGGATTATTCCATGTACGTTATTCTGGATCGTGCATTGCCCCATGTCGGTGATGGTTTAAAACCTGTACAACGTCGCATCATTTATGCGATGTCTGAGTTAGGTTTAAGTTCAGGATCAAAACATAAAAAATCAGCTCGTACTGTGGGTGATGTTCTAGGTAAATATCATCCTCATGGTGATTCAGCCTGTTATGAAGCGATGGTGTTAATGGCACAGCCATTTTCATATCGCTATCCACTGGTGGATGGTCAAGGTAACTGGGGCTCAATGGATGACCCTAAATCCTTTGCTGCCATGCGTTATACCGAATCAAAACTAGATGCCTACGCACAAACCTTATTAAGTGAGTTGGGCCAAGGTACCGTTGATTGGGTGCCTAACTTTGATGGCACAATGAATGAGCCAGAATTACTACCTGCACGACTGCCCAATATATTACTGAATGGTGGTAGTGGGATCGCAGTGGGTATGGCAACAGATATTCCACCTCATAATTTACGAGAGGTAGTGACGGCTTGTTTAGCACTATTGAAAAAACCATCAACAAAACTAGAAGAATTGTTGGATGATATTCAAGGGCCTGATTTTCCGACAGGTGGTGAAATTATTTCATCGAAAGATGAGCTGTTAAAAATATATACCACTGGCCGTGGCAGTGTTCGTCAACGTGGTTGTTATAAAAAAGAAGATGGCAATATTATTGTTAACCAGCTTCCTTATCAGGTTTCAGGTGCGAAACTTATTGAGCAAATTGCGGCACAAATGAATGCAAAAAAATTACCAATGGTTGCTGATTTACGAGATGAATCTGATCATGAAAACCCTGTTCGCTTGGTGATTGTGCCACGATCAAATCGAGTTGATGTGGATGGCTTAATGTCTCATATATTTGCCACCACTGACTTAGAACGTGGTCATCGTGTCAATATGAATATGATTGGCTTAGACGGCCGACCACAAGTTAAAAATCTACGTGATTTATTATTAGAATGGCTGACTTACCGTACTGAAACAGTACGCAAACGCTTGCAGTATCGTTTAGATAAAATTATTGATCGCTTGCATGTATTAGAAGGTTTATTAATTGCTTATCTAAATATTGATGAAGTAATTGCCATTATTCGCAATGAAGATGAGCCTAAGCCTGTTCTAATGGAGCGGTTTGGAATTAGCGATCGTCAAGCGGAATCTGTTTTAGAGCTTAAATTACGTCATTTAGCGAAGCTTGAAGAGATGAAAATCCGCGGTGAGATTGATGAACTCACTAAAGAACGGGCAAAATTAGAATTAATATTAAGTTCTGAAACACGTTTAAAAACATTGATTCGCAAAGAGCTTATAGCCGATTCTGAAAAATTTGGTGATGACCGTCGCTCTGTTCTTGTTCAACGTAACCTTGCCAAAGCACTAAGCGAAAGTGAACTTTTGCCAACAGAACCTGTGACAGTCGTATTATCTGAAAGCGGTTGGGTCAGGGCAGCAAAAGGGCATGATGTTGACCCAGAAGGATTAAATTTCCGAACGGGTGATCGTTATATGCTCTCCGTTAAGGCGCGTAGTAATCAGCAGATCATTTTCCTTGATTCAACAGGACGTAGTTATTCAGTGGCAGCTCATACTTTACCGCCAGCACGCGGACAGGGTGAGCCATTAAGTGGTCGATTACAAACACCACCTGATGCACGATTTGTTGCTGTGCTAGCAGGTGATTTAGATAAACCATTATTATTATCAAATACAGCTGGTTATGGTTTTGTTACGGTCTTAGCTAATTTATTAGCTAAGAATAAAGCCGGTAAAGCCTTATTTAATCTGCCTGAAGGCGCAGAGGTTTTGCCGCCACTATGGATTGAAAATAGCGATAGCGATAGTATTGCGGTTACCGCTGGCGATGGTCGCTTATTAGTATTCCCTGTTAGTGAAATGCCAACCTTAAACAAAGGCAAAGGGGTACGTTTAATTAATATTCCTCAAGCACGATTTACTGCGAAACAAGAATGGTTACATTCGGTGACTGTAGTACCAGAAAGTCGAAGTCTTACTATTCATGCTGGAAAACGACATTTGACATTGAAGCCAGCTGATTTAGTTCATTACACCGGTGAGCGTGGCAAACGAGGCAATAAATTACCGCGTGGTTTACAAAAGGTGACTGATGTAGACGTGCCAGAGTAGATAGCGTTGATTGAACAACAAGAGATATTGACTAAGCGTACGGTGTCAGCTGTTATGCTGAAACAGCAAAGTACGCACCCTTGGAGTGATGGGATTTGGTCTTTAAAAGGTTTAATACCGGGCTTGTCTCAAAAAGAACTAGCGAGTTTTGAATCAGTGGGTGAGTTACATATATGGTCTGATTTAGTGTTAAACCTATACCCTTTACACTGTGATTCTTACTATCATAATTTGACTTCGCAACAAGCTAATATTTATTTAGTTTGTAATCAAAACGATGACGGCCATCTTCAACCTATCGTGCTTACGGTGGATTATGACGAAGCAGCATCGTATATGGAAACAAATGAACAAGTCTTTAATACAGCCTTGTCCACTGAATTATGTCAGTGGCTTGAGCAATTTGTACTAATTCACTACCAACCTGAACAGCCCAAAAAACGTCGACGAAAGCAATGGCATGGCGAGAGCGAAGGTCATGTCAGAACAGTCAGATAATAAGAATGGTTTAGTTTCACGCTGGTCGCGACGAAAGTTACGAAAAATAGAAGCTGATAGTGAAATATCAAGCAAAACTGCCAAGCTTGATAATAAGTCAAAGCCCACGCTAGAAAAAGAAGATGATCTGATACAACAGCAGAGTGAACTACCCCTTTGGCAACAAGATGATGTCGATTCTGAAAGCACGCAAAAAGCCTTTGCAGCTTTATTTCGTCAGCCAGAATTTAAAGAAGTTGATCATATGAATGAATATGATGAAGACTTTACTCGGTTTGATTCTCTCGGTGACATTGTGACGACAGAAATGAAACGTATGTTAAAAATTGTTGAGGAAAAGACTCGACCTCACAGCTTAGACGATATTGAGCAAGTTAATAATACCATTGAGCTAGACTCCGATGAATCTAGTGACGAACAGCAGAATAATAAAGAGGACAATCATCTTGCATAGTGCAGTACAACAAATTGGTGAGCAGGATATTATGCCAATCGATCTTGTAGAGTTTACGTCTACGGGGCGACTATTAGTCATCGGTGATGATGAACAGCTTACAAGTGTATTTCCTCATCTTAAAGATTTAGAGGTAACTACTTCAAGCCAAGCTCCTCAGGCTATATCAGGTTGGTTAGGTGCTTTTAACGTTGAGCTAGATACTCAGAGTCTAACGGTTGATCTAGTATTAGATCTACAACAGCAACCTAGTATGACTAATCAGGTTTTACCTTTAGGTTATTTTGCACCTAAAAGTAATGCTCAAGCATTGGCTGAAGCTTTGCAGCAGCTACCCGATTTAATCGGCACATTTGATAAACCACGTTACTTTAATTACAAGTCATCCATTTGTGCCCATTCTCGTCGACAACTTCAAGGCTGTTCACAATGTATTGATGCTTGTCCCGCGGATGCAATTATTAGCTTAGGCGAACAAGTATCCGTTAATCCTTCACTTTGTCAGGGTTGCGGTAGTTGTGCCACCGTGTGCCCTTCAGGTGCTATGGCCTATGCCTTACCATCATTGGATGTGAGTGTTAATCGCATACGGACTATGTTGCAGACTTATTTTGAATTGGAAACACGCTCACCTCAGCTAGTGATTCATGATCTTGAAAATGGCCAGCAATTAATTGATCTTATGGGTGAACAATTAGCTAACACTGTAATTGCCTTCTCCATTGAAGAAATTGGCGCCTTAGGCATGCCTTTCTGGTTAAGTGCTTTAGCCTATGGTGTGGCTAATGTGACAGTTTGGAATACTGGCAGTCATACCGATCATGATTGGATTGAGCTACAGCAAGAAATAGATAAAACCAATGAAATGCTAATAGGCATTGGCTATAGCGATAATAAAGTAAATTGGCTAGATTCAAATAATATTACTGAATTACGTTCTCATTTGAAGGCTTTAACAAACAGTGAGCTTATAAAGCCTGCCGTATTTGCAGGTATAGATGATAAACGACGTATGATTCGTATTGCATTTAATGATTTATATCAACAAGCCCCGAGCCCCATTGACGTCTTACCGTTGAGTGAAAATGCAGCTTTTGGTGAAATTAATGTAGATACAAAAGGCTGTACCTTATGTCATTCCTGCGTATCTGTGTGTCCTGTTGGTGCTGTATTAGATGGTGGCGACCAGCCTCAGCTGAACTTTATTGAAGATCTCTGCGTTCAATGTGGACTTTGTGAAACAGCATGCCCTGAAAACGTTATTACATTGGTACCACAGTATTTATTTGATCAACAACAAGCTCGTAAAATACGGCTATTGCATGAAGAACCAATCTTCAATTGTATTAGCTGTAATAAAGGTTTTGCCACCCAAAAAATGATTGATACGATGACGGACAAACTCAAGGGACATTCGATGTTTCAGGGCGATGCGTTACAGCGATTAAAAATGTGTGAAGACTGCCGTGTAAAAGCTATGTTTAAAGATAAGGGATCTTTGTAGTGAGCGATGAAAATACATTATGGCGAGCCCAAACTTATGCCTTATTAGCACGCTTACTCTCATCTGAACCAGACCAAGCTTTACTTGATAATATTGCAGCGGTTGAAGTGACTGAACCTGAAAGCCCAATGGGACAGCAGTGGTTAAAATTAACTCGTGCAGCTAAGAATGCTGATATTAATAATGTTTCTGAAGGTTTTCAGAGGCTTTTTATTGGGGTAACTCATGGCGAGTTAATACCCTATGGTTCCTATTATCAAACGGGCTTTTTGATGGAAGAGCCATTAGCTGAATTGCGTACAGACCTAGCTAAACTCGGTTTAGAAAGGCAGAAAAACACTTCGGAGCCAGAAGATCATATCGCCGCAATCTGCGATGTGATGCGACTTTTATTAATCGCCGAAGGTACACCTATCGTGACGCCAGAAGCGTTTTATCAGCATCATCTTGCACCTTGGGTTGAGACGTTTTGCAACGATCTAGCTATGTCTGATGTTTGTTCGTTTTATACGGTTTTAGGTGAGTTTTGTTTGAAATTTACCTCATTGGAATCACGATTATTAGCAGTTTAAGCAAGCAATTACACTTTAAATAAGGAGAGAAATAAAATGAAATTTGGGCCTTTTTTGGTAGGAATTTGGTTGATTTTGACAGGGCTTATAACTCTGATTAATTTGCAGTTTAAATATGATGATCTTGTTATGGCTTGTCTAGCCTTACTTGCTGGGCTACTGACTATAACTCGCCTATAGGGAGCACAAAAAATATAGGCGGGGAGAGGGTGATCTTTATATTAGTCTCTAAATTTTGAATATGCATAAACGATAAGTATAAATACTTAAACGGCCAGTGCTATCACCTTGCGCTAAAAAGGTTTCTGGGCCATAATTCTGAGCTGATAATTAGGACACTTGCTACATCCCCAGCGGTAGGCAACCTATTAAATCGACAAATTGAAAATTCTAGGTTGGAGCGACACTGAATGACCGATAACAACAGACTTTCGAGACGAAGTTTTCTAAACAATGTATCTACAGTAGTTACTGGGGCAGCGACAGGCTTAGTCTTGACTAAAGCGAATGCAATGCCCAGTCAGTTAACTGACATTCAGCCAGAAAAAGATACATTACCTCCAAAAGCAAAAGGTTATCAGCGAACTGAACATGTTGATACTTACTACAAGCTTGCTGATTTTTAAGAATTACCTATGAAACTGACTAAACGGAATGCGAATCCTAATACGCGTAAACAAGGCGTTGATCGTCGTGCATTTTTAAAGGGCTCAGGTATTGCTGCTGGTGGCGCTGCATTTTTAAGCATGTTACCGCCAGCAATGATCCAGAAAGCCGAAGCGGCAGAAGGTCACCGACATGCTTATGATGAAGGTGAGATAAAAAAAGTACGCAGTGTCTGTAGTCATTGTAGTGTTGGTTGTGGTGTTGTTGCTGAAGTTCAAAATGGTGTTTGGATTGGGCAGGAGCCAAGCTTTGAACACCCATTTAACCTAGGTTCACATTGTGCAAAAGGTGCCTCGTTACGTGAGCATGGCCACGGTGAGAAGCGCCTGAAATACCCAATGAAGAAAGTAGCTGGTAAATGGCAACGTGTTTCTTGGCAGCAAGCAATTGATGAAATTGGCGATAAGATGCTATCAATACGTGAGCAGTCTGGTCCAGATTCAGTTTATTGGCTAGGTTCGGCAAAACACAGTAATGAGCAAGCTTATCTCTTCCGTAAGTTTGCATCACTTTGGGGAACGAATAACGTCGATCATCAAGCGCGTATTTGTCACTCGACAACAGTTGCTGGTGTTGCAAATACATGGGGCTATGGCGCCATGACTAATTCATACAATGATATTCATAATGCGAAAGCAATCTTTATTATTGGTGCTAATCCTGCTGAAGCGCATCCTGTTTCATTGCAGCATATTTTTCGCGCTAAAGAAAAAGGCGCACCAATTATTGTTGTAGACCCTCGCTTTACACGAACAGCAGCTCATGCCGATCACTATATGGCGATTCGACCAGGAACCGATGTGGCCTTTGTTTGGGGTATGTTATGGCATATCTTCAAAAATGGCTGGGAAGACAAAGAATTCATTAATCAGCGTGTTTACGGTATGGATGAAATCCGCACTGAAGTGGCGAAATGGAACCCAGCTGAAGTTGAGCGTGTCACTGGCACCAAAGAGGCAGATGTATTAAAAGCAGCACAAGTCATGGCTGAAAATCGTCCTGGTACTTTTATTTGGTGTATGGGCGGAACGCAACATACTACGGGTAATAACAATACCCGTGCTTATTGCATCTTCCAATTAGCACTTGGAAATATGGGTGTGTCTGGTGGTGGTACAAATATTTTCCGTGGTCATGACAATGTGCAAGGCGCAACCGATTTAGGGGTGTTATCACACACCTTACCTGGCTATTACGGCTTGTCTGAGGGTGCTTGGAAACATTGGTCTAAAGTTTGGGACATAGATTACGAATGGATTAAAAATCGCTTCGATCAAGGCAGTTATGAAGAGGCCGGTGGTAAAGCTGTTAGCCCAATGAATACCAAAGGTATTCCTGTTTCACGCTGGATTGATGGTGTTTTAGAAGATAAAGACAATATTGCTCAAAATGATAATGTTCGAGCAATGGTGTTATGGGGACACGCTCCCAATAGTCAGACCCGTGGTCCAGAAATGAAGACTGCGATGGAAAAACTTGATTTGATGGTGGTGGTTGACCCGTATCCGTCTATTTCAGCTGTTATGAGTGATCGTCAAGATGGCTTGTATTTATTACCTGCTGCAACACAGTTTGAAACCTATGGCTCATTAAGTTCATCAAACCGTTCAATGCAATGGCGCCATCAAGTTATTGAGCCTTTATTTGAGTCAAAACCTGATCACGTCATCATGCATAAGTTTGCGACTAAATTAGGTTTTGCAGACGAGCTGTTTAAACATATTGCTGTTAATGGCGAAGAGCCTTTGATTGAAGATATAACTCGTGAATTCAATAAAGGTATGTGGACAATCGGTTATACCGGCCAAACACCTGAACGAATGAAGCTGCAATCAGAAAACTTACACACGTTTAATAAAACCACATTGAAAGCTGAAGGTGGCCCATGTGATGGTGAATACTATGGTTTACCTTGGCCCTGCTGGGGAACACCAGAGATGAAGCATCCTGGTACGCCATTACTTTATGACACCAGTAAATCGATTGCCGAAGGTGGCTTAACCTTCCGAGCCCGTTTTGGTGTTGAACATGAAGGTGAAAATTTATTAGCCGAAGGTTCTTTCTCAGCAGGTTCTGAAATTACTGATGGCTACCCAGAATTCACTGCAGATATGCTCAAAAAATTAGGCTGGTGGAATGATCTTAGTGCAGATGAAAAAGTCGCTGCAGAAGGTAAAAACTGGAAAACAGACTTATCGGGTGGTATTCAACGTGTTGCCATTAAACATGGTTGTGCACCATTTGGTAATGCTAAAGCCCGTGCAGTGGTATGGCAGTTCCCTGATCCAGTACCAATTCATCGTGAAGCTTTATATACTAACCGCCGTGATTTGGTTGAAAAATACCCCACTTATGAAGATCGTCGAAGTTTCTATCGATTGCCTACACGCTATGGCTCGATTCAAGCACAAGACTTTAGTAAAGACTATCCGTTAATTATGACCAGTGGTCGTTTAGTTGAATATGAAGGTGGTGGTGAAGAAACACGTTCAAATCCATGGTTAGCTGAATTACAACAAGATATGTTCGTCGAAATAAATCCTGCTGATGCCAACAATACTGGCGTTAAACACGGCGAACAAGTGTGGGTTGAAGGCCCTGAAGGCGGCCAAATTAAAGTAATGGCTTTTGTTACACCAAGAGTTAAACGTGGTGTTGTGTTTATGCCATTCCACTTTGGTGGCCACTATCAAGGTAAAGATTTAACGGACAAATATCCTAAAGGCACCGTACCTTACGTACTCGGGGAATCATGTAATACCGTATTTACTTATGGTTATGACTCAGTAACTCAGATGCAAGAGACAAAAGTGTCTCTTTGCCGACTACGTGCCGTATAGAGGACAATGAACAATGGCTAGAATGAAGTTTTTATGTGATGAAGAGCGCTGTATTGAGTGTAACGCGTGTGTCACAGCGTGTAAGAATGAACATGAAGTACCTTGGGGCGTTAACCGTCGACGTGTTGTCACAATGGATGATGGCTTACCAGGTGAAAAATCTATTTCAGTTGCGTGTATGCATTGTACTGATGCACCATGTCAGGCTGTATGCCCTGTAGATTGTTTTTACACTACTGATGATGGCGTGGTCTTACACGATAAAGATATGTGTATTGGCTGTGGTTATTGCTTATACGCATGCCCATTTGGCGCGCCTCAATATCCTCAAGAAGGCGCATTTGGCGCTCGCGGAAAAATGGATAAATGTACTTTCTGTAGTGGTGGTCCAGAAGAAGACCATTCTCACGAAGAACTAGAGAAATATGGCCGTAATCGCTTAGCAGAAGGTAAATTGCCACTTTGTGCTGAAATGTGTTCGACTAAAGCATTGATTGCTGGTGATGGCGACGTTGTTTCTGATTTATTCCGTAATCGAGTTATTCGTCGTGAAGGGCGTCAAGAAACATGGGGCTGGAATACAGCCTATAAAGACTAAGCGATGAAAAATTTACTTATTCTAACGTCATTATTATCGTTAAGCGCGTGTTATGAAGACGTTGATGTAACATTGCATCAAGCTGGTGTTTATAAAGGTAAAGTTGATACGCATAGCCAAACGGTTGAAGAACGTGCGGCCATTTTGGCTAAGCGTTTTGGCCAAGTTCAAACGGATCGTTAATTATGACGCTAAGCAAACGCAAAAGAATGATGGGTTTAAGCGGAATTATTATGTTGTTAGCCATATTTTTATTGCCTATGACAGGATATATTTCGAGTGGATTTTCCAATGCCAATGATGAACACGTTGAGCAAGTAAAAGCGACGAACACCAAAGCTGATTATTGGCGTATGGTTCGGGAAAATACTAAAGGCTATTCAGCCGTAAAAGGGCGTGAAACTAACGAATTAATTCAAGCTTCTGGTCAAAATTGGCGTCAATTACGAAATGGTCCGATTGCGACTTATGGTAGCTGGTTAATCGGTTTCACATTAGCAGTATTAGCCTTATTTTACCTTTGGCGCGGCACGGTTGAACTGACACATCCGCGAACAGGCCAAACGATTGAGCGTTGGACTGTAAAAGAGCGTCGAATGCATTGGATTACTGCTGGATTATTTATCATTCTTAGTATTACAGGAATGAGTTTACTCTATGGTCGTATGGTATTGATTCCCATCTTTGGTCATCATGGGTTTTCTGCCTATGCTGAGATAGCCAAATGGACCCATAATGTCCTTGGGCCGCTATTTATGGTTGGTTTATTGTCGATGATTATCACTTGGTTTAAACATAACTTTCTTAATAAAGTTGATTTAGAATGGTTTAAAGCCTTTGGTGGAATGGTTGGAGATAAACATCCTTCGGCTGAAAAGCTTAATGGCGGTGAAAAAATGTGGTTTTGGACGCTTGCTACTATTGGCGTGGCACTATGTCTAACGGGGCTAGTGTTAGATTTTCCTAATTTTAATCAGGAGCGTGAGATTATTCAGATTTCACATCTTATCCACATGCTTACATCCTTAGTTTTGGTCGCTTTTGCTTTTGGACATATTTATATTGGTACTATTGGTACTGAAGGTGCATTGGAGGGCATGGTAACTGGTCAAGTTGATACAGCTTGGGCTGAACAACATCATGATTTGTGGGCTAAATCAGTTATAAAAAAAGAGCCTGATCCGTATTGATTATGCATTGAATTTTGAAATAAAAAAGGCCTGCATTATTCAAATACAGGCCTTTTTTTATACTTAAATAACAAATAGATCTACAAATTCATGAGTTGGCATTGCAGATAACCTGTCTCTTATACACATCTCCGAGC
>OJGP01000182.1_pt1 | contig 13238 bp, 17 predicted proteins | sample 1594701 | NCBI WGS metagenome assembly OJGP01 (sample SAMN05416863, study PRJEB24817) | seawater metagenome | isolation source: Sea water | place: Canada:Atlantic | collected 2013-11 | reverse complement strand
CTTAATATAACGAGTGTTGAAACAATTAAATTTGCCATGGCGCAAACCTGACATAAAAAATAGATTTGGGTTGAAGTAAAAAAAGCCGCCAAAGTAAGTTATTTTAGATGCGGTTTAGTATTTATACTGACTTGAAAGCCTATTCGTAAACTTTGGTAAGGACAGGGTTTTCGTGAAAAATCAGCAGATACAAGCAGGTTTAATAGCTCATACGTATCAAAATTTGCCTGCAATGCTATTTGTTAATTTCGCAGCGGCATCAGAGTTGCATGCAATGGGCATTGATTATTTTCAAGGTTTTTATTTTAGAAAGCCATCATCTGAACTGATATTTGATGAATTTGACATCACTTGGCTAAATAAAAGTGCCAAAGCTTTAACATAGCTAAATAGGCTAGCTAAGTGACTGATTGCTGAGAAGAGTTGTGAATGAAAGTACAGTCAAACAACTTGGCTGACTTGCCTTTCTTATAACTTTAATTATGTTTACCAATTTGTGATTATTGATCTAAAACACGGTAAAGAATTTCACGAATTGAGGTCGGTTCAAAGGGTTTGTCACAAATAGCTGAGACGCCTGCTTGTTGGACCTGCGCCAAACGTGCTGCGTCATGTTCACTTGTTACCATTAATATTGGAACATACGAATTACCCATTTCATTACGGACGTACTCCGTGAGCTGATGACCATCCATTTCAGGCATATTTAGGTCAGTTACAATGAGATCAAACTCTTGTTTAGTTAGTATTGTCAGAGCCTCAAGCCCATTATTAGCGACTGAGATATCTTGAATACCTAAATTTGTTAGTACTCGCCGAATATGCTTTTGAGCTGTTGAACTGTCATCAACTAATAGTACTTTTAGTTCAGCAACGTCATAATTTTCTAACCTCAGTTGTTCGGGGTCAATATAATCGACAGTAGTGCGTAAGGCACGACGTAGATCATCATGAACAAAAGGTTTGGGCAATATTGCAACAACGCCTGCTTGTCGAATAGGTTCGAGAGTTGTGTAATTGGTTTCACTGGAAACAAGCATAAAATTAGTTTCTTTTAGCGTATCTGTATTACGAATAGTAGCAAGTAAATCTGTTGCGGTCATATCCGGTAAATACATTGAGCTGATAATAAGATCAGGAGGATAGAGCGTTATGAAGTCGAGCGCTTCTTGCCCTGTGTTTACAGCATCAATCATATTAAGCCCCTCTTCTTTTAGGTGCGTTAAAATAATTTTTTGCTGCGTTGATGATGGTTCAATGAGCAGAATGGATAAGTCGGCTAAATTCATAGCTACTCCTAAGGGATAAGTTGATATGTTTAGCGAGCTAAGCTTGCTTCAACTGCATTACGAGTGTGTGAATCTTTAAGGTATTCAACAATACTCAAGGCAAAGTCTATAGCGGTACCTGGCCCTTTTGATGTAATTACTCGGCCATCAATAATGACTGACTCTGCTGATAGGGTTATATTTGGCCACTCAGTAGGCATTAATACAGAAGGAAAGCAGGTGGCCACTTTTCCATCTAATAGCCCTGCATGTGCAAGCACCAGAGGTGCGGCACAAATAGCGGCTACTGCTTTGCCAGATTGGTAAAGACGTTTTAATACAGCATGAATATGAGGATCTTGATTAAGATTATCCGTTCCAGGTTGACCACCGGGCAAGATAATCATATCAAAATCATCATAAATGACTGTTTCAAGAGTGGTATCTGCCACTAAATGTACACCGTGGCTTGCTGTTACCTGAGTATTCTCTGATAAGCTTGCAGTAACGACGGTAATATCAGCACGACGAAGAATATCGATTAAGGTGACAGATTCGAGCTCTTCAAATCCTTTCGCCAATGGAATCAATACAGTCGACATAGCTAATACCTCATTTTTTTGCAGATAGAATATGCAAACCTTTTAATAAATTGAGCGCTTCAGATAATGCATAGTCTTTTACTGCTAATGGTGTTGTATCAATTTCATCAACAGTGCTGTCTTCTTCTTCGGTAGTGTTTTCTACTTCTTTTGAACCTGTCTGCTCAAGATGTTTTGTCAAATCTTGTTCTCTTAGTGCTGTAATGCTTGCAGCTTCTCTAGTTGTTATTTTGACAGCTTCTAATTCAATATCAGGTACGATCCCTTCAGCTTGAATTGATCGGCCAGACGGAGTGTAGTAACGAGCGGTAGTCATTTTGACAGCAGTTTCATTGGTTAATGGCATTACTGTTTGAACGGAGCCTTTACCAAATGTTTTTGTACCAATTATTACAGCACGATCATGATCTTGTAATGCACCTGCAACAATTTCAGAGGCTGAAGCTGAACCGCCATTTACTAGAACTACAAGCGGTGCGCCTTTGATAAAGTCGTATGGTTTGGCATTAAATTTTTGGTTGGAATCTTTAACTCGACCTTCTGTATAAACGATTAAACCTTTGGAAATAAAGGTGTCAGAGACTTCAACGGCAGCATCCAATAATCCACCTGGATTATTACGTAAGTCAAGAACAAGACCGGCTAAAGGACCATCATTTTCAACTTTGAGCGCACTGATCGCTTCTTTTAGGCTTGAGCCAGTACGAGATGCAAATGTGCTTATTCTTACATAGCCATAACCAGGTTCTAATAATCTTTGTTTAACACTTTTAACTTTGATAATGGCACGTGTTAATTCTATTTTAAGCGGCTTGTCTTCTCCATCTCTAATTATTGTAAGTAAAAGCTTACTATCAGGTTTCCCCCGCATTATATTGACAGCTTCACTTAAATCTAGACCCTTAACTGGCGTGTCATCAAGACGAATAATTAGATCGCCAGCAAGTACACCGGCTTCAGCCGCAGGCGTATCATCAATAGGTGAGACAACTTTGACAAAGCCATCTTCCATCGTGACTTCGATACCAAGGCCACCGAACTCACCTGTTGTACCTTCACGGAGCTCTTTGAAATCCTTAAGGTCAAGATATGTTGAGTGAGGATCTAAGCCTGACAACATACCTCGGATAGCATTTTGTAATAATTCTTTATCTTCAACGGGCTCAACATAATTACTTTTTATGCGGCCAAATATTTCAGAGAAAGCACGAAGCTCTTCTAGTGGTAGATCTGGTTTAGCTGGTTTATCGGCAAAGACCATTTGACCAAATGCCAGTGTAATACCAAGTGTTGCACCTGTAGTAAGTAAAACCAAATCACGTTTTCTAAAGCTCATACCGTTGTCCTAAAATTATTTGTCGCTAACTTTGTTTGCTCAACCATTTTAATGGATTGGTTGGGCTTCCTTTATGCCGAATTTCAAAATATAAACCAGCGTGTTGCCGTACACCTTTGTCACCACTTTGGGCGATAAGTTCACCCGTAGAGACAATATCTCCGACTTGCTTTAACAATGTTTCATTGTTGCCATATAATGACATATATTGATCGCCGTGGTCGATGATAAGCAGCAGACCAAAGCCACGCAGCCAATCAGCAAAGATAACTTGCCCTGTCGCCGTCGCAACAATACTCTCTCCAGCAGGAGAAGATATCAAGATGCCTTGCCATGTGAGTTTACCAATATTTCGTGAGCTACCATAGCGTGCAATGACTTTTCCCTTTAGAGGCCATGGTAAGCTGCCAGCCCTTTTTGCAAAGGAGCCGCCTTTTATTGGGCTGATTGAAGAGGCTTTAGTCTTAGGTTTATTTAATGAGGCGAGTAATTGTTCTAATGATTGTTGTTGCTCATGTAATGTAGCTAATCGAGAACCTTGATCATTAATCTTAGCTTCTAGTTGTTTTAATGTCGCTTGACGCAGCTGTGTCTGGGAGCGTAATTGTTTTTGTTTTAATTTTTGTTGCTCATAGAATTGAAGCTGCTTTTTCTGGGCAGTATAGAGTTGTCTCTGATCTTCTGATAAGTTCGCTAAGGAAGAGCTTATACGCTTTAACTGCTGTTGCCTAGCTTGATGATAGTAGTGGAAATAGCGAGAACTTCTCGCCAAAGTTGTTGGGCTTTGTTGATTTAAAAATACTTTGATGACGCTTGGTTTGCCATTAATAAAAGCGCTACGTATTTGTGAATTAAGTGCATCTAGTTGCTGAGCGTGTGACTGATCCTGCTTAGCGACTTGTTGCTTAAGTTTTGCTAACTGTTTCTTCTGGCCGTTTACTTTTAGCTTAATAGATAAGAGCTCTTTATTTAAGCTTGAAACTAGGCGGCTTTGTTTTTTTAACTGAGCATAGAGTGTCAATTTTGAGTGTTTATTTTTTATTAGATCTTGATTGATCGCATTAATTTCTGTTTTGACGGAATCCAGTTGTTGTTCAGTTTCTTTACTGTTGGCCCAGATGTTCGAACTGATAACAACTGAGACTATGAGTAATAAAAACTGAATGTAAGCCATGGAGTGAGGAACTATTTTAATGAAACAAGTAAATGAGTACTCATCTCTGCTGGAATAGGTTGATCCATCAGTGAGAGAAGGGTGGGGGCAATATCAGATAAGGTTCCTTGATCAGCGCACTCGCCTTCTCGGCCAGCATAAATTAATGGTACCAGGTTACTGGTATGAGCAGTATGTGCTTGGCCCGTTTCTTCATCTAACATTAATTCAGCATTACCATGATCGGCAGTGACAATCATTTCGCCACCCGATTCTTTCAATGCTGACCAAACGCGACCTAAACAGTTATCCAGTGCTTCGATGGCTTTGATAGCGGCATCATAGTCACCAGTGTGACCCACCATATCGGCATTAGCAAAATTGCATATAATCGCATCGTATTTATTACTGTGTATCGCTTTAACTAATTGATCGGCTACTTCAGGTGCATTCATAGCCGGCTGTTGGTCGTAGGTGGTTACTTTGGGTGACGGTATTAGAATACGATCTTCGCCTTCAAAGGGCTCATCTCGACCACCATTAAAAAAGAAAGTGACGTGTGCATATTTTTCTGTTTCAGCAATACGAAGTTGATGAAGTCCGAGTGATGAGAGGTGAGCACCAAGCACATTGTGCATTTGTTCTGATGGAAATGCGATTGGCGCTGCAAAGTCCTTTTTATATTCCGTCAGGGTGACAAAGTCAGCGAGTTTGATATGGCGTTGACGTTCAAAACTATCAAAGTCTGTGTCGATAAATGTCTTGGTTAATTCTCTGGCGCGATCTGAACGAAAGTTCATAAAGACAATTGCATCACCATCTTTGACTGTGATGCTGCGCTCACCAATAGTTGTTGCTTTTACAAACTCGTCGGTTTCTTCTCGATCATAAGCCATGGCAAGTGCAGATGAAGCATCATCTGCTTGAAAGGCACCTTTACCATTCGCAATCAGTTGATAAGCTTGTTCGACACGGTTCCAGCGTTGATCTCGGTCAAGTGCATAAAAACGGCCAATAAGAGAAGCAAATTGCCCTCCTCCTAGCTGTTTGAATTTTTCTTCCATAGCGTCAATAGAAGCTTGTGCACTTTTGGGAGGCGTGTCGCGACCATCAAGGAAGGCATGTACATACACTTTTTTTACACCACGCTTAATGGCTAATTCAACCATGGCTTGAATATGTTCTTCATGGCTATGTACGCCACCAGGTGATAATAAACCGAATATATGGACGGCATTATCGCTTTCTAGGGCTTTGTCTACCGCATCCGTAAGTGTTCGGTTAGTGAAGAATGAGCCGGTTTTAATGGCACGACTAATACGTGTAAATTCTTGATAGACAACGCGGCCGGCACCCAAATTAAGATGACCCACTTCTGAATTGCCCATTTGATTACTTGGTAGACCAACACCAGTACCCGATGCGCTAATTAAAGTATGCGGGTAGTTTTGCCAAAGCTGATCCCATACAGGCGTTTTTGCCGCATGAATAGCATTATGTTTTGGATCTTCACTGTATCCCCACCCATCTAAAATGATGAGTGCTAAAGGGCGGTGAGGGTGCTTCATGTAATCATCCTTCTAATGTAATAAGCATTAATTATATTACTTGAATATGCGCTGTTTGACAGCAAGATATACACAATACATGCAAATCATTGAAAATCGCGTGTATTATGTGTGCCTTTGTGGCTAATTTTTAGTTATATTACCGTGTTGGTGGCTGTTGTGTCAGAAGTTAGAGAGACTATTATTGCTCACGATAGCGATATTGAGCGTGCGGCGTTAGCATTGAAAGCAATGTCGCATCCAATACGATTAAAGATATTGTGTGCAGTTGGGGAAGATGAATTATCTGTTCAAACTATTGTTAATTGTGTCGGCACAACTCAGAGTAATGTGTCTCAACATTTGGCAAGATTAAGAGATAAAGAAATATTGGCTTCACGTCGTGATGCGAACCGTATTTTTTATCGCGTGAAGGATGAGCGGACATTACGGTTAGTTGAAATGATGCGTGATGTTTTTTGCTCGAGCGAACAGTAATTTAAGGTTTTAATATGGAACATGTAGGCGAATTTGTAATTAATCACTGGCTGCTAGTATCGGCATTTGTCGTATTAGCTTATTTAGTGTTATCAAACTCTTTGCACCAAAAGTTAGCTGGCTTTTCAGCTATCGGGACGGCACAAGCTATCCAGATAGTGAATAAGCAAAAAGGGGTGTTTTTAGATATTAGGGAACCAACTGAATTTGCAAAAGAACATATTGCAGACTCGGTCAGTTTGCCGCTATCTAAAGTAGCGGAAGACACGTCGTTAAAAGATCAAGCCCAGCCTATTATATTGGTTTGTGCAAGTGGTCAACGATCTAGAACTGCTGCAAAACAACTTAAAGCTAAGGGGTTTTCAGAAGTATATATTTTAACGGGTGGCTTAAATACTTGGAAAGATGCCAAGTTGCCCCTATTTAATTAATCAGAGGGTTATGGTCTTATGGCTAAAGTCGAAGTGTACTCAACGGGACAGTGCCCCTATTGTGTTATGGCGAAGAAGTTATTAGAACGTAAAGGTGTCACATATACTGAAATTCGTATTGATACTGACACTTCTAAACGCGAAGAAATGATGAAAAAAAGTCGGCAGCGAACGGTGCCGCAAATATTTATAAACAATAACGCTATTGGTGGCTATACCGATCTAGTAGCACTGAATCAATCGAAACAACTGGATAGCTTGCTAGCCCAGTCGTAACTATAATTTTTAAGGAAGTCCGATGGCTGAAGAAAATGCACCAACAGAAGATCAACAAGCGCGCTTTGTAATTCAAAAAATTTACACTAAAGATATCTCTTTCGAAACACCGAATACGCCTGAGATTTTTCGTGATGAATGGAAGCCACAACTAGATCTTCAATTAGGCAACGAATACACGCGTATCGATGAAGATAATCATGAAATTTTGCTGACAGTAACAGTAACAGCAAAAGTTGAAGATAAAGTGGCTTTCTTAGCTGAAGTTAAACAAGCTGGTATCTTTACGCTAACTGGCTATTCAGATCAAGAAATGGGTCCGTTAATAGGCAGTTACTGTCCTAATACATTATTCCCATTTGCACGCGAAGTTATTTCAGACATCGTATTAAAAGGTGGTTTCCCACAATTAGTACTTGCGCCTGTTAACTTTGATGCTTTGTATATGAATCAAATTGAGCAAGCTAAAAAACAAGCTGCTCAAGCAAAACACTAAACACATTGTCTAAGCAATATAACTCACTCTACCCTACTCTAGTAATAGGTGCTGGAGCATGGGGAACCGCATTAGCAATTGCTATTGCCAGAAACGGCAATGAGGTTTTACTGTGGGGAAGAGATGAAAATCATATTGCTGATATGAAAAAAACGGCAAGTAATGAGCGTTACTTGCCTGGTTTAGCATTTCCCGAAATGCTTACCGTTGTTGCTGATTTAGAACAGGCATTGGTAAGAGCGAAACATGTATTAGTCTCAGTCCCGAGCATTGCTTTTAGTGGCATATTAGAGCAAGTGAAGCCACATATTACAGACGGTACGCCAGTCAGTTGGGCTACCAAAGGCTTAACGCCTGAAACAGGTCGATTTTTATATGAAACCGCACGTGATATTTTAGGTGAAACGCATTCATTAGCGGTAATTTCTGGTCCTTCATTTGCTGCTGAAGTGGCAAAAGATCTACCGACAGCAATTACCACCGCTTCTCCTGACGAGGCTTTTAATCAAGCTTTGGCCTCGTCAATGCATAGTTCAACATTACGAGTTTATACCTCGTCGGATATGTTGGGGGTTCAGATAGGTGGTACGGTTAAGAATGTCTTGGCAATAAGTGCAGGTATATCTGATGGTCTGGGTTATGGTGCGAATGCACGAGCAGCCTTGATTACTCGAGGTATGGCTGAAATTTTACGCTTAGCAGCCAGTTTAGGAGCTGAGACCGATACAATGTTTGGCTTATCTGGAATTGGTGACTTAATATTAACCTGTACAGATAATCAAAGTCGTAATCGCCAACTTGGGCTCGCTATTGGCAACGGATTAAGTGTTGAAGATGCGGTAATTAAGGTTGGTAAAACAGTTGAAGGCATGCATGCAGCACGTGAAGTATTATTGCGTGCCGAGCAAGCTGGTGTTGAAATGCCAATTGTAGAACAAGTTTGTAAGATATTATTTGAAGGGCGTGACCCACGTGAATCGGTGCAAGCCTTACTTTGTAGGGAGCAAAAAGCAGAAGCGCTTAATCCTACGAAAGTAGCAAAAATTTAGAGAGGAAAATTTATGCGTAAGAGTGTTAAATTAGGCCGTGCAATTGTGATTAGCATGATGCTTGCTGGTGGATTGACAGCATGTGGTGGAGGTTTGTTTACAGTAGATAAAGAACCGACAGAAGATGATATTTTACTGGGGCAGGATGGCAATACTTTGTGGGAAACAGGCTTGCAGTATGTCAAAGTTGTTAATCGTGATGTAGCCGGTGGAGCCAATGAGCACCCTGAGTCATTAAGTAGTGATCAAATGCGCACAGTATTGAGTTCTTTGTATGTCGTAGAAGAAAAATTGTTTAAAACAACAGAAGTGCCACTGTTTGCTCGTAGTGAACTACAAGTATTAAGTACCGCGCTTTCTAGTGGTTTTGGTCAGGCACAGCCTAATGAAGATATTAACTTTGTTTCAATCGGCACTCACGCTGGCTCAATAGCAAAAGAGAAAAAAACGACTACGGGCCGTGTTTTTATCAGTGATGGTCGTTTAAATATTATCTTTGGTATTGTTCATGAGACATACAGGGAAAAAGATATAGCAACTGGAGCAGATATCGATCGACGTCTTAATCCTTTGTTACCAGGAAAGCGCTCATTTGATTCTAAACCCGCTGTTCGTGTTGCGTTAGATAAAGGTCAGTCTTATTACCTTGACCCTGAAACAGGTACAGAGCGTGGTAACTGGATCATTATTGATATTGCGACAGTATTAGCTACGGCGAAAGAACGTAAAGAGGGTGATACTAGTTCTGTAACACCTGAATTATTAGAAGATGTTGCACGTAGTAAGCAAGATGCAGCAAATTTACGTCACGATGTAGGCAGTATGAAAGAAATTATTTTCGAAATGTCTGAAGAAATTGAAAATTTGAAAAAACAACTTGAGACATTGAAAGAGTAAATATCTAATGATTTGGGATTAAAGAAAGGGAGCTTCGGCTCCTTTTTTATTGTTATTCACAAGTTATAGCGTCGGTCGGCTAATTGGCATTTAGACAATGGATGATTAAGGGAGCGACTCAAGGTTAGAACTTTAAACGTTTCGCCCATTTCTGATGGAAGTGTTAGCCGTTTTATCTCCGTTGCCTGTTTAAATAAGCTCAGCTCATCATTTTCTTGGACTCTATTAGCCAGTTCAGTTATTCCTCCTGCCAATAAAAAATCAGCTTGAGACTGGAAGCCATCCACATCTAAACCATTATCAAGAGCAATTTGGGCCAAGGCAGTAAAATCAATATGAGCAGTAATGTCTTGTAGGCCTTGTAAGATAAGTGGGTTGCTATGGCCTTGATGCTGGTAGTAGCACATTAAGGTGCCGTCACTGCGCTGAGGATGATAATAGCTTGCTTTAGGGTAGCCGTAATCGATAATGAATATCGCGCCTAGCTGTAAGCTCTCAGAGAGGCTTGCTAGCCATGCTTGCGAGGCCAAGTTAACTTCAGTGATTACCTCAATATCGCCAATCAAGGTTTGAATATCATTGGCATGACTGAGTAACTCTTCTTGGGATAGCTTATCCTCACACCACTGTAATTGGTCATTTTCAAGGCCAATATAGCGTTCTTTGACCTCACCATTCTGGAAGTGTAGGCTGTGCACTGGCATCGCATCGCAGACTTCATTGGCAAGGATAACGCCAATAAAGTTTTTTGGTAATTCATTTAGCCATATTACCCTGTCTCTTAGGTGCGCTATTTCTTCAGCAACTAATATTTTTTGTCTTTGGAATAAGTCAGCACTTGCTTCGATAATATAATAATGCTCAGGTAAGCATGATTGCTGATCGAGTTCTTTTAGAATTTCTACTGCCATTTTTCCGCTACCAGCACCAAATTCAAGAATGTTTGACGGAGTAATTTGAGAAAAAACATCACGGATATGGTGGGCAAGTGTTTGAGAGAAAAGCGGTGATATTTCCGGTGCCGTAGTGAAGTCCCCCTGCTCGCCTAACTTATAACTACCCGCACTGTAGTAGCCTAATCCCGGAAGGTAAAGGCAATGCTGCATATATTCGGCAAAAGTAATTTTACCACCCGCCGCGGCAATTTTTTGTTTAATAGAGGCTAACAGTTGATCGCTATGCTGTTGCGCGATAGGGTCAGGTACAGGTAGTTTATTAGTCATAAATAGGTGAAATATAAGGTGTCATTAAGTGTTAGAAAATGCAATTTTAGTTACTGGTGCTGGGCGCCGTATAGGCCATCATATTGCAATGCGCCTTCATCAAGCAGGTTACACCGTTATTGCTCATTATCGTACCCGTACCGATGAAATCCAAGTTTTGGAACAAATGGGTATCAAAACAGTCCGCGCCGAATTCAATAATAGTGCTGCAATATTACAGTTTGTTGACGAGTTAAAACAGCATTGCACTAGCTTTAGAGCCTTGATTCATAATGCTTCATCTTTTGCACCAACATCAACTGACTTGGCCGAAGCTGCTGCACAGTATGAACAGTTCTTTAATGTACATATGATGGCGCCCTTTTTAATTAGCCAAGGCTTGCAAGAGCTACTTAAAGGTGAAAATGACTGCCCAGCTGACATTATCCATATAACGGATATCAATGTGGAAAACCCAACACCACGCTTTGATATTTATGGCACAACGAAAGCTGGTTTACATAATATGATGTTAGTGCTTGCTAAAAAATTAGCACCAAGTATTAAGGTAAATGCCGTTGCACCTGGGCCGGTGCTATTTACTAGTCAACATTCAGCTGCAGTACAGCAGCAGATGTTAGATGAAACACCGCTAGCAAAAGAAGGTGGTGTTGAACCGGTCTATTTGGCGGTTAAAAGCTTACTCGATAATCCCTTTATTACCGGTGCCAGCATTCCTGTTGATGGTGGTCGCCGTTTGTCCAAACGTTAAGTTATTTATACTAAGAGTGATGCCAGATTGGAGCATATCAAATGGCTCGCCCATCAAATAGCCGAAAACTTCGTCCAATAAGGGATAAAGAAAATATTCATCCGTAATCGTATGTGCTGCGACAGCGGCATCGAGAGGGAAATTAATCTTAGTTAGAATATCCAAATCAGCAGGCCGATCTTTTGTCTTGCGATCGGGATCGTTCCGGTTGCGGCCGAGGGTGATTTCAATTGAATTACAGATCTGCTTTAAGTCTTGTTCAGCATCATTTGTTTCAATAAATGCCACTACATTGAGGAAGTCTCTCGTACTATTCATCCCAATGGGGGGAATAGAAAGAACGCGGCTTAATGTAAGTTGAGGATAATACTTAAGTAATAAAGCAATGATTTGCTTAATATTCTCGTGAGGCTCAATATTGCTGCCGATACCTAGCAGATAGCCAGACTGGGACGAGGACATTATTTTTGGCGCTCAATTACAATTCTAGCAATGTTCTGCCCATGTAATGCGACGGGCTTGCTTAACGTGAGTTTAAGTTTTGGAATGGGGAATTTGTTCAGCAATAAAGAAGCAAGATCTTCTGCTAATGTTTCAATGAGTTGATAATGACTAGCTTCAACAAATTCAACGATGGTATTAGCAACTGATCCGTAATCTAATGTGTCGGTAATATCGTCACTTTTTGCTGCTTTACGAATATCCCAATCCATTTCTAAATCAAAACTGAGTGTTTGCAGTGTTTCGCGTTCCCAGTCATAAATGCCGATGATAGTGTCGATATGTAGATCGTTAAGAAATATTTTGTCCATAAGTCTCTGTGTAGAAAAAGTACAAATAGCCCTATAATACGAGCTCAATCAAATGAGGTGCATCATACCATGCTTGAAACACTTGCTTTACCGATAGCGGTAATTGTAGGCGCGTATTTAATCGGCTCTTTATCGAGTGCGATTGTGTTGTGTAAATTAGCCGGACTGCCCGATCCACGTACGCAAGGATCTGGTAACCCTGGTGCCACCAATGTATTGCGGTTTGGCGGCAAAAAGCTGGCAGCCACCGTATTGATAATTGATGTCATCAAGGGTGTGATCCCCGTCGTTATTGCGATACTACTAGGTTTAGAGCAATGTTGGGTTGCAGCAACGGCATTAGCCGCCTTTTTGGGTCACCTCTTTCCCGTCTTTTTTCAGTTTAAAGGTGGTAAAGGCGTGGCAACGGCATTAGGCGGCTTTCTAGCACTCTCCCCCGCTATGGCTGGCGTAGTGTTGTTAACGTGGTTAGTTGTCTTTTTAGTCACACGTATTTCATCACTTTCGGCAATTCTTGCATCCTCACTAGCACCTGTTTATAGCTTATGGTTTCTAGAGAGTGTCACTGCCCGCTGGATTGTCTTGGTGATGGCTATTTTGCTGGTGGCAAGACATCATGCCAATATTAAACGCTTATTGGCTGGTGAAGAAACCAAGTCAAAATAAATCATTTTGAGATAATGCAAAGAGTAAATTATGGCTGAATCATTACAAGATCAACTGCTCAAAATGGGTGTTGTTGATAAGAAAAAAGCAAAAAAGACGCAACATAATAAACGTCAGAATGTGAATAAAAATCGTAAAGCAGTGAAGTCTGGCAAAGAAGTAAAGCAAGAAGGGATTCAAAAAGATCTGTCTCTTATACACATCTCCGAGCCCACGAGACTAGGCATGATCTC
>OJGP01000179.1_pt1 | contig 13344 bp, 9 predicted proteins | sample 1594701 | NCBI WGS metagenome assembly OJGP01 (sample SAMN05416863, study PRJEB24817) | seawater metagenome | isolation source: Sea water | place: Canada:Atlantic | collected 2013-11 | reverse complement strand
TACGAGATCATGCCTAGTCTCGTGGGCTCGGAGATGTGTATAAGAGACAGCCCCCGATTCCGTCGTGTTTCGTGAAGGGCCCGTTGATGCGTTGACACTGTACTCGTCTTCGAGCTTCGCCGAAGCCGCGAGTGAAATTGATTGGAAGGCGCACTATGTCGATGTGTCGAATGCTGGCGATGTTGGTTTGTCGGCAGGTCCACTGACAATATTCAACGATTCTGGCAGCGACTCTTACGGTCATCTCATTTCTATGTGGCGATCCTCCAGTGCCGGCTGGGAGTTAATGGCAGACATTGTTGTTGGTATTCCTGGTTTTCTGAGTCTCGATGTAGAGCCCAGCTATGCTGACACGCTGCCAGTGATTGCCGAGACAGCAATTCCTGCAAGCGTAAGCGTAGCGGGAAATACGCTGCAGTCACTCGTCGATGCAGATGAACTGTTTGGTCGTTCGATTAACTTCAGAGGAGGCCAGCGCGCTTTGTTGCGTTATGGCCTTGAAAATACGCGCGTTTATCTGCCTGGCATGGGGCCTGCGGTTGGTGCGGAGGCGGCGAGCTCGGTTTACGGTGCATTCCTCGACAATCAGTTAGCTACGACAAACCCTGTTAATCTGAGTAATCTCGGCGCGTATTTGTCGTCCTCTCAGGAGATGGGTTACACGTACGGGACTATGGAAACTGATAGCAGTACAGCTGAGGCGGGCTTTAAGACGAGCTACATGCGCCTTTGGCGGTTCAATCAAGAAGGTGAGTGGCGTATTGCGGTAGAGGTGCTTAGCCCGTTTTAACGACTAATTAGGCCTAGGAATGGGGCTGAAATAGAATTCGGTGATTAGACTATTTGTCACCTCGCCACTATCACTCACTAGTTCGAGTTGGAGTGTATGCGCGCCTGGACTCAAATCACCTGTCTCTATTTGGTAGCGGTAACCCAACTGGGGAAATTGAGAATCCAGCAGCGCCCCTGTAACGATGTCCAGATCTGCGCGCTCGGTTCTTGAGCCCGAATAGGGCGCAGACTTCCCGTCGATTAACACACGAATCAGGTCGACTTTGTTCCCTTCTGCAAAAGCCCAGCCGCTGACTGTAAAGTTCTCTGCCACGCGCTCGCCGGCAGCCGGTGAATCAATCCATCCCCGCGCTGGAATCGAGCACTCGATAGGTTGAGCGGGCTCGGCTATGTGGATTGCGTAAAACGAAAATCGTTTGGCTCCCCCTACAAGGTCGATCTGCTGCAAGAATTTGAGTCCTTCGGATACGGCGCAGGCTTGCTGGAGCAGCGCTCTTTTCTGCCCAAAGTTTAGGGTGCTGTCCTCTGTGATTAGCAGGGCTGGCGAGTCTTTATTGTCGATCAGCGCTTCCGTATCCATGCCCCAGAGCGAAAGCTGAAGCGCGCGGCCGTCGCGGACCGCTTTTTCAGTGTCGAGCGTGTAAATTGAGTTGGGCTCTCCGAGTTTGGCGAATGCGAGTTGCGCCGCTGTATAGTAATTGTCGGTCACGATGAGTGGCGGCTCTTCAAAATGAGCCGCGACGACAAGCCTAGTTTCAACAGCAAACGGTGCCCAGCCAGCCATTTTTGCTGACAGCACATCAGTCCCTACAATCGGTTGCAGCTGCATGTGCAGCGACTGCGATCCCACGCCGATAAGTGCAGTCAAGCTGCCCAGATAGCCTATGCCGAAAAGCAGTGCGGTGGCCCTGCGGCCTATCGCGAAAGACGACGTGAGCCTGCGAAACGCAGCTGGCGCATAGATTAGAAGCGGTATATACCCAGCAAGGGGCCAGTGGAGGGTTGTGCTGGTTGGGTCGCTAAACGGGGCTAGCGCGGCGTAGAGAACTATATGCAGCGCGGCAATAAGGGCAACAAGCCTTGCATTAGGTTCGGCACTTCGAAGTAATCCGAGGCCGGTAGCTAGCAGCAATCCGTACAGAAGTGGTGTCGATAGCAGCGCTTGCTCGAATAAGTGTAGCAAGCCCGCAGGACGAAACTCCCAAGGATGGCGGTCGACTAGGTAAAAAGCGAGGCTGCCCATCTGATGGCTCGCGTTGAATAAAATGACCGGTACGAGGCCAGCCGCTGCAATGACGAAAGCGATTAAGGTCCGGGGATTACGCCATAATTGTCGCGACGAAGAATCCCACAGGAGTAATAAAACAGCGCCTGCGGGGAAAAGGCTAAATCGGTAATGCGTTGAGAGCCCGAGGGCAACGACGACACCTGTCGCAAGCCAGTGTGTGAGCGAATCGGTTGCTCTTGCGCGGATGAAAAACCCGATAGCTAGCAGCCCTAAAAAGACTAAGGGAACGTCGGGGACGGCGAGAAGACCAAGCGAACTGGCGAGCGGGAGGCAAAGAGACAGGAATGCCGCTTCCCGCGCCTCGGCTTTGCCGACCAGAGGTAAAGCCGTCCAGTAGAGAACAGCAGGAAGGCTGCAGCCTAACAGGAAGAAGGGTAGACGCACGGCGAAAGGCGTATCGCCCAAAACCGCAGTGCCGAGACCTGCCAATAACGAGCTCATGAAAGGAAGGTCGCTGTAAGCAAGTGCGGGACGAGTCGATTCGAACCAGTAGAATATTTCGTCGCTGTAGAGCTCTAGTTGGAATGCGAATAGCGCTTTTAGAGCAAAGATCAATGCGCCGAGGGGCCACAGCCAGTGGCTAGCCAAATGCCGCAGTGGGTCTGTTGGAATGCTCTTTGGAGATTGCTTCACGTAGCTCCCATTACTCCCATTACTCTAACTGCTGTCATTATTCATAGTGTTGACGTCAATCAAACGGGTCACGGCTCATGGCGTTAAAGCTGTTTTACTGGGATCAGACCAGGGGGTAGTGCGCGCGAGCCTAGTCTTTTTAGTTGCTTGATGAATAACCCAAGCGCTAGCGTCATAGCAAGTATCCACACACCTGAGAATTGAGGATGGGCGGCAAAAGTGCCGATCTGATAGAGGCTCGTTGCTACGGCATAGGCAAGGCCAGTGCTCCAACTGAAAATAAGCAGCATAAAGGGCCAGCCAGCTTCTTTTGCTACCGCGCCCAGCACAGCGACACAAGGCGCATAGAGGAGAACGAAGACTAAATAACAGAAGGCTGCAAACGCGCTAGGAAATAACTGCGCCATATTATTGAGGGTCTCCGTTTTGACCTCCTGCGCTTGGGCGACCGACTCGCGGTCGCTGACGTCGCCTATAGAAATACCAAGTGGATCGGCGAATGTCTCACCCAATGCGAAAAGCTCGCTACCGATTGATGCTACCGCCTCTTGCAGCGCGGCGCTCAAGTCTGGTGCCGAATTAGCAGTGCTAGGCCCCTCAGGGCTATAAAGGGCATCCAGGGTGCCGACGATTGCTTCTTTTGCAAACATGCCTGTGAAAAGGCCGACCGTCGCGGGCCAGTTGTCCTCGCCAATACCCATAGGCGTGAAGACCGGAGTTATCGACTTGCCGATCACACTCAATAGAGAGCGTTCGCTGTCCTCGTTGCCGAAGCTAAAGTCGCTCCCTATGGAATTTAAGAAGCTGAGGGCAACGACCACGGCGACGATAGTCTTTCCCGCGCGCACGATAAAGCCGCGCAGCCTAAACCAGGTCGTGATCATGATGTTGCGGGCGATCGGCAGATGGTAGGCCGGCATCTCTTGAAATGAGGGGCTGATCTCATCGGAGAAGAGTTGGCGTCTGAACACCCAGCCGGTGAAAACGGCAAGGCCGATGCCGAGTAAGTAAAGGCCGAAGACAATGTTTTGACCATTGCTTGGGAAGAAGGCTGCAGCAAAGAGCGCGTAAACAGTAAGCCTAGCGCCGCAGCTCATAAAGGGCGCCATTGCAATAGTCATCAGTCGGTCGCTATCCCGCGACAGGGTCCGTGCCGCCATTACTGCCGGTACGTTACAGCCGAATCCAACAATAAGGGGAACAAACGCGGTTCCGGGCAGGCCGATGCTTGCCATTAGCCTGTCGACAACGAAAGCGGCCCTCGCAAGATAGCCTGAGTCTTCCAAGAATGAGAGGCAAAGGTAGAGAAAACCAATGACAGGGATGAAAGTGGCGACAAGTGTTATACCCCCGCCTAAACCATCGGCAATTAAGGTGCTCAGCATCGCAGGGGCGCCGAGTGAGTCAAGCAACCACCGGCTGCCATCAATGAGTACTGCGGCGAATAGGATGTCGAAAAAATCGATAAACACGGCGCCGAGATTAACCGCCACGGCAAACATGAGGTAAATCATAAGGAGGAACAGGGGGAAACCTAGCCAGCGATTGAGAACGAGTGCGTCTATACGCTCGGATGCGCCATCAGCGCCAAGGCTGACCTCTACGACACCATCGAGCAGCTGCCGTGATCTGGAATAACGCCTCACCAATGCCTCTTCATCTTCGAGTTCTATGCGCTGCTGGCTCAAGTCTGCAGACATTGCGCTGCGTCTTGGTTCTTTGATTGAGTGTTCGTCTTTAGCCGAATCCTTCTCTGCGGCAAGTGCAAGGTGCAGTTCCGCTATACCAATGCGGCGCGCCGCAACCATATCGATAACAGGTACGCCGAGCCGCGCAGAGAGCTCGCGGGTATTGACGATAAGCCCTTGCTGGGCAGCGACATCGAGCATGTTGGCGACGACGAGAGTTGGAATGCCACGTTCGAGCAATTGCTGCGTTAACACGAGGCTGCGTTCAATGTTGCTAGCATCGATAACATTGATCACAAGGTCGCTTTCGCCTTGCTGTAGATACTCCTGTGCGATTTTCTCGTCGAGCGCTTTAAAATCTTCACTCAGGGAGTAAACGCCTGGAAGGTCGACCAGTTCATAGTCTTGCGCCTCAAGCGAGAAGAAACCGACCTTCTTCTCAACGGTAACGCCCGGCCAGTTCCCCACTTTCTGCCGCCCGCCGGTGAGAAGGTTGAAAAGCGTTGTCTTGCCACAGTTGGGGTTCCCGAGTAGGGCGACTTTTTTCATTATTCAGTGCTTCAGTTGGGTGCTGTGGGGAGTGGGGTAAACGACAGGTTTAAGTTTGGCGAGCTTAACCTGTCTGGGCTGGCTGCAGTTGGATAGCCGAAGCTTCACGCCGCCGTATGCTAACAGAACTGCCTCCCACGCGAACTTGCATAGGGTCTCCTAATGGCGCGACGCGCAGTGTGGTTATTTTGGCGCCTGGCACAAAGCCGAGCGCATAAAGCCGGCGCTTGAGTTCGGGATTATCGCCCAGCACACACTCGATGTAACGCGCCTCCCTTGGCTGGAGTGTGTCGAGGCTTTGACAAGGCTCGCAGTGCGTCGCGGCGGCGTCGTTATGCCGAGGGTTCTCTGAAGAGGGTGTTGTCATAGTGGGCTTGGTTGTTCTCGGGTGACGATCAATTAGACCGCATCGCGCGACGTGATTAAAGTAGTTGGTGTAAATACTTTTGACAATCATTCTCATTTGCATTTAGGATAGCATCAACAAATAGAGAGTAATACCCCATGTACGTGTGCATTTGCCGACAAGTAACCGACAACCAGATCCGAGAAACCTGCAAAAGCGGCTGCGGCAGCTTCAGTGATCTTCGCGCTCAGCTTGGCGTCGCGAGTGAATGTGGTCGATGCAGCAAACTCGCACGCAGTATCGTGAAAGAATTCGGGCGCACCTGCGCCCCTTCCCAGCCTGCCTAGAATTGTCTGTCTAGACTTATTGACTTCATTTACCTGCGAAAGCCATGCGTCACGGTTTGTCGAGAGCAGAGAGCGCGCGCAACTTGACTTTGTCGCGCGCAAATTACACTCTCTAGAGCCACGATAAACTTACCCACCTAAAGAATATCAGACGCTAAAGGCGGCAATTTAGGAGCAGTTATGAAATCTGACGCGACCGTACTCAAACATCTCAACAGGGCGCTTGGCAATGAACTGGTTGCCATAAATCAGTACTTTTTACATTCGCGTATGTTTCAAGACTGGGGGCTGAATAAGCTCGCTGACAAAGAGTATGAAGAGTCGATAGACGAGATGAAACACGCCGACCAGCTCGTGCAAAGAATTTTGTTTTTGGAAGGACTGCCCAATCTACAATCGCTAGGCAAATTGTTCATCGGCGAAAACACGCGTGAGATGCTCGAATGCGATCTGCAACTCGAAATGATAGCGTGTCCCGACCTGCGGGCAGGGATTGCTTACTGCGAGTCGGTGCAAGATTATGCGACGCGTGACCTACTTAATTCGATTCTTGTTAGCGAAGAAGAGCATGTCGATTGGTTGGAATCGCAGCTTGGGCTGATCGATCGTATAGGGATTGAGAACTACCAGCAGTCGATGATCTAATCCTGTTAATCGTAATGAGCCAACCTTTAACGATTTTCGAGGTTAGACCACTTTGCCTAGCTCTACCCACAACTCGCTGCAAGCGTGTATCGACCTCGGTTCTAACAGCTTCCATCTGCTGATAGCACAATGGACGCCAGAGCGCATAGAGATCATAGAGCGGTGTAGCGAGCGAGTGCAGCTAGGGGAGGGGGTTCGAGCCAGTGGCGCGATATCCCCGGCGGCCTTCGAGCGCGGATTGGACTGTCTCAAACGCTTTGATGAATTGCTCGGTCGCTACCCGGTAGCGCGTTATTGGGCGCTAGGCACCAACACCTTTCGCGTCGCGAGTAATGCGCAAGCCTTTATTCGTGCGGCGGACCAGCTCGGCATCCATATCTCTCCCATTACTGGTACTCAAGAAGCGGTCTTGATCTACGCTGGCGTGCTTAGCGGGTTGCCGAAGAGCGCGGCGCGGCGCTTGGTTATCGATATAGGTGGGGGAAGCACCGAGGTTATTGTGGGGCATGGCTCCGCGCAGTTGTTCACTGAGAGTTTGGCAGTAGGCAGTGTTGCCTGGCGCGACAGTTATTTTGGACAAGCACACCTCTCTGAGCAATCTCTCGAATTGGCAATGGAATCTGCGCTGGCTGATGCGCGCGCCGCATTCGCCAGAGTCGCACTAGCGGTCAAAGCTGCTGGCTGGGATGAGGCGTTTGCTGCCTCGGGCACGATTAAAATGCTGGCCTCTGTTTGTGAAGCTCACGGTTTCGGAGCTGGGCAGGTTTCCAAGGAGGCCCTGCTTGCGCTCAGAAGCGCGTTTATTGATCACATAATCTCTGGTGTTGAGTTGCCCGGACTAAAGGAGCGTCGCAAAGATCTGTTACTAGCAGGTTGGAGTGTTCTATTGGGTGTTATGCAAGCGTATTCGATAGATAAAATTACCTTTAGCGCGACTGCGCTGCGCGAAGGGATGCTCGAGTTTATGATGCGTAATCAGCAGGCGCTCCGGATATTGGACAGTGAGGACATGCCGCGCTTTAAGCAGCGCGATTGATTTTTTGAGGACCGAAGCTCTGCTTAGTTAGGCAAGCTTTTCGAGTAGCCGTTGTTGCACGCCTTGAGTTGGCTCTTGCGCCGCCGCTTGTTGGATTTTGATGTATTCGCCATCGGCTCCGAGCTCCCAACACTGCATCTCATCCTCTAGATGCCACTCAATTTCCGCCAGAATTCGACTCTGATGCTTCTTCTTTAGAATGGGAAAACAAACCTCAATTCGATTGCTCAAATTGCGCTCCATCCAATCGGCGCTTGAGCAGTAGAGTTGCTGCTCCGAATTTTTGAAATAGTATACGCGGGAATGCTCAAGGAATCGGCCGATGATCGAGACCACGCGAATGTTTTCACTGACGCCTTCGATTCCGGGTCGCAGGCAGCACATGCCGCGCACAATAAGGTCAACTTTAACGCCTGCGTTTGAGGCTTTGTAGAGCGCGCGTATCATCTCGGGATCGGTCAGGGCATTGAGCTTTGCAACTATTCTCGCTTCCTTTCCAGCCTCAGCTGCAGCCGCTTCTTCGGCAATCATTTTGAGCAAAGATTTTTTCAAATTAAACGGCGCGTGTATTAAGAGATTGGGATGGATCTTCTTTCCCATGCCAGTGATCTGCTGAAAAACTTTATGCACATCTGCGCACAGTGTCTCATCAGCTGTGAGCAGCGAATAGTCTGTATAGATTAACGAATTCTTCCGGTGATAGTTGCCAGTCCCTAAATGCGCGTAGCGCTTTAATTCATTGCCCTCGCGGCGGACGAACAGCAGCATTTTTGCGTGGGTTTTGTAGCCCATGACGCCGTACACAACCACGGCGCCGGCTTCTTGCAAGATGCTGGCGAAATTAATGTTTTCTTCTTCGTCGAAGCGAGCACGCAGTTCAATAACCACGGTCACCTCTGTGCCGAAGCGAGCTGCTTCGGCGAGCGCTTGCACCAGTTCAGACGATTCGTTTGTGCGGTAAAGCGTCTGTTTTATCGACAGGACAGAGGGGTCTTTCGCTGCTTGTCTAACCCAATCGATAACCGGCAGGAACGATTCATAGGGGTGCAAAAGCAATTGGTCTTCGCGTGCGACGGCGGCGAAAATCGACTGATGCTCCTCCAATACTTTAGGCAGGCCTGGTGTAAATTTCGGGAAGTGCAGGTCTGGCCTGTCTACCATGCCAAAAAGCGCCATCAGTCGCTGTAGATTAACAGGGCCGTCGAGTGTGAACAGCTCTTCCTGAGTGAGATCAAAACGGTCTAAGAGGAAATTAGTCAGCTGAGAAGGACACTCGGCTCCGACCTCGAGTTTAGTCGCGGCGCCAAAGCGCCGGCTATGGAGTTCGCCTTTTAGCGCCATGGCGAAATCTTCGACTTCAACGTTGGACATCTCTAGGTCTGAATTTCGTGTAACTCGAAATTGATGGCATTCGGTCACGCTCATTCCAGGGAAGAACTCTTCGACATAGGCATGAATAACGGACGACAGGAAAACGAAATTGTCACCGTCGGGCAAAATCTCGCGCGGGACCTTGATTAGCCGAGGTAGCGATCGCGGGGCAGGGACAATCGCAAGACCGCTGTCGCGACCAAAGGCGTCTTTACCGTCCAATGACAGGATAAAGTTGAGGCTCTTATTGACCAATCTCGGGAAGGGGTGGGCAGGGTCAAGCCCGAGTGGGCTTACTACTGGGACGACTTCATTGAAAAAATAGTCGCGAGTCCAGTCTTTTAGGGAGTCGCTCCATTCATGGCGGGCCAGAAAGCGAATGCCCTCGCTAGCAAGAGAGGGGAAGAGGTCGTCATTTAAAATGCGGTACTGCTCAGAAAGGGCATCTCGCACCTGTTGATGCAGAATCTTGAGTGTTTGTTCCGGGTATTGTCCATCTGCGCCGGGGCGCTGTCTGCCAAACCCGAGCTGCTTTTTCAATCCCGATACACGAATTTCGAAGAATTCATCGAGATTAGAGCTAAAAATAAGAAGAAACATGAGGCGTTCGAGCAGCGGATGATTCTCGTCTTTCGCTTGCTCGAGGACTCTCAAATTAAATTTAAAATAGCTTAATTCACGATTCTCGTAGTATTCGCTGTTGGCAAGATCTACTTCGCTATTACTGTCTGTGCTCACAACTTCGCTCTCATCGGGAGGATGGGCCGCAGCCGCCGGCTTGGCGGTTGCGGGGCCGTGAGCAATGTACTGCGAAAATCCCATGTCTGTCGATTCTTGCCTGCGCGTTTGTGTAAAAAAATTCTCAGCCCGAGTCTAACGACATTTGCTCGAAAGGGTGTGACGATTAGATGACAATTAATTAATGCGCAGATTTTGTTCGGGATAGAAAGACGCCCGCGCGCGCCCTGTCATATTACTGTAATATTTTCGTCATATAGTCTCGTTCTATGCGAACCATATAGCGTTGCTATTTACCCTCGCTCTAGTCTGTATCGAAAGATAAAATTTATAGGAATCAATTAGATGAAAGCCATAATTAAAAAGATTAGTTGCATCAGGCTTGTAGGCCTAGCCACAGTTGCGTTGCTAGGCAGCGCACCGGCTGTCGCAGCAGACGTCGATTCAGCCATTCCGGTGTATGAGAGCACCAGTGGAGTGTCGGGCAATCTTTCGAGTGTAGGATCAGATACGTTGGCGAATCTAATGACGCTATGGGCGGAGGACTTTAAGCGTGTCTATCCGAACGTGAATATTCAGATTCAGGCGGCAGGTTCGTCGACAGCGCCACCAGCTCTCACCGAGCGTACCGCGAATATCGGCCCGATGAGTCGTGAGATGAAAGACAATGAGATCGAGGCATTCGAGTCTCGCTATGGCTACAAGCCTACTGCAGTGCCGGTAGCGATCGACGCGCTGGCGGTTTACGTGCATAAAGACAACCCGATCGAAGGCTTGTCTCTGCCACAAGTAGACGCAGTGTTTTCTTCTAATCAGCGCTGCGGCTTTGCTACCGATGTCGTTAACTGGGGGCAGTTAGGGCTCTCTGGTCCCTGGCAACAGCGCGGTATGCAGCTTTTCGGACGTAATTCTGTGTCGGGTACCTATGGCTACTTTAAAGAAGCGGCGCTTTGTGACGGCGACTTCAAAAATAATGTTAACGAACAGCCGGGCTCTGCATCGGTTGTTCAGTCGGTGAGCACCTCTATTAACGGCATTGGTTATTCTGGTATCGGCTATCGCACCTCAAGCGTCCGTGCCGTGCCGATTGCGCGCACCGAAGGCGGCGATTTCTTCGAGGCGACGCCTGAAAATTCGGTTGCGGGCAATTACCCGCTCGCGCGCTTCTTGTATGTCTATATCAACAAAGCGCCTAATACGCCGTTGCCGCCGCTCGAGCGTGAGTTCCTCAAACTGGTGCTGTCACAGTCTGGTCAAAATGTTGTGCTAAAAGACGGGTATATCCCGTTGCCAGCCCGCGTTGTTGAGGGGACTCTGCGTAACCTCGGCATATGATTCGCTCTCGAGGCTAGAAAAGACTTAAAAACGGTCTTCTGTCACGGGCCAAGAGGCTAGGCGAACGGGGTTCGGGCTAGCCTCTTGTCATTTGGTGCAACAGAAATATCGAAACGCTTGCCTCAAGGGTGACCCATAACGGTGACTCCTTTGCCATTAAACTGTAATATTCGCGCTCACCGATAAAGAACTAGACCCTATGCCTGCAGATAACTTACCCGAGGCGCAGTCGCGACTCATAGACGACGAGCCTAGCCAATCGGTCAAAGTCTCGGTTTTGTCTTCCGAGAAGCTCGCTTCCCGTCGCCGCTGGCGCCATCTGAGCGACAAAACGGCGAAGGTGAGTATCGCAGTGGGTGGCATCAGCGTGATTGTCGCGATCCTGCTTATCTTCGCTTATCTATTTTATGAAGTCGTTCCACTTTTCGCTGGAGCTACGGTCGAAGAGGCGGCGTCCTACGATCTCCAAGATTCTTCAGCGAGCCTGCATTTGGCGATCGAGGAGCAGTCAGAGATGGCGATGCGTCTCGGAGACGATGGCGTGGCGCGCTTTTTTGATCTTGAGAGTGGCGAGAACGCTGCGACGATTGCCGTTAAGGTTCCCTCCGGCGCGACAATAACCAGCTTTGCGCTAGACTCAGAACAATCAGGTTTATTTGCGCTGGGTCTCAATACTGGTGAGGCAGTTGTTGCGCGTTATGCCTATGACACGCGTTTCGCGCAGCTAGACAATCGGCGCATTCTCACTCCTAAAATCGACTACCCGTTTGGGGAAATCCCCTACACGCTTGCCGTTGACAAACCGCTCGCCTCGATTGCACTGCGGACCTCCGGCGAGAATATGATGCTCGCCGCGACAGCGCGAGGCGGCGAACTTAGCCTTCTCAAAGCGAGTAAACAGACAAGTCTGTTCGCAGCGTTCGACCTAGGCGGCGGCGCCGAATTTGAAATAGAAGAGAGACGGCTAAGCGGAATGACCCTCGGGGGAGAACAACTTTTCATCGACGGCGATCGCTTCTGGTTGTTCGTCATAGACGATGAAGGCCTTGCGCGACTTCTGAGTCTGCGCACCGCCTTCACTGCCCCCAATCCACAATTCGAAGTACAGGCTCTCTTAACGGAAGGGCGCGCCAACCCTACTGATATCTCTTTCTTGCTCGGCGGAATTTCACTGCTCGTTGGTGATGATCAGGGCGCGATATCGCAGTGGTTTCTCACGAAGCGCGACGACACCGTTGCGCTAGAGAAGATTCGAAGCTTCCAAGACTCGGCGTCTCCGGTTGTGTCGCTCAGCCCCGAGCAGCGCCGTAAGAGCTTCGTGAGTGTCGATGCGCAGGGTGTGGTTTCGCTGTTCAATACGACAGCACGACGACAGGCATTTACCGGACAGCTCGCGGTCGATGGCGCGCGCGCGCTCGCAATCTCCCCGCGGGGCGATGCGCTGCTTATCGAAAGCGGACGAGGCCAGATGGCGCTTTGGGCGGTAGAGAATAAACACCCGGAAGTGTCGTGGTCTGCACTGTGGAGTCGAGTCTGGTACGAGGGGTACAGTGAGCCCGACTTTATTTGGCAATCCTCGGCGGCAACGAACGAGTTTGAGCCCAAATACAGCTTAGTCCCATTGTCGTTTGGTACTTTAAAGGCCGCTTTTTATGCGATGCTTTTAGCCGCCCCGTTAGCGATTTGTGGTGCGATCTTTACCGGTTATTTCATGGCGCCAATGATGCGCCGCAAGGTAAAGCCGCTCATAGAATTGATGGAGGCGTTGCCCACCGTTGTGTTGGGCTTCCTTGCCGGTCTTTGGCTCGCCCCTTTCGTTGAGAATAACCTGCTCGGCATTTTCTCAGTGCTGGTCATTCTCCCGCTAAGCATTTTGCTTATGAGTTTTTTCTGGGTGCAGCTACCAAGCGAGCTTCGGCATCGAATTCCCGATGGCTGGGAAGCGGGCATACTTATCCCCGTGATCGTGGCGTTTACTGCACTGTCATTCGCTATTGCGACACCCCTTGAGGCGCTTTTCTTTGGCGGTGACATGCGTTTCTACCTGACCAATGAGCTAGGCATTAATTACGATCAACGCAATGCCATGGTGGTCGGTTTTGCGATGGGCTTTGCGGTGATTCCGACAATATTCTCGATCGCCGAAGATGCGATTTTTACAGTGCCAAAGCATCTGACCTACGGCTCGTTAGCCCTCGGCGCCACGCCCTGGCAGAGTCTCTACCGAGTGGTCCTGCCAACGGCTAGCCCAGGCATTTTTAGTGCGTTGATGATTGGCATGGGACGTGCGGTTGGCGAGACAATGATCGTATTGATGGCTACGGGTAATACGCCCATTATGGATATCAATATCTTCGAGGGCATGCGCACGCTTGCAGCGAATATCGCCGTCGAGATTCCCGAGTCTGAAGTAGACAGCACCCACTACCGCATCCTGTTCTTGGCAGCTTTGGTGCTGTTTATGTTTACCTTTATGTTTAATACCGTCGCTGAGGTTATCCGCCAGCGCCTACGCGATAAGTACAGCACCTGTCTCTTATACACATCTCCGAGCCCACGAGACTAGGCATGATCTC
>OJGP01000170.1_pt1 | contig 13616 bp, 13 predicted proteins | sample 1594701 | NCBI WGS metagenome assembly OJGP01 (sample SAMN05416863, study PRJEB24817) | seawater metagenome | isolation source: Sea water | place: Canada:Atlantic | collected 2013-11 | reverse complement strand
TCTACACAGAGTAGATCGTCGGCAGCGTCAGATGTGTATAAGAGACAGGTCATACTCTGCCCATAACAGGTGTCGCACCTGCTGCTACCTTTTGTAGTAGGTCGTAAATTTAGAGCAATATAGGATTTTTCAAAGACACTAACACTGAACATTGAGCGCTGATAGAAACCATAACCATAGGTGCCGATCATATTGTAAATCTCGCGTGGAACAATAACCATAACTAGGTCAACATTTTCATCTGCTATGTTTTCGGAGATTTCAGCAGAATAGCCTCTCAATTTTATTTGAGATAAGACTTCGTTCGTTACAAACCCCTTTAAGGTCGGATCACTCACTTCGTCATACTCGTTATTGAATACTGTTGTACCAATATTAACAAAGTTCGGGGATTCGGGGAATCCATTAACGACCCCAACGGTATGGATACTCTCCAGTTCTTGCTTTGTCAGAGGAGAGGCGCAAGCAGTCAAAAGAATAAGACTGCCGATGATTAGTCCTTTAAATACTACATTCATTCATATTATCCTTAATTTAAGTACTCTTATGGTGTGATGAGTACAAATCCATTTTACACTATGAAGCGTGATGATAATCCACTCCCTAAAGTGTGGCAATAAAGTATAAACAGTTATTTAGTGTAAGGTTTTAGATTCTGGTTCTTGAGATAGTGATGTCGAAAAGATATGAGACACATCGATTTTATCGAAATAATAATGCTCATTACAAAATTCACATGCCACCTCAATTTTATCCTGCTCTTCAACTAATGCCATAGCATCTGCCTGACCCAGTAAATTAATCGTATCAGCCACACGTTCTCGTGAACAAGCACAGGCAAAGCTAAGTTCAGTTAACGATAATAATCGACATTGCTCTTCATTAAATAGGCGATGCAGTAATGTGCCCGCGCCTAACTCTAATAATTCAGTATTTTTTACTGTTGCAGCTAACTGTGTTAAACGAGACCAATTTTCATTATCATGCTTTTTCTGTTCTGCTTTACTTGGTAGTTGCTGTAAAAATAAACCTGAGGCTGCGTTTTCATCTGCTGATAACCAAATACGTGTTTCTAATTGCTCAGACTGTTTAAAATATGTTTCTAATAGGCCGGCAATAGACTCGCCATCTAAGCCAACAATGCCCTGATAAGGCTGTTTTGAACCTTCAACATCAATGGTAATGGCTAAAGCACCCTCTCCTGTTACTTCTAATAAGCTAGCATTTTCGGCAATATCACCCTCCCATTGTGCAAATGCACGCAGGGTGTTTTCACTGGTGCATTCCACCATCATTAAATTAACGGGGCCTTCAGATTTAATTTGTAATACAAGGCGACCTTTAATTTTAACTGTTGCAGTCAACAAGGCGGCAGCAGCCATCATTTGGCCTAACAAGTTACGAATTGCAGACGGATATTCACGGCGCGTTAGTACTTGTTTCCAGCTTTGAGATAGATGTACCCATTCGCCACGAACGGGAATATCATCAAAAATAAAGCGTTGTAAATTATCAGATTGAAACTCATTTTCTTGAGTTTCTACTGTCTCTGTATCGGTCATATTTATTCCAAAAAAAATGCTGACTAGTTGCCTAGTCAGCATTTTACAACATTAATAAACCTAGGTTTATTTAGTTAATGTTAATAACAACTCATTCAAGCGTTTAACATAGCTTGCAGGATCTTCTAAATGACCGCCCTCAGCAAGTAATGCTTGGTCAAATAAGATTGAAGACCAATCTCCAAATTTCGCATCATCTGATTCAGCGTTTAAACGCTCAACCATTGGATGCTCTGGATTTAATTCAAAAATAGGTTTTGTACCACCTACTTCTTGGCCTGCAGCTTTAAGCATACGCTCTAAGTTTGCACTCATATCGTTGCTATCGGCGACTAAACACGCTGGAGAATCAGTTAAACGATGTGTAATACGTACATCTTTCACTTTGTCACCTAGTGTTGTTTTAACACGACCGACTAAGTCTTCGAAGTTTTTATCAACTTCTTCTTGTGCTTTTTTCTCAGCTTCATCTTCCAATTCACCAAGATCTAAATCACCTTTCGCAACTGATTGAAGCTCTTTGCCATCAAACTCAGTTAATGAATTAGTCATCCATTCATCAACACGGTCTGTCAGTAATAATACTTCAATACCTTTTTTGTTGAATACTTCTAAGTGTGGACTGTTTTTCGCTGCTGCGAAGCTTTCTGCTGTGATGTAGTAAATTTTGTCTTGCTTGTCATTCATACGTTCAACGTAATCAGCCAATGACACTGTTTGTTCTTCACTACCCGTTTCAGTCGATGCAAAACGGATTAATTTAGCCAAAGCTTCTTTATTAGCGAAGTCTTCGCCGGGGCCTTCTTTAATAACTTGACCAAACTCTTGCCAAAATGTTGCGTATTTCTCTGCATCTTTCTTAGCTAATTTAGCTAATTCATTCAGCACTTTTTTCACTGATGCTGTGCGAATGCTATCAATCGTTTTACTGCCTTGTAAAATTTCACGTGATACGTTCAATGGTAAGTCATTAGTATCAATCACACCACGAATGAAACGTAGGTAACGGGGCATTAATTGATCAGCATCTTCCATAATAAACACGCGTTTCACATACAGTTTTAAACCTTGTGAACGATCTTGGTCATATAAATCAAACGGTGCTTTTGAAGGCACATAAAGTAATGACGTGTATTCAGTTTTACCTTCAACTTTATTGTGGCTCCATATTAATGGCTCCTGAAAGTCGTGAGATACTTGTTTGTAGAACTCTTGATATTGCTCATCGCTGATTTCGTTTTTAGATAATGTCCACAATGCAGTTGCTTTGTTGACTGTTTCATCTTCTAAAACCACAGACTCATCAATTTTGCCTTCTTCATCAGGCACCGCTTCTTTTTGCATAACAATCGGTAAGTTGATGTGATCCGAGTATTTAGTAATGCAACTACGTAAACGCCAGCTGTTTAAAAATTCTTCTTGATCTTCACGAAGATGCAAGATGATTTCTGTACCACGTGTTGGTTTATCAATTGTTTCAATGGTGAAGTCGCCTTTACCTTCAGAGCTCCACTCAACACCGTGTTCTGAGGTTAAACCTGCACGGCGTGATTTTAATGTTACTTTGTCAGCAACAATAAATGCTGAGTAAAAACCAACACCAAACTGACCAATCAATTGAGAATCTTTTGATTCATCGCCAGTCATTTTGTCAAAGAATTTTTTAGTGCCTGAATTCGCAATCGTGCCGATATTTTCAATTACTTCTTGGCGGTTCATACCAACGCCGTTATCCGTAATGGTGATTGTTTTGGCATCTTTATCAAAAGCAACACGAATCTTTAATTCTGCATCACTTTCATATAGTGCATCATCAGATAAAGCTTCAAAGCGCAATTTATCTGAGGCATCCGCTGCATTAGAAACCAACTCACGCATAAAGATTTCTTTGTTGCTGTACAAAGAATGGATCATAAGATCCAACAATTGTGAAACTTCTGTTTGGAAACCTAGCGTTTCCTTATGTGCATCAACACTCATTAATTCATGCCTCCATTAGGCTTGTTTTGTTCTAAAACCAGCACATTGGGGCGACGTTAGCAAAGTTCAAGTATTTTACTGAAATATTTCATTGATATTAGACACTTTTATTTTGTCCACAAGTCATGCTACTGTTGCAATTAGCACTGATTAATCATGGTTATATAATTATATGTCAGAAAGCGAATTACGCATTGTTACCTATAATATTCATAAAGGCTTTAGCGCTGGAAATCGCCGATTTGTCTTGCATAAAATCCGTGAAGCCTTACTTACCACTAAGGCCGATATTTTATTTCTTCAAGAGATGCAAGGTGAACATACTAAACATCAACAAACGCATCATAACTGGCCAGTTTGCTCCCATTCTGAATTTTTAGCTCAAGATGATTGGCCGCATATTGCTTATGCCAAAAATGTTGAATACTCTGCCGGACATCACGGTAATGCCTTGCTAAGCAAATACCCTTTTGTTCAATGGGAAAACATTAATGTTTCACCTTTTACTTGGGCCAGCCGCAGCCTATTACACGGCAGTATCAAACTGGCTAACTTTGACCAAGACCTTCACATTATCTGCATTCACTTAGGCTTAATGGGCATAGAGCGTCGACGTCAATTTGATACGCTATCAAAACGTATTGCCGAACATGTTCCACACGATGCCCCGCTCATTGTCGCTGGTGATTTCAATGATTGGACTGGCCAAGCAGAAAAGCATTTTGCCCTACAATTAGATCTAAAAGAAACATTTCGAACCTTACATAATCGTTATGCAAAATCATGGCCGGCTTGGATGCCCATGCTCACTATGGATAGAATTTATTACCGCGGCTTAGATCCCATCTCATGCGAACGTCCAAGCCATAAGGTATGGAAAAAGCTATCAGATCATGCTCCCTTAATCGCCACGTTTTCACAACACTCATGACACAACAAACACCCCAAAATAAACTTACCTTAGCCAATCTACTGACTAGTCTTCGTTTTGTCTTCGCCCCAGCATTAATTTGGCTAGCATGGCATGGCTATAGCGACCTATTTTTATGGCTATTGGCGTTTACTTTTTTAACCGATGTACTCGATGGAATGGCAGCAAGAATGCTCAATCAACAAAGTGAATTTGGTGCATTACTCGATAGTGCAGCAGATATACTTATTTACGCCATCATGTCAGTATCAATTTGGTGGTTGTGGCCAGAAATTGTAGAACGCGAGAAGTTATTTATTCTGCTCGCAATCGCCAGTTATCTAACACCTGTTCTGATTGGTTTTATCAAATTCCATGCTTTAACGGCTTATCACACCATCTTGGTCAAACTAGCCGTACTATGCATCGGCAGTGCATTTTTCATCCTATTTATATTCGATATAGCGTGGCCATTCCAGCTTGCCGTAATAATCAGCTTACTTGCCGCTATAGAAGAAATAGCTATCACCTTATATTTAACTGAAATACGTTCTGATATCCAATCTTTATGGCATCTGATTTACAAAACCAATAAATAAATCGATATACATTTTCAACTTTAATATTTGGTAATAACGGCTTTCTTGCTATTGCCAGCACCATAAAATATTGCTGGCAATTAAAATAAACCCATTGAAATATGAGTAAATAGCTAAAGTTATTGTAACTTTGTTCGCTACCATGGTTATAAGCTAACAAGCCATCTCTAAAATGAGGAGATCACAATGGAAATCCAAACCAAGCAATTTAGTCAGCAAGTGAATGATTTAGCTAAAAGTGATGATAAGAAAGCAAATGGGCCAATGGGACAAACCGTATCTGATTTAGCCCACCTAAGAAATGACGCAAAAAAACAACTTAATGCCGCTATTTTAGAGTCAACGATTAATGTCAGTGCCTCTAATTCACCGCAGTCATTGGTTTTAAAAACAGCATTAGAAGGCATTAATGATGCACTCAAGGGAACATTGGGTGACAATGCAATTCAAACAGCCGTTGACTCCGGTTTGGATGTCAGCCCTGATGCAACTGCCGAACGTATTGTGTCACTAAGTACCGCATTTTTTAGTGCCTATCAACAACAGCATCCTGAATTATCAGAGCAAGATGCACTAACAAAATTTACTGCCCTTATCGGCGGTGGTATTGATCAAGGTTTTTCTGAAGCGCGAGATATTTTATCGGGCTTAAGTGTGCTGAATGGTGACGTTGCTAGCAACATTGATAACACCTATGATCTTGTTCAAGAAAAATTAGCGGCTTTCGCAGAAAACTTTAATTCTAGTGATCCTGTTGCCGAATCAGAATAATTAGTTCATTTCAACGCGCATACCGCTTGAAACGGATTGCAATGCCGCTTCAATTGCTTGGCAATTTCCTTTGGCATCAGCAAACGATAGTTTTGGTGCCGTATTATTTAATATCGCAGCACTAAAGTGTTCAATTTCCAGATCAAAATGATTGGCAGCTTCTAGCTGTAGTTGCTGGCGTTCGCCAGCATCTGTCCACCACGTTACGACAGGTAAATCATCAGGGTTATTCCACACCGTTTCGCATTTAATACCACCTAAAGTGCCGATGATTTCATATTCGCTACGACGAGCACGTTCAAAGCTCATATCAAATTGGGCGTATTTACCCTCACCATAATCTAATATTCCACTTAAACTGACATCAGCACCGCTTTCATTTAAATTAGCCGTGGCGATAACCGCTTTTGGCTCACTGTCAAACCACTTACGAGCAGTATGCATCGCATAAGGACCAATATCCCACATCGCACCACCACCATGTGCAATATCACGGTTAATTCGATATAAACGTGCTGGCTTCATCGGGAATGAAAAACACGTTCTCACTGTTCGAACTTCACCAATGACACCTGAATCAATGAGTTGGTGCACAGCATCATGCTGAGGATGGAACACATACATAAAGCCTTCCATCACTTTTACATTATGTTTAATCGCAGCCGCTTCAATCGCTTCAATCTCTGCTAGTTTTAGCGTCATTGGCTTTTCAATCAACACATGTTTACCCTGCTCAATCGCTCTTAATGCCCATTCGGTGTGCTCTTCATTCGCCATAGGCAAATACACAGCATCAATATCTGGGTTTGTTAATAAGGCTTCAGGATTATCTAAGGTCAACACATCTGTCAGCTGTGGTGCATATTTCGCTAACGTTTCAGCAGCAGCATTGGGGCGTCGGCTGGCAATGGCTACTAATTTAGCATTGCTCGAATTCACAATCGCAGGTAATAGGCGCTCATTCACTCGTGCAGCACCCAAAATACCCCAATGCACTACAGATTGATTTGTCATTGTGTTACTCCATTAATAATGTAGATAGTGGAAGCATCATAACCATTTAATGCAGCCAACTCCACTACTATAAAGCCCTGTAAATTTAAGTGTTTTTATCTGCGTTTATTTAGCATATGCTTGATAGAGTAAGAATTCTTCACCCTAAATATTAAGGACTTATTATGACTATTGAAGTTGGACAACGTTTACCTGCTGGAAAATTAACTGAATGTAATGAGTTTGACCCTGAAAATGGCTGCCCAACTAATCCGCAAGCCGTTGATGTTGCCGAATTAGCTCAGGGTAAAAAAATTGTTTTATTTGGTGTTCCTGGTGCATTTACACCACTCTGTTCAGCACAGCATTTACCAGGCTATGTTGAATATGCCGACCAAATTAAGGCTGCTGGTGCTGATGAGATTTGGTGTCTTTCTGTAAATGATGCTTTTGTAATGGCGGCTTGGGGCAAACAGAATAATGTTGCGGGAAAAGTTCGCATGATGGCTGATGGCAGTGCTGAATATACCAAAGCATTAGGCTTAGATCGCGATTTAACTGGCGGCGGCATGGGCATGCGTTGTTTCCGCTTCGGCATGTTAATTGATGACGGTATCGTCAGTTACCTTGGCGTTGAAGGTTCTGGTGAATTTGGCGTATCTAAAGCTGAAACATTATTGGATCAAATATAAGGTCACATTATTACGAATCACGGTGCTCAATAACACCGTGATTCGCAATAAAAACATCAGTCGCTAACTGATAAAAAATACCATGCTCAACTATCCCTGGAATATTATTTAATTGCGCATTCAATTCATTCGCATCCAGTGATTTATCAAAAGTCATATCCAATACTAAACTGCCATGAGTCGTAATAGCTAAGCCATCGCCATTGTTATTTGGCCGTAAGCCACCCTCACCGCCAATCTGCTCAAGACTTCGTAAGACCATCTGCCAAGAGAAAGGCGCCACTTCAACAGGAATTGGGTATTTCTCGCCAATACGACTCACACACTTTGCTTGCTCTGCCATCACATAGAATTTATCACTTGCTTTGGCTAATAACTTTTCTTTGACCAGATCAAAACCACGGCCTTTTAATAAACTCATATCAGCTGTGATTTCATCGGCACCATCAACATATAAATCTAATTGGCTGATATGCTCGATTGCCACAAGCGATAAACCTAATTGTTGTGCCTTAATAGTGCTCACAATAGAACTTGCTACTGCAGTAACATCTAAACCTTCTTGTTGCTTTCGTCGTGCCAGCTGCTCGATAAAATAATTAGCCGTTGATCCTGTTCCTAGGCCAACAACCATACCATTTTCAACAAAACTAGCAGCGTAATTCGCCACCAATTGTTTATCACTTAAAGCTGAATTGCTTGTTTGCTTAGTCATGGTCGACCCTCATTTATAGTTGGCAAATAATTGTTGTCAGCATACCATGCTATTTTCAGTCTTTCAGAGAATCAATTATGAATAATATTGAGCCGATTATTGGTGAAATTGAGTTAATCACTGGTATTGATATGAGTCAACATCGGCTTAGCCCTGTGAGTGGCGGTTCTATTAACACTGCTTTTCGAGTGCAAACAGCTCAACAATCTTATTTCATAAAATTAAACCAGCCTAATCGAGTGAGTATGTTCGAAGCAGAAGTCAAAGGGCTTGCCGAAATGAGAGGCTTAGACTGCGTTCGTATTCCTGAGATCATCTGCAATGGCCACACTGAGCATCATAGTTACCTTGTGCTTGAATATATCGAATTAAGTAGCTTGCATGGTAGTGCTGCTAAGTTATTAGGCACACAATTAGCTCAATTACATCGCCATTCACAGCCCTTTTTTGGCTGGCATAGTGATAATACTATCGGTAGCACACCGCAATATAATAATCGAGAGCACGATTGGGCCACCTTTTGGAAAAAGCATCGTCTAGGACCACAACTCGAATTTGCAAGCCAAAATGGTTTTAATGGCAATCTGCAAACCCAAGGCGCTCTGCTTTTAGAACAACTTCATTATTTTTTTGATGGCTACACACCATCACCCTCTTTATTGCATGGTGATTTATGGAGTGGTAATGCTTCTGCTGATTCACAAGGTAATCCCGTTATCTTCGATCCGGCTTGTTATTACGGCGATCGTGAGTCAGATATAGCAATGACAGAATTATTTGGTGGTTTTGGCTCGGACTTTTACAATGCCTATCAAACTGAATACCCTCTCGATCCAGCTTATAAAACTAGAAAAACACTTTATAATCTTTACCATATTCTTAATCATTTGAATTTATTTGCTGGTAGCTATTTAGGCCAAGCTGAGAATATGATTAATCAATTACTTGCTGAGATAAAATAATGAGCCAAATTAAAGTACTTTTCGTCTGCATGGGCAATATCTGCCGTTCTCCTACTGCTGAAGGAGTATTCAATAAGTATATTAAAGATATGGGCACAACAGATCGTTTCAATATCGATTCAGCGGGTACACATGCCTACCATGTTGGTGAGCAATCAGATCCCCGTTCACGACAAACCGCTCAAAGTCGTGGTGTAGATTTATCTAAAATCCGTGCAAGAAAAGTAGCCCCTTCCGATTTCGAACAATTTGACCATATTTTGGCAATGGATAGCAGTAACTTGAATATACTGATTGATTCTTGCCCAGAGCAGTATCAACATAAAATCGCTTTATTTTTGGATTATGCTCCAGAGCAAAGTGAAACTGATGTGCCCGATCCCTATTACGGTGGAGCCAATGGTTTTGATCATGTTTTTGATTTAGTTGAAGACGCTTCTGCTGGGTTTTACAAACACATTATGAAATAAATACCCGTCACCTCTTTCACATAGTTGAGTTGAGATGTATCATTAAAAACGTTTTCTATCGCCTAATCATAATATAAGGTTTTTCAAATGCTCGAGCACTTGCAATCTAACCGTTCAATCATACGCACATTGTGCTTTAGCATACTAATGCTGGCTTTCCCGCAAATTTCATTCGCATCAGGCGACGTTCCAATGCTGGACTTAACAAGCCATTGGGTTGGTTATACAGCGCTAGTTCTTTTTGTTGTGGCTTATGCTCTCGTTATCGCAGAAGAAGAAATTCATATGCGTAAGTCAAAACCAGTAATGGTTGCCGCAGGTATTATCTGGGCACTGATTGCTTTTATCTATGCAGGCCAAGCAGACACTGCTTTCCACCACACTGCAGAGGTTATGATTCGTCACAATCTACTTGAATATGCAGAATTACTACTATTCTTACTAGCTGCTATGACCTATATAAACACTATGGGTGAGCGTGGTGTATTTGATGCCTTACGTAGCTGGTTAGTAAACCAAGGCTTTTCACTTCGAACCATTTTCTGGTTGACGGGTGTACTAGCGTTCTTTATTTCACCTATTGCCGATAACTTAACAACGGCACTACTCATGGCGACTGTTGCCATGGCTGTGGGTGGAGACAATCATAAATTCGTAGCCTTAGCCTGTATCAATATCGTTGTTGCCGCCAATGCAGGTGGTGCATTCAGTCCATTTGGTGATATTACAACCCTAATGGTTTGGCAAAAAGGCGTCGTCGAATTTCATGAATTCTTCGTATTATTTGTCCCTTCTGTTGTGAACTGGATTATTCCTGCTTTCATTATGTCTCTAGCTGTTCCTAATGAACAACCTGAAGCTTTAAATGAAACGGCCACCATGAAGTCAGGAGCGCTTGTAGTTGTTGGCCTATTTTTAGTAACTATCACAATGGCCGTCTGTGCGCATAACTTCTTACATATACCACCAGTAATAGGCATGATGACCGGTTTAGGCTTCTTAAAACTATATGGCTATTCAATAAAAATGCGTGATAAACGACTTTCAGAAGTTTCTTTAGAAGAGTCCGCTTTGACTGTAGAAGGTGCTGAAGCAGCACAAGCGCCATTTAATATCTTTAAACAATTAGAACGTGCCGAGTGGGATACCTTAATGTTCTTCTACGGCATTATTCTTTGTGTGGGTGGCTTGGGTACCATCGGCTACCTAACTGTCGGCTCAGAATTGATGTACGGCGATTTAGGCCCTACTAACGCCAATATTCTGGTGGGTATTTTATCTGCCATTATTGATAATATCCCGGTAATGTTTGCTGTACTTTCAATGATGCCAGATATGGACCATGGTCAATGGTTACTAGTAACATTAACAGCGGGTGTAGGTGGCTCATTGTTATCTATTGGTTCTGCTGCTGGTGTTGCAGTAATGGGGCAAGCTCGTGGAATTTACACTTTCTTCGCTCATTTGAAATGGATTTGGGCAATTGCTTTAGGCTACGCTGCAAGTATTTGGGTTCACTTATGGTTGAATGCTGACTTATTCACTTCAGTACACTAAAACCACTACCAAAATTCAAGATTATTTTATTCCGGATAGTTTTCTATCCGGATTAACCTTATAAGAGTATAAAGTTTCATGCTTTACAGCACAGATGATTTACGTATCTCAGGCATGCAGGAAGTGCTCCCTCCTGCTGAGTTGCATCAAGAGCTACCCATCACCAATCACGCTTCTGAAACGGTATTTAATGCCCGAAACCTAACTCAAAAAATTGTCCATGGTGATGATGATCGCCTTGTTGTTATTGTCGGCCCCTGCTCCATTCATGACCCTGATGCCGCTCGTGACTATGCAAGTCGCCTCAAACCACTGATTACAGAATTAAAAGATGACCTTCATATCATCATGCGCGTCTATTTTGAAAAACCACGTTCGGTGATTGGTTGGAAAGGTCTTATTAATGACCCTTATCTTGATGGCAGCTTTAAAATAAATGAAGGCCTGCATTTTGCTCGTAAGTTATTACTTGATTTAGCTGAAATGGGCGTTCCTGCTGGCAGTGAATATTTAGATTTAATCAGCCCTCAATATATCGCTGACTTGATTTCATGGGGTGCAATTGGTGCCCGCACAACAGAAAGCCAAGCTCATCGAGAATTAGCTTCTGGGCTTTCATGTCCTATCGGCTTTAAGAATGCGACTGATGGTGGTTTACAAATTGCTGTAGATGCTTGTATGTCTGCATCTAAACCACATCACTTTATGTCACTAACTAAAGCAGGTCATTCTGCAATTTTCTCAACCACTGGTAATCCTGATTGTCACGTTATTTTACGTGGCGGTAAGACGCCAAACTACGATGCTGCAAGTATTCAAAAAACTGCTGAAACAATTGGCCGTACAGGACAAAAGCCATTATTCATGGTCGATTGTAGCCATGCCAATAGCGGTAAAAGCCATATTCAACAAGAAACAGTTTGCCGTGATGTCGCTGCTCAAATCGCTAATGGCGAAAAACGTATTATGGGTATGATGCTAGAAAGCAACCTTGTTGCAGGTAGGCAGAGTTGTGAAGAAGGTAAAGAGCTAATCTACGGACAAAGTATTACCGATGCCTGCATGGCCTGGGAAAATAGTGAAGTGTTATTGAAAGAGCTCGCTGCAGCTGTTCGACAACGCCGTTCACTATAACAATTTTCATTAAACAGCTATAAGTCGTTAATTGAAAAGAATTAATATAGAGCTATACCATTTCGAAATATAGCTCAATACGGTATACTACCTAGTTATTAAAACTCACCTGTGCCGTTATTCTATCGACGTTACAGTTAAATCCTGATTAAATCAGTAGGTTATTATATGGCAGAGTATGCCCTCATATTAATTAGCACCATCCTCGTAAACAATATTGTCCTAGTTAAATTTTTAGGGCTATGTCCTTTTATGGGTGTTTCTCGCAAATTAGAAACCGCTATGGGAATGGGTTTAGCAACTACCTTCGTGCTTACTTTATCCTCTATTTGTAGTTATTTAATCAATGAGTTTTTGCTGATTCCACTCGGCATTGAGTTTTTGCGTACCATCAGTTTTATTTTTGTTATTGCTGTTGTCGTGCAATTCACTGAATTGGTTGTTCATAAAACAAGCCCTCTTCTTTACCAAGTTCTAGGGATATTTTTGCCTTTAATTACGACCAACTGTGCCGTATTGGGTGTTGCACTATTGAATGTACAAGAAGGTCATGGTTTCTTAGAATCTGCCCTATATGGTTTCGGCGCAGCTATTGGTTTTTCTATGGTTTTAGTTATCTTTGCAGCAATGCGTGAGCGCATTGATGTTGCCGATGTTCCAGCACCCTTTCAGGGAGCAGCAATTGCATTGATCACAGCAGGTTTAATGTCTATGGCATTTATGGGATTTGCAGGCTTGGTGAAATAACATGTTGACTGCAATTCTAGCTATAACGCTATTAGCGTTAATTTTTGGTCTACTCTTAGGCTATGCCTCAATCAAATTTAAAGTTGATGGCGATCCTATTGCCGATCAGATTGATAAAATACTACCGCAAACTCAATGTGGACAATGTAGCTTTGCAGGCTGTCGCCCCTATGCTGAAGCCATTGCTGCCGGTGAAGTAGATATCAACCGTTGCCCGCCAGGTGGTGAAGCCACGATTCAGGCGCTCGCTGATTTATTAGAAGTTGAAGTCAAACCACTTGATGATGAGTGCGGTATTGAAAAACCAAAAACATTGGCAATTATTGATGAAGATCGCTGTATCGGTTGCACATTATGTATTCAAGCCTGTCCTGTTGATGCAATTTTAGGTGCTGCTAAACAGATGCATACCGTGATATCCGATGAATGTACTGGTTGTGAACTTTGCCTACCCCCTTGCCCAGTCGACTGTATTGATACTGTCTCTTATACACATCTGACGCTGCCGACGATCTACTCTGTGT
>OJGP01000169.1_pt1 | contig 13648 bp, 9 predicted proteins | sample 1594701 | NCBI WGS metagenome assembly OJGP01 (sample SAMN05416863, study PRJEB24817) | seawater metagenome | isolation source: Sea water | place: Canada:Atlantic | collected 2013-11 | reverse complement strand
ATCTACACAGAGTAGATCGTCGGCAGCGTCAGATGTGTATAAGAGACAGATAAATTTCTTCGGCTAAACTGCCCTTATCTAAAACACAACGGTAACCACCAAGTCGCATTGTTCCACCTAAGTCAGAATCATGGTCACGTTGTTCTACGCTACCATCTTCTCTTTGCCACTCAGTGATCAAACCGATAACAGGGTGAGGCGTATTAGAATCAAACTCTGTACTGTAAGCACCCTCTAAACCCGCTTTATTACGAGCATATTCAACTACTGCAACTTGCATCCCTAAGCAAATACCAAGATAGGGTACATTATTTTCACGCGCATATTGGGCGGTCAAAATCATACCTTCTACGCCACGTTCTCCAAAGCCACCAGGCACTAAGATTGCATCCATATCAGCAATTGATGCCGGTCCATCTTTTTCGATGGTCTCAGAGTCAACGTAATGCACTTTTACTTTAGTACGAGTATGAATGCCTGCATGAATCAATGATTCAGATAACGATTTATATGCTTCGGTTAAATCCATATACTTACCGACCATAGCAATATCGACTTGGCCATCAGGATTATCTATATTATCGGCTACTTGGCGCCATTCACTTAAATCAGCTGGTTTTGCATCTAATTGCAATTGTTGAACAACAATTTCATCCAAGCCTTGCGTATGAAGTTCCAACGGGATCTTATAGATACTATCAACGTCTACAGCCGTAATAACTGATTTCTCTGGTACATTGGTAAACAATGAAATTTTACGTCGCTCTGCTTCAGGTAATGGGCGATCCATGCGACAAAGCAATACATCCGGTTGAATACCAATTGTGCGCAATTCTTTAACTGAATGTTGCGTTGGCTTAGTTTTAATCTCACCGGCTGATGGGATATAGGGCACTAGCGTTAAATGCAAAAACATCGCATTTTCTCTACCTAGTAGCGTACCCATTTGACGAATTGTTTCAAGGAAAGGTAATGACTCGATATCACCTACTGTGCCGCCAATTTCAATTAAAGCGACATCAGCATTACCACCACCTTCATAGATGCAACGTTTTATTTCGTCAGTAATATGAGGAATTACTTGTACTGTATTTCCTAAGTATTCGCCTCTACGTTCTTTGCGAATAACATTTTCATAAATTTGCCCAGTAGTATGATTATTTGACTTTGTCATCTTGGAATTAATGAATCGCTCATAGTGACCTAAATCTAGGTCAGTCTCAGCACCATCATCAGTGACAAATACTTCGCCATGTTGTAGTGGACTCATTGTGCCAGGATCAACGTTTATATACGGATCCAATTTTACAAGTGTGACTTTTAGTCCTCGTGCTTCAAGAATGGCTGCTAATGATGCTGCTGCAATCCCTTTACCTAGGGAAGAGACAACACCACCAGTTACGAATATAAATTTAGGCATATTTTAGGAGAATTCTAATTAAATGGTGCGTCCGGAATGGCGACACTCAAATCAGCTATACAAAGTAACAGAAATGGACATTTCTCTCAATGAAAATCTGGTCAATCAAGCAATTTTATTACGGGAAAATAGCCTTGTTTGTCATCCATGGCACTTGCAAAATCGCTCACACAATAATCTGTTATCGCAATCAAGTCATCGTTACTGAAAATCAGCGGAATTCGTTCTCTCTGCCATGGAGGAATACCCCATTGTTGAAATAAGTGTTTTACAGTTCGGTGATGTATGCTGCCTTGCGGTTTTATACGTTCACCACCCTGACGAAAGCGAAGTGATAATCTATCTGTTATCAGTGATGCTTTAATACCTTTTCCGACACATGGTTGCCATTCGAGAGTACAGCCTTGCCCTAAGTCAATATCAGTAGTGTCAGAAATAGTAATCAACTGCTTGCTATCAGGTTTAACAACCGGCTCCATAAAATAAAGTTGGTTTTGATAGCGGCGGACTTCAATGCCAGTCCAACTGACAATGGGCGCACTATCCTGTTTGGCTAAACACACCTCATTGACAATTCGCTGTAAATTAACTGTAGATGGCGCTGAAAACTGCTTTAAATTAATAAAAAAGCGTAATAAATTATTACGTCTAGCTGATGATAAACTCAGTAGCTGATCAATAGGCAATGAATTTGTAGAGGGTCCTACTGCCAAAGCTTGCAAGTCTAACTTGGCTAAATCATCTAATAAGGAGCTTGCCTCTGCACAATGTTCTGCACTACGACTCAAGGTCTTTGCAGCGCTGGGCCAACGTTCAACAAGGCTAGGCCAAAGCGTATGTCGTAAATAATTTCGGTTCCAATGTGTATCCGCATTACTAGGGTCTTCAACCCAACTCAATTCATGATGATGAGCGTAATCTAGAATATCATTCTGAGATACGGTTAATAATGGCCTGAAAACATCAACCTTACCTAATTGAAAATCAGCGGCCATTGCTGCTAAGCCCTTCGGTCCAGCACCTCGTAATAATTGCAGTAATAAAGTTTCGGCTTGATCTTCTCGGTGTTGTGCCGTGAGCAAAACGTCATTTTCTGTTAAATTTTGTTCTAAAGCACGATATCGAGCCACTCTAGCAGCCGCTTCCATTCCTAGATGTTCAATATTCTCAACAGTCACTTTGACTGAAACAAAGTCTACTTCTAACTCAGCGGCAATAGCAGCACAATGTTGTGACCATTGCAGGGACTGGGACTGTAAACCATGGTCAATATGAATAGCATGGATAGAGCTTAAATTAGCACTACCTATCGTTGCTAAAAGATGCAATAAGACATGTGAATCAACACCGCCACTATAGGCAAGCCAAACTCTTTTCCCCGAAGCCTTATCAGCTATCGACCGAATTATTTCATCTGAACTTAGCACAAGTTAATTTGAAGGATTAATTAGCCCTCAAACTCTCCATAACTCAATAAGCGTTGTTGGCGCTGGGCCACTAAATCATCGGTTGATAATGATTCTAATTCTCGTAATTTAACTTCAATCGCATCTTTTACGCGTTCAGCCGTATCATCCAAATCACGATGAGCACCACCTAAAGGTTCTTTGATCACTTGATCAACTAAACCCAAACTGTGCAGTCTTTCCGATGTAATACCCAATGTTGTTGCGGCTTCAGCTGCTTTTTCAGCACTTTTCCACAAAATAGAAGCACAACCCTCAGGAGAAATAACTGAATAAACACTGTATTCCAACATCATCAGATGATCACCCACACCAATTGCTAATGCGCCACCAGAACCACCTTCACCAATAACGGTGCTAATAATGGGTGTTTTAAGCTGTGACATTTCAAATAAGTTACGTGCAATAGCTTCACTTTGTCCACGCTCCTCAGCACCAATACCTGGATAAGCACCAGGCGTGTCAATAAATGTCACCACAGGCATACCAAAACGTTCAGCCATTTTCATAATACGTAATGCTTTACGGTAACCTTCTGGTCGCGGCATACCAAAATTACGTGCTACTTTTTCTTTTGTATCACGTCCCTTTTGATGACCGATGACCACCACAGAACGATCATTTAGACGGCCAATACCAGTGATCAGTGCAGCATCATCCGCATAGGTTCGATCACCATGTAGTTCTTCAAAATCAGTAATAATACGTTCAATATAATCTAGCGTGTAAGGTCGTTGAGGATGGCGCGCCATTTGGGTCGTTTGCCATGGCGTTAAATCAGAAAAGATCGATTCTGTTAAAGAAACACTTTTATCTTGTAACTTTTGAATTTCCTCAGTGATATTTAAATCACTGTCATTACTCATATAACGCAACTCGTCAATTTTTGCCTCTAATTCAGCAATAGGTTGCTCATAATCTAGGAAATTTAATTTCATTATTGTTACCTTACATTCAAATTTGGTGTGAATTATACACGTTGCCTTAACTTTATGTACCAGACAAAATTTACAAAATACTTATCCTAAAATCAATTCAGAATCATCATCCCCTGCATCAGAATCATCGTCACTACCCATACGTATAGCAAGACTAAGATCATTTTTTGAGTCAGCATTATATATTGCTACTTCTAATGTGATTTTCCCATTACGGTATAAGGTTAGCAAGGCCTGATCAAAGGTTATCGTACCTTCCTCGGCACTTTCCTTCATTGCATCTTTAATACCGCTAATATCACCTTTAGTTATTAATTCTGCTATATAAGGTGAGTTCAACATGACTTCAACAGCAGGAGTAAGTTTACTGTCTACAGTTCGAACCAAACGCTGAGATACAATAGAACGTAAGTTCAACGATAAATCAGTTAATAATTGGCGATGAGCGACTTCAGGGAAAAAATTTAAAATTCGGTCTAAGGCCTGATTAGCATTATTGGCATGTAATGTAGCTAAACATAAATGGCCGGTTTCAGCATAATTAATAGCGTGCTTCATGGTTTCCATATCACGAATTTCACCAATCAAAATAACATCGGGGGCTTCACGTAGGGCATTTTTTAATGCATTTTCGTACGAGAGAGTATCAATGCCAACTTCACGCTGTTGAACAATCGATTTTTCGTGATGATGAATAAATTCGAGCGGATCTTCAATCGTCAAAATATGAGATACAGAATTACGGTTTCTATAGCCAATCATCGCCGCTAAAGTAGTTGATTTACCTGACCCCGTTGCCCCTACAACAAGAATCAAACCCCGCTTTTCCATAATGATATTTTCTAAGGCAGCTGGCAGATTAATTTGGTCTAGATGTGGAATATCACTTTGAATATATCGGATAACAATAGACACTTCACCGCGTTGGCGAAAAATATTAACTCGAAAACGTCCAATATTCTTAAGCGGTATAGCAAAGTTGCTTTCTAGTGTATCCACAAAGCTTTGATGCTGATCTTCATTCATCATTTTTCGAGCCATGGTTTCTACATCACCAGGCTCTAATTTTTGAGTTCCAACAGGTCGAATATTACCCTCAATTTTTATATGGGGCTCTGTACCTGTACAAAAAAATAAATCAGAGGCTTTTTTGTCTGCCATTAATTTTAAATAAGGATTAACGTCCACTATTTATAACCTTTTAAATTGGTAATTTATATTATTTAATCTAATCTTATACGATAGACTTCTGCGAGTGAAATTTCTTTATTACGTGCGCGTTGCAACGCATCATCTGTTAGTGACACCATTCCGGCCTTGATAGCGTAATTTTCTATATCAGTCATTGAAACATTTTCTTTAATCAAAGACTTCATATCATTATCAACTCGTAATAATTCATAAACGGCTATACGCCCATTAATACCAGTCTGACCACATTTTTCACAACCTTTACCACAGTAAAAAACTTCACTAGGGGCTATCTTTAATGACTTTCTTACTAATGAATCCACATTCTCAATTTTTAAACAATGTGGACAATTCTTTTTCACTAATCGCTGAGCTAATACACCCAATAAACAGCTGTTCAATAGATAGGGTTGAACCCCCATTTCTAACAAACGCGTGATGCCCCCGCCAGCATTATTGGTATGCAAGGTACTAAGTACTAAATGACCCGTTAATGCACTTTCTACTGCAATTTTGGCCGTTTCTTCATCGCGAATTTCTCCCACCAAAATAACATCGGGATCATGTCGAAGAATATTTCTTAAAGCGCGTGCAAAGGTATAACCTGTCTGATGATTAATCTGGATCTGTTCAATACCATCCATATGATATTCAACAGGATCTTCAACAGTAATAATATTAACATTTTGTTGTCTAACCTCATCTATCGCAGCATAAAGCGATGTAGACTTACCTGAGCCTGTTGGGCCTGTAACCAAAAAAATGCCATTACTTTTATGTAATAAATCTCTAAATATATCTTCATCTTTTTGATTAAAACCCAAGTCTGCAATAGATTTAAGTCCCACTTTAGAGTTCAACAAGCGGATAACAACACTTTCCCCTTCTACTGTAGGCATAATTGATATACGTAAGTCGACAACATTTCCTTCTGTTCGTACACAACTTCGTCCATCTTGTGGCATGCGTCGCTCAGCAATATTCATCCCGCCAAGAATCTTAATTCGGCTCACAACGGCGGGTAATAAAGACTTACTGATAAAGCGTATGGTAGTAAGAGAACCATCAATTCGGTAGATCAGTTCTACGTTTTTGTCACGGGGTCTAAGGTGAATATCGGATGCTTGTCGATCAATCGCGTCATGAATAATATTGTTGACCAATCGTACTATTGGCTGTTCTCTACCTAAGCGTTCTAATTGATGCTCAGCTCTATGATGATCCTGATGGTCATCAATAGATTCCAGTGCTAACTCATCATCTTGTAAACCATAATGCTGTTGAACTGCCCACTCCACATCCTTCACGCTAGCCACTGAAATATCAACACTCATTCCAGTTATAAAACAAATTGATTGATAAATGTCTTGCTGATGAGGATCAGCCATTGCAACTGATAACCTAGATTCACGAATAGATAGAGGAATAATGCAATGTTGCCGAGCAAACTCTGCTGGAATTACATTTAAAACAGACTCAGTAAATTTATAGTCTTTTAGAGCTACGAAAGGTAGACCAAAATATTCGGCTAACTCTGGCCCAGATAAAGAGGAATGTACCGCTGAAGAACTTGCCTTCGCTGAGGCATTACCTTCATCATAAAGATCGCCTGAAAAAAGTTCAACCTTACCTTTTTTAGAGTTTTCACCTTCATTACTCAACACATTAAACCCTCAAATTTAACCGTTGTATTTCATATTAACAGCATCTACCGCAGGTAGCGCTAATAATTCCTCTAACAATGTATCAGAAGGTTTAATATTCCAATCATCACCCAATCTAATCAGTGTTTTAGCATGGTTGTTTTTATAGGAGATTTCTAAAGGTATAAGCCCCTCTTTCCATGGTGAAATAGCGTGTTGTAACGACGCGATCCACTCCTGAGAACCTGAATCATTAACAACACTAAGCACAAGTGCTTTTCCACACATCTCTCGTGCTCTAGATATATCATAAACAGTATCTGCAGTCGCAGCTAAGCCACCGCTAAAATTATCTTGGCCAATTTTCCCTTGGATAACTACTAATTTATCCGGCTGTATTAATGATTGGTAATGTTCAAATGCTTCAGCAAAAATACGCACTTCTAATCGGGCAGTTTGGTCATCCAGCGTAATGAATGCCATTCGGCCACCATTTTTACTTTTCATTGTGCGAATGGCTACAATTAAACCTGCTGTAATAACAGGAATCTCATTACGCTGATATCCCTTAGCTTCAGGTGCATCTAACTCACTAATTCTTTTTGGAATAAACTTCGCTAACTCATCAGCATAGCGATCAATTGGATGACCACTTAAATACAAACCTAATGTTTGCTTTTCAGCAATAAGTAAATGCTCCTCAGACCACTCAGTAACCTCAACTAAAGGCTCTTCTTCATGTACGTCTTCATCCACAGTCATTAGGCCAAACATATCATTCTGACCCGTGTCACTATTTTTACGGTGTTGATCAGCTATATGAAGTGCCTTGGTCAAGCTCGCTTCCAGACTAGCTCGGTGGCCGCCTAAGGAATCCAGTGCACCAGCTTTAACTAAGGAGTCCATCACCCGTTTATTGACTTTTTTCATATCAACACGCTGACAGAAATCATAGAGGCTCGAAAAAGCTCTGCCTTGTTCACGCTCACCGACTATTCCGGCTAATGCCGCCTCACCAACACCCTTAATGGCACCCAGTCCATAACGAATCGATTTTTCATCGGCAACAGTAAACTGAATTTTGCTGTTATTTACATCCGGTGGCAAGACTTCTAAACCCAGGTCTCGACAATCATCAATCAAACCAACAACCTTATCGGTATTGTCCATATCAGCAGATAATACCGCAGCCATAAACGCAGCAGGATAATGTGCTTTAAGCCATGCAGTTTGATATGCAACTAAAGCATAAGCTGCCGAATGTGATTTATTAAAGCCGTACTCAGCAAATTTCTCCATCAAATCAAAGATAGGGCCTGCGGTCTTTTCATCAATATCGCGGTTCTTAGCACCCTCTAAAAACAATTCGCGTTGCTTAGCCATTTCTTCGGGTTTTTTCTTACCCATCGCGCGACGCAACATGTCAGCGCCACCCAAGCTATATCCCGCTAACACCTGAGCAATCTGCATAACTTGTTCTTGATATACGATTACACCGTAAGTTGGTTTTAATACTGGCTCAAGATCAGGGTGCGGATAATCCACTTTAGCGCGACCATGTTTACGGTTAACAAAGTCATCTACCATTCCTGATTGAAGTGGTCCAGGTCGGAACAAGGCCACCAAGGCAACAATATCTTCAAAGGTATCGGGTTGTAAGCGCTTAATTAACTCTTTCATACCACGCGATTCCAGCTGGAATACCGCAGTAGTTTCAGCCCGTTTTAATAGCTTGTAGCTTTCTACATCATCAAGTGGGATTTTGGTGATATCAATCTTATCTGCCTCTTTAGGCGACAGCATTTTTTTGACATTTTTAACGGCCCAATCAATAACCGTTAAGGTTTTTAAACCCAAGAAATCGAATTTAACCAGCCCAACTTCTTCAACATCATCTTTATCGTATTGTGACACTAAGCTCGCGCCGTTACTCTCACAATAGACTGGTGTATATTCCGTTAAGGCTTTGGGCGCAATAACAACACCACCAGCATGTTTACCAACATTTCGCGTTAAACCTTCTAACTGCAAAGCAAGATCAATTAAGGTTTTAACGTCCTCTTCTTTATCGTAACGCTCTTGCAGCAATGGCTCTTGCTCTAATGCCTTGATTAAAGTCATTTTGATTTCAAATGGCACTAATTTCGCCAAACCATCAACCAGACCATACGGAAAACCTAATACACGGCCCACATCTCGTAATACCGCTTTTGCCGCCATTGTGCCGAAGGTAATGATCTGCGACACATGATCACGGCCATAATGTTGCGATACATATTCAATAACACGATCACGGCCTTCCATACAGAAATCGATATCAAAATCGGGTAATGATACCCGTTCAGGATTCAAAAACCGTTCAAACAGCAAATCATATTGCAGTGGATCAATATCAGTAATTTTTAAGGAATAAGCCACTAGTGAACCCGCACCCGAACCACGACCAGGCCCAACAGGCACTTCATTATTTTTAGACCATTTAATGAAATCGGCAACGATTAAAAAATAGCCCGGAAAACCCATTTCATTGATAACGTCTAATTCAATTTGTAAACGGTCTTCATAGTCTTTACGGTTTTCAGCTAATACATCAGGGTCTGGAAATAAAACCGGTAACCGTTCTTCTAAACCTTCATAGGACTCTTGGGTGAAAAACTCACCAATGGTCATGCCTTCAGGCACAGGGAAGTCAGGCAAATAATGCTCGCCCAAAGTCAGTTGAGCATTGCAACGTTTAGCAATTTCAATTGTATTCTCAATCGCCTCAGGAATATCACTAAATAAAGCGATCATCTCTTCTGGCGTTTTTAAATACTGTTGGTCAGAATAATTACGTGGTCTCCTAGGATCATCCAATAAGCGACCTTCATTAACACACACCTTCGCTTCATGTGCTTCAAAGTGATCAGATTGTAAAAAGCGCACGTCATTAGTTGCCACAACCGGCAAGTTATGACTTACAGCAAGGTCTAACGCAGCTGAAATATAACGCTCTTCATCGGGCCGCCCTGTCCGAATCAACTCCAAATAAAAGCGATCAGGGAATAAGCTTTGCCAATGACGCGTAATCTGCTCTACTTCATCAGTCAGCTTATTAAGTAAGCCTTTACCTAAAATTCCTTCTCGTCCACCAGCCAAGCATATCAAGCCATCAGTAGCACCATCGAGCCATTCAAGCTCTAACATCGGCACGCCAAGGTGCTGTCCTTCAATATAAGCGCGAGACAATAGCCGCGACAGGTTTAAATAACCCTCGGTATTCTGACATAACAATACAAAACGACTACTTTTCTTGCTATCACTAACATCACGCAAGCGTAAATCAGCAGCTAGAATAGGTTTAATTCCTGCTTGCTGAGCTGCCTTATACACTTTAACCGCAGCAAATAAATTATGTTGATCGGTTACAGCAATCGCAGGCATGCCTGCATCTGCAATAGCTTTAATTAATGGTTTAACACGGACTACACCATCAACTAATGAATATTCAGAATGTAAATGTAAATGGACAAACTCAGATGTCATAGTTACTTATTGGCTCACTATAAGGGTTAAGGAAAGCGTACAGGATCAGGTTTAACGCCTTGGCCTAATGTGCCATCAACAATTGCGGTTGCTTCTTTTCGTCCCATTTCAAATGCATCCTGCTCCGTCATCTCAGTTTGAAATACCTGTGCATTCATATTCGCAGGCATTTCAGGGCTGTCTTGTTTCAAGTGAAGCGTTTGTGTCGGGAAGGCAAATTCAACATTTAGCTGTTTTGCTAACCGTAAAATATCTAATAGAAAACGGTGTCGTTCACGTAACTCTGTATTCCAATCAGGTGTTTCCCAAAAAACATAAAGCAATATATTTAATGATGCAGGGCCATATTCATTGAAATAGACTTGATAATAATCTTTACGCATATAGGGATGAAGTTGAATTAACGACCGAATTCCTTCACAAAATGCATCAATTTTTTCAGGGGACGTATCATAAGTTACATTTAACATTGACTTCATTCTACGATAACGTCGCGCGCCCATATTATCTATTTTAGAAGTCGTTAACATCGCATTCGGCATCGTGATCAGCGAGTTATAAAATGTTCTTATTCTTGTACTTCTGAAACCAACTTGTTCAATCGAACCTTCAATATCACCAATAATCACCCAATCACCGATTTGAAAAGGTTGATCTAACACCACGGTTAATGAACCAAAGAAGTTACCCAATAAATCTTTCGCGGCTAAGGCAAAAGCAATACCACCAATACCTAAGCCTGTTAATAAACTAGTAATGTCAACATTGAAGTTATCTGCAGCGGTAATAACGATAACCACCATTGCAAACACTTTCATGCTTTTAGTGATCATCGGCACTAAAACATCATCATAGCGACTGGCTGTTTTATGTGCCTTTCTGACTAAAATGACATGCACAATATCAATTAATCTAAATACACTCCAAATAGTCGAAATCGCCACTATTAATTTGACTGAAACCGATAAAATCACTAAAGCAGTATCAGGCAAGTTCAACAAAGCAATACCAAACCACCAAATAAATGCCATTGCCATTAGACCTAATGGTCTTAAAACATCATCTTCAACATCCTGATAATTCTGATACTTTTTCTTTAGCCTAATAACTCTTCTTTCTAAAAACCATGCTAAGAACTTATCTGCTGCAGAGCCAACGACAATAAAGATAAAAATACCCAGCCATTGCCAGTATTCCAGTAAAAAACTACCTCTTAGAAAGCTGGGGATACGAGATTCAATCCGAATAGTAAGTGGCAAATCAATTTGAGGATCTAATGCTTCATCGCTGGAAGAAGATGCTATTAAACCTTCTAAAATTGCAGGTAAGGCCTTAATCGTTTGCTGGCTAAATAACCATCGGCCATCTTCTAGTAAAACAATGTCAACTTGGCCCTGTGAATAGCGACCGTAGACATATTGACCACTAATAGGATTAACAGGAATACTATCCAAGTTAATCTCTTTAGTTCTCTCCATAACAGAAGACAAAATGTGCGCTAACTCAATCCCTTTATTGCGTCGAATAAGAGAGCTAATATCACTTAAATCGAATGTCGAAATAACTTGGTTTTTTAACTCCGTATTATTCTCTTTCTGACCTGATTTAAGTGCATAAATCGCTGTAACAAATGTCTCCATCGTTCTGCGAGGGTTACTTAATGCCTCAGGTAATTTCTGCTGTTGCTCGTTAACAGCATTGATCACAGGCACAGCACCCATCATCACTGCTCCTGCATTCATTGTGGTCATAGCGCCACCAGCATTGGCAGCAGCCATATAAAACAATAAACTGAATGCGAAAATTACAGTCTTTATCACTCTATTCATTTTAGATTTAACTCCAACTCTGGGTCAGGTGCATAACTCAACACAGTATTTACGGCGTTTTTCCACTGCTGACTTGCAAGCAATTCATCTCGTTCAAACCCATGGCGTCCATGCAACCTAACCAAACGCATATGACGTAAAGGATCCGCTTTCATTCTCAAACCATCAATCACTTGTATGGCACTTTCTGGCTTATTACAAACCAACACCATGTCACAACCCGCATCTAAAGCAGCCTCAGCACGAGCAAGAGGGTCACCAATAATCGCCGCCCCTTCCATACTTAAATCATCACTTAACACTGCACCTTGGAAACCTAAGCGATCACGCAATATTTCTTTAATCCAAAAAGGTGAAAACCCAGCAGGCAAAGAGTCACTTTTTTCATAAACAATATGTGCTGGCATCACACCCGCTAACTCAGATTGGCATAACTGTCTAAATGGCAACATATCTGCTTGCCACATATCTTCAAAATGACGCTCATCAATTGGCAATCCTAAATGAGAATCGACTTCAACAGCGCCATGTCCTGGGAAGTGCTTTCCTACAGCAGGCATCCAAGCACGCTTCATGCCCTGAATATAAGCATGAGCCATGCTAGCAACGGCTTGAGGATCACGATGGAATGAACGATCACCAATAATGTCACTCACACCATAATCAAGATCTAATACAGGAGCAAAACTAAAATCGACACCCACAGACCGTAATTCTGCAGCCATTAACCAACCCGATTGTTCGGCACGCTCAAGCGTCTGCTTAGGATGCTGCATATAATGCTGTCCCAATGCGCCGATAGGCGGTAATCGTGTAAAGCCTTTTCTAAAACGCTGAACTCGTCCACCTTCATGATCAACAGATATAATCAAATGCGGTTCGCGTAATGCTCGAATACTCTTAGTCAAAGCAGCAACTTGCTCAGGAGACTCGTAGTTACGGCTAAACAAAATGACACCACCCACCAGTGGATGCTGTAACACTTCTTGTTCTACTTCAGATAGCGCCAAGCCAACTAAATCGACCATTAATGGGCCTAACGTCATAAACCATCACCTTATTCATGGATCATCACTCGAGTGCCTGGTGAAACCAGAGCAAATAGAGCTAATAAATCCTTATTATGCATGCGAATACAACCATGAGATAACGGCTTGCCCATCGGCAAACTGTCGGGACAACCATGGAGGTAAATATAACGTTGCATTGTATCAACATTTGCCAAACGATTTTTGCCCAATTCCAGCCCACTAAGCCATATAATGCGAGTCAGAATCCAATCACGCTTAGGAAATTGTCTGCCTAGTTCAGCTGTGTATATTTCACCTGTAGGCCTGCGACCAACAAATACCGTATTTTCAGGCTGCTTAGCACCGATACAAGCACGAATAGTATGTAAACCTGTCGGTGTGCAACCACTATTTTTTTTTTCGCCAGCACCGTTTAAAGCCGTTGATACATGGGCTTTAAATACACTCTGCCCAGTAACGATTAACTCGCATTGCTGTTGCTTAATAGAAATATTCAGCACTATTTCATCTGACGAAGTCATTTGCCACCAAAATGAGAAATTAATAGATGAACTATTATAAACCTGTCTCTTATACACATCTCCGAGCCCACGAGACTAGGCATG
>OJGP01000161.1_pt1 | contig 13950 bp, 14 predicted proteins | sample 1594701 | NCBI WGS metagenome assembly OJGP01 (sample SAMN05416863, study PRJEB24817) | seawater metagenome | isolation source: Sea water | place: Canada:Atlantic | collected 2013-11 | reverse complement strand
CCTTCTTGTCCAGCTCTATAACCATCCCAAATTTCTTTTGCTAGATCACGTTCACGACAAAACAAGAGATATTCACCATGCGGTCGACCAGGCACAATAACAATTACCGACTCTGGCTCATCAAAACCACTTAAGTAGTGAAAGTTACTATCACCTCGATAGATATGATCAACATCACGATTGCGATTTTTAACCGTGGAATTGGGCAAAACAGCAATACTATTTTCCCCCATAATCTCGATCAATCGTTGGCGGCGCGTGCTAAATTCTTTTTTATTCATGGGTAATTCTTAGTGTTCAGTTTGGGCATCAGTAGGGTCAATAGGCTGTAATTCGCCATAAAGAAGAAACAAGCCCATACGTAAATATTCGACTAATTCTTCAAAATTGGCATCTGTGTCACTTTCGTCGGTTGCTTCTACATCAATCTGGCTAATATTAATAACATCACTAATATATTCTTTACTGTCTTCGGATAACTCAGTGTCATCTGTTAGGCCTGAAGTACCTAAACCGTAAATCAGCCCATGACACCAATTAACCATCGCTAAAATGCGAGATGCTATCGGTGCATCATCATCTGGCAATTCAAGTTGAAGATTAAAGTCTAGACTATTTAAAGCTTGGATTGTGTCATCGAACAAAGCCGTTAAATCTAGCACTTCATCTTCATCGGGATTAAAGTCCTCAAACAAACTTTTGTGCCACTCTGTGCGGCTTGCCTCAGAATTCAAGCATAATAAGCCGCATAATGCGCCTTGTAATTCTGCTGTGCTTGAAGGGCCATCGCCTTCATCATTGTTGGGACTTAGAGAAGGAAAATACAATTCAGACATGATGATACGACCTATATTTAAAAAATAGTTTAAGACAAAAGTTGACCCAATCACACAGGCACGATTATAGTTAAGCTTTATTCTCGCATAGCTAAGAACTTATATTAATGGAAAATGACGCGATGCAACAATTAGAACAGCAAATAGATGAATTGCTTCATGCCGGACGAAGGCTACGCGATGAGAATATTTTGTTAAAAGCGCAGCAGTCGACATGGATAAGCGAACGGGCGCAATTAGTTGAAAAAACAGAAGTTGCACGCACTCGAATTGAGAAAATGGTGAGCCGCCTAAAAGAATTGGATGATGATTTATGAGTTCGCCAGCTGTACCTGTTCACGTTAATATTCTTGGTAAAGAATATCAAGTTGCTTGCCCGCCAGAAGAGAAAACGGCGCTTATTCAATCCGCTCAATTGCTCCATGAGAATATGGAAAAGATTCGTTCAAGTGGAAAAATAGTTGGCTTAGACCGAATAGCTGTGATGGCTGCTCTTAATTTAGCGCATGAACTGATTGATCTGCAGAATGAAGCTGGTGGTGGGCTTGATGAAATGAATGGCAGTATTCTTAAGATTAAAGATAAAGTTAGCGTATTTTTAGAAGATGTTCGCCAGCTAGAATTGTAAGAAAAGCATTGCCTCCCCAAAAAATCAGCGTATGATCCATAACTGTTCCTGCGGTGTTCGACAGCGACAGTGTGTCTTGTGCCGATAAGCTAATGCTATGGAGATTGAAATTAGATTGGCGTGCAGGCTTGCTAGACGAGAAGCCCGATATTTAATTGAGATCACCCCTTGAACCCTCCTGGTTCAAGAACCCCGTTCGCATCGGCACTGCGGGACATTTTTTTCTGCTAAATATTTCCTTGAAATGAAATTACTGCTTTAATGATGACATCTGTTTATTAAACAGGAGCCATTCATGCTTCGTAAGTTACTTGTCATCATTTTTATAGCGAGTCAGTTGATATTTATTCAACCGGTAAGTGCTGAACCTTCATCTACTGAACAAACTTCTCGTGTAAAAACATTATTGAACAAGATCGATGATCTTTGGCGCGGGAATTCCTCCTATGCCATTACTTCTATGAAAGTTGAGACCGAACACTACACGCGTACTATGCGAATGGAAGGCTGGTCAAAAGGCAAGGAGCACACCTTATTTCGTATTATTGAACCGTTACGAGAAAAAGGCACCGCAACGCTTAAATCCGGCAATCATATATACACTTACTTACCCAAAACAGATCGCACTATAAAACTAACTAGCGGCATGATGATGGGCTCGTGGATGGGCAGCCACTTGACCAATGATGACTTAGTTAAGGAAGCACGGCTAGAAGATGATTATGACGCCACGATAAGCTTTGAAGGCAAGCGTGATGGTCAAAATATTATTGAATTTACCTTAATTCCTAAACGTGATGCGGCGGTGGTCTGGGGCAAGCTGACTTTGATTATCTTAGCTGACACGCATACGCCGGTAGTCGAATATTATTATGACGAAGATATGGTCCTCACACGGACTATTTCATTTACGGATATTAAAATGTTGGGTGGGCGTGAGCGGCCTTCTGTATTACGTGTCGTACCTGCCGATAAACCAAATGAATATACTGAGTTTGTGTATGAGCAACTTGAATTCGGCCTTGAACTCAAAGATAGCTTGTTTTCACTATCGAGTTTGAAAAAACGATGAATATGCTGTCATTAGCCGCTCGCAATGTAATGCGTAATGGACATCGGTCTTTAGTCACTACGCTGGCAATGGCCTTTGCTTGTGCGATGATGATTGTGTTTGCTAGTTTGATGGAAGGCTTTGTGGTCGGCAGTGAAAGAAATATCGTGTCGATGAATACCGGCGATATTCAAATACATCTGCCTAGCTATCGTGATGAACCTGATATTTATAAACAAATTAATCAATCACCTGAATTAGTCACCGCTATTAGACAAGCGGGTTTCATGGCAAGTGAACGCTTGTTTGCTTACGGTTTAATGGCAAGTGACCAAAGTTCATCAGGCGTGCAATTACGGGGTGTCGACTTAGACTATGAATCAACGGTCACCCAAATAAATCAGCATATACAAACTGGCAGCTGGCTAGATAAATCTGATTCACATGGTGTGGTGATTGGTAAAAAACTCGCTCGTCTGCTAGATGTATCGATAGGTAGTGAGCTGATTTTTGTCGGTCAAACAGCAGATGGCTATATGGCTAATGATCGCTTTTATATCAGAGGGGTTTTAAAGTCGGTGTCTGCAGGGATGGATAGCAGCGGTGTCATTATGAGTAATGCAATGTTGCAGGAATTGATTAGCCTGCCTGTTGGCGCGCATGAAATTGCCATAATGCGATCAGATAGAAATACGGATTTAGCACTTGCTGTTGAAATCATCGATGATCTATTAGCGGATGATTTAGAGATTTTAAATTGGCAACAACTGATGCCGGTTATTAGCCAATTTCTACAAACGGCACAGGTGCAATCATTAATCATGTTGGTGTTCACTTATATTGCCGTGGCATCTGTCGTACTCAATGCGATGTTAATGAGCGTGTTTGAACGTATTCATGAATTTGGAATTATGAAAGCAGTCGGTGTGCGGCCGTGGCAATTAATCAGAATAATTTATGCTGAAACATTCATTCAAACTCTATTTGCCAGCATTTTAGGATTGTTATTAGGCGTGAGTATTACTTGGTATTTTGAGCAGAATGGCCTTGATCTTTCTTCTTTATCTGAAGGTATCTCATTTGCAGGGATAGCACTCGATCCAGTGTGGTATGCAGCAATGTCAGTTGAATCGCTGCTTAGTCCCGTTTTATTCTTATTTGTGATAGCAGCTTTAGCAGTGATTTATCCCGCGTTAAAAGCGGCGGTAATTCGACCTGTTGATGCAATTCATCACCACTAGGTAACAACGATGAATTTAAATACCTTAGCGAGGCGAAACTTGTGGCGACATAAACGACGCACTTTGATTACCGCCTCATCAATTGCATTCGGAGTGTTATTGGCAGTGACGTTTACGGGCGCAGGCGATTATTTTTATACTCGAATGATTGATGCCGGATCCAATATGGGAATGGGGCATATTAGCGTGATGGCACACGACTTTAATCGTGCACCGAGCAGCAAAAAAAGACTGCATCAAGCCGAATCGTTGAAACAAGCTGTGGAGCAATTTGCTAATGTCAAAAGTGTTGCCAGCCGTATTCAAGGCCAAGCCATGTTTTCTAGTGCACGGAAAAGTATTGGCGGCGTGTTTTTTGCGATTGACCCACAACAAGAAAATAGCGATAACAATCTGTTTGTAAAAGCGATGGTGGAAGGAGATATGTTGTCCTCAGCATCGGGTAGTAGCATTGTATTAGGCACTGAACTTGCTAAAAAACTGAAATTAAAAATTGGTAAGAAAGTGGTCTATACCACTACAGATAAAAATGGCGATATTGTTAGTGCGATTGCTAGAGTGAGCGGTTTATTTAAAACAGGTGCAGATGAAATAGATGGTTCAGTCGCAGTGTTGCCTTTGAACAAGGTTCAACAAGTACTCGATTATCAACCAGATGAAGTTAGTGTATTAGCAGTGATATTATCTGACCAACGTAATAGTGACCTATTACGTGAACAGATGCAGGCCATGCCACAGTTTGCTGATGTTGAGGTATTAAACTGGCAACAGACCCAACCTGATCTAGCAGGCATGATTGCCGTAGATAAAAGCTCCAATTATATTAGCCAACTGTTAATCGCCTTGCTGGTGGCCGCAGGTATTTTAAACACTATGCTGATGAGTGTACTTGAACGTCGACGTGAATTTGGAGTGATGATGGCGGTTGGTATGTCAGCCCGAAACCTGTTTGTATTAGTCATGTTGGAATCATTCTGGTTAGCTCTATTAGGTTTGATTATTGGCGTGATAGTTACTACACCGTGGTTTTTATTCATGTCACAAACAGGTCTTGATTTAACAGCAGCTTATGGCGATGGCTTTAGTTTTGGTGGTGTGTTGCTTGACCCTATCTTCAAAATCCGTTTATTTAAAGAAAGCATTATTGCTATTTTGATTGGCCTATTTAGTTTGGCCTTACTTTCAGGAGCTTATCCTGCTTGGCAAGCAGGGCGGGTGGCACCTGTCGAAAGTTTAAAAACACACTAAAGAGACAGTTGTCTAAATTATTGGAAATACTATGGAAACGATTGTTGAATTACGGAATTTGAGCAAAATTTACCAGCAAGGTGAAATGCAAGTTAAAGCCGTTGATAATGTGTCATGTGATATCCACAAAGGTGACTTTACCGCGCTGTGTGGCCCATCAGGCTCAGGTAAAACCAGCATTCTTAACCTGATTGGCGGTTTGGATACAGCAAGTTCAGGCCAAGTCAATTTAGAAGGGGTAGATTTATCTACTTTAAGTAATACTGTTTTATCTGAAATACGCAAAAACCGGATTGGTTTTGTATTTCAATCCTATAACTTGATTCCGGTAATGACTGCCTATGAAAATGCAGCCTTTGTATTAGATCTGCAAGGTACAGACAAAGTAGAATGTCGCGATAGAGTGATGAAAACATTGGCTGATGTAGGCCTGCAAGGGCTAGAAAATCGTCGTCCAGATGAAATGTCGGGTGGCCAACAACAACGTGTTGCCATTGCCCGAGCCATTGTGACTCACCCTGCGATTGTGTTGGCAGATGAACCCACTGCTAATGTTGACTCGCATACGGCTGAATCGTTGCTGGATTTAATGCAAGTCTTAAACGAGCAACACGGTATTACCTTTTTATTTTCGACTCATGATCAACGCGTGATTGATCGCGCCAAACGAATCATTCGGGTGCAAGATGGCCAAATTGTTTCAGATGAGCACAAAGCTTAGCCGTGTTTAGAGGATTAATCACATTCTTACTCTGTCTACCTTTCACAGCACAGGCTTTTTATCAATGGCAGGGTGGTGACAGCTCGATTGAATTACGCGGCCTTGTACGAGCCACTAGTGTTGTTGCCAATAATGCTAATGATAAGGTGTTATTTGCCAAAGATAAAATCCTAACCGGTGGTGGTTTTGGTCGCTTAATGTTTGATGTTCAAACGAGTGGGCTGAGTTTTGAGGTTCACGCTGTTCAAAGTGTCATTGATACAGCATTACGCACTGGAGGAACTCAAACCGGCTTAGCAATTGAAATTGAACGTAGTGATACCTTACATTGGCGTTTTGCCAATGACCATGCCGACTTAGTACTCGATAGACTCAATGTGCAATTTAGTGGCGATAACATCAATATAAAGTTGGGCCGACAAGCCATTAATCTAGCCGCCACTTTTTACTTCACTCCCAATGATTTTTTTGCCCCCTTTGCAGCCCAAACCTTTTACCGTACTTATAAGCCCGGAGTTGATGCTGCTAGACTAGATTGGCAGTGGGGCGAATTATCACAACTATCGATTTATACCGTTTTGAATTATCCAACAGATTTAACGCATTCTGGAAACCGACAAACAGCGCCTGATTGGAGTGAAACGTCAATATTAGCCAGAGCATCAACCTTAATTGATAGTTTTGAGTTGGCGATATTATTGGGGCAAGATCATGGTGATGACATTGTCGGACTCGACTTTCAAGGCGAACTATTTGATTGGCTAGGCGTGCGAGGTGAAGGGCATCTACGCTTCCCCGATGAACAAGGTCAATCACGTGATACAAAATTTTCTTTAGGTTTAGAACATCGCTTTGAAAACACCCTGACCTTACGGATCGAACAATTTTACCAACGTTCAGGAGCTAGTAATGAACAAGATTATTTGCTAAATAACCAAGCGAACACTAACACTTTCTATCTGGCAAAAAACTACACTGCCCTAGGTGCTAGTTATGAAGTCACACCACTCTTAAATAGCGATGCCGTATGGATTTATAACTACCTCGATGGTTCAAATCTATGGGCTTTATACGCTACCTATTCATTATCAGATGAATCAGAGTTATCGATGAGTGTAAATTTATCAGTGGGTGACCAGCCAGAAAATGGAACACTTAATAGCGAGTTTGGCAGTTATCCAAAGTCAGTAAATGTGGAATACCGAATTTACTTTTGAAGAGCAGTGAGAATGAATCATTTTCAACCGCAGAAAAACTTGTTCTAGCAGCAATTAATACTACTAACCCCGTTTTTTTCCTGAATAACTCATGTATACCCCTTGGTGTTTTGAAGGTTTCTAACATTATTCTTCACTGTTCCCTCGTGCTCTCTATTACAAAAATACGTTGCCCACTGGTGACTAATCGCCTCCGCCTCACTCTCCATGTCGATCAGCGAATAAAGTTAATAACAAATAGTATCATTCATCCAGAACCATAATCGACTGAATTAAAAGAGAAATACAAATATAACCTTATAGTTTCGAGCACCATCCTAGAGCAGCCACGAATATTATGGAGCCTTGTTGGTGCATGCCAACACCACTATTCCAAAGAAATAAAAGTCTGATTATTTCTATATAACAATGTGCATATAAAGAAACAGTTACCTATACCAAGCTATATGGGTGAATAGCTGAGAACGAAGCAGCATGAAAACAATAAAAATGTGTAATTCACATTTATGGCGTGCAATATGCACTAGCCTTATTACAAACAATATTGACTTCAGCTTCATGACTTGTTTTTGGTTGCAACTCTCTCGTAACTATTTGGGGTAAACCTATATTTTAGGTTTACCCTTTTTTTGAGGGGCTTCTTACGTTATGAATTAAAAATACTCTTTTCATTTGCAATTTTTGCTGACTGTTACGTACTTACAAGGAAATTGAATGTGCCATTTTTCGCCTTTTATTCGAATAAAAGGACCAACACATCAGCTTAATCTGCTAGGCCTAAGCTGAAACAATCCTATACAATAACGAGTCATTCCTTCCTATCAGTTGGCTTAAGAATTATGCACCTCCAAGCTATTAATGTATCCAAACCAAAACTGCGCCGTTTTGGTTTTAAGTTCTATACCACTGCCTTCTTAAAGAAAACCGTTCAAGGCCCTGTTGTCCTAACACAGGATAATCTCAATGGTGATAAACAAGCAGACTTAATGAATCATGGTGGCAATGACAAAGCCGTCTATGCTTTCTCAACTGAACATCACAACTATTGGAAGCAAAAGCTTGGTATTAACCATATTGATTATGGCAAATTTGGAGAAAACCTCAGCATTTCAGGATTAAATGAATCTGACATCGCCATCGGAGATCGCATACAAATTAATGACTGTATTCTCGAAGTCAGTCAACCACGTATTCCCTGCTATAAAATCAGCTTTGAATTTAAAGAAATGAGCATGCTAAATAACTTTATTACATACGCGCACACAGGCGTTTACTTTCGCGTTATACAAACTGGCACAATGACAGCAAATAGTCCTGTTGAAGTCATTTATAAACACCCAGATAAGATCACCGTCAAAAACTTATTTAGAGCCTATTTTGATAGCCAATTTCCTGATCAAGAAAATGTGATGAGAACCGCTATTGCGATCCCAGAATTAGCCGAGGCATGGCGCTCTAAAATGGTCCAGATTGTTCACAGAATCGATTTATACCACCAACGACAAAACAAAGATTAAGTCTTAGTTTATATATTAAATATATACTTATCAATTGGTTATAGTAACAATGTAAAAGTCATAATTACTACGCCAGAGCTATAACATTGTTTACTACCCATTCTCAATATGATGTCATCAGGTATTGATTACAATACGACTTAATAGAAAACATCAACAAGTAAAACAGTATTGTGAAATATAAACACAACATTTATATCGAGTGAATTAGTTATAGCGGCTCAATAGCTTTTCTAATTAAACACGACTGTAAAGTCACAGATTTTTAGTTGAGCAGCTGTTAACTTGTAGAATAATTAAAGGAAAGGTGCTCCTAGGTTTAACTAAACAAAATTTTAGCTCAATCGATATTGCTTCAAATTAATTTTTATGGAGGAGAGTTATAGGGCGATTATGTGTTTAATGACCAACTTAAGCTTAGAGTAAAAGTTGAAAGTGATCGTAGTGTTGTTAGTTATCAATGGTCTAGTCAGGATGATGAACACTGGACGACAGAGGCACTTGTGGGCCAATAGAGTCTAGTTGGTTATTAAAAATTCCTTATGTGAAGGATGCCAATCCTGGCATAGATGCCATGCTTGAGTTGTTGATATCGCCTGAGGGTTAAACGAAGGCTGAGTATCTTGGTTGTTCGGAGTCAGTGTATAAATATTTGAATAGTTCTTACCGGGTCCTAATTACTGCGTTAAGAAGTGCTGCAAAACCTTAGGATCAATATTGGCTTCGACGTATGGCTGTTTATTATCAATTGCTTCAAGTATTAGCTCAGGTATCTTATTTGCCCGCCAATAGTTGACCCCTGTGATAACAGGTTCCACACCAAATTTATCAACGTGTAATCTTACTATATCGCCATAAGTTAACATCATTATTTAACGCCTAATCAAGGTTCATTATTCCCTTACATCATTTAGTCCATTAATGAGATGTATTATCAATTTTCTTTGGCGGCAGTAACTCTATATGCCATGGTTGCAACGATTGTTTTGTTTATACTTACTTTAGGAAGTGGCTATATTTATTTGATCAAATATGAGTAATCAAATATGTTGAACATGACAGTAAGTTTTAAAAATAACGTAAATATAGGTAATAGTACAGGTATAAATGATGTGCTTGAAAAGGGTATGATTTAGCTTACGCTATGAAAAATAGAGGTTTATAGAGAATAATATTTGGGGAAAGAGTAAAAAACAGGGTGTGATATGAAGTACTGCCACCTATAAGTTCTCTTTTCATTTCAAAACCCTCCCAAAGGAAAATCACAACTAAACTTTGCTCTATCACCTGGTTCACTGGTGGTAGTATGCTAGGCATTATGGCATTGTCGTGATTGTGCAATTTTTAGTTGTTTATGTGGGCTCATTTGTTAAAAAGCATTGACGAGTAGAATGGCTAGCGTGTTATTCATCTCGACAATGGCTCAAGACTATTTTTTTAATTGGATATATATATGAAACAGATCATGATTTGGTTAATGTCGATTGCACTGACTTTAGGTGCTAGTTTAGGTGTTGTTAACGCACAAGAAGGACTTAGTGATGACAAGCCTTTTGCGGATACCCATATTATTATGCAGGTCAGCGATGCTGATCCCACACATTACCAAGCGGTATTGGATATCTCTAATAATCTGACCAAGCGTTATGGCCAAGAGATGATTGATATTGAAGTTATTGCCTTTGGTGCAGGTGTACCGATGGTTTTTGCAGCAGATAGTAAATATGCTCAGCGTATTGCAAGCCTGCAAGAACATGGTGTTCGCTTTTATGTATGTGGTAATACTCTAGATACCCTAGAGCGTAAATATGGTATACGTCCAGAAATCTTACCAGGTGTAGAAACTGCCCAAACGGGTGTGAAGTTTATGATTGATGAAATCAAACGGGGCTATATTCCGATTCATCCCTAAACAGAATATTTGAAAGGGATATTTAAGAAAAAAGGGGCTAGATATAATTTTATTGTTAGCCTTTTTTTTATAAAGTGAATTAAATCAAAGTATCAACTAGTCTGCTTCACTCTCTAACCAGTGAATACTGTCTTTGAGAGTGTTTTTCGGTCGACCAATATAATAGCCTTGTGCATAGTCAACGCCGAATTTACGTAATAAATTTAAAGTCTCTTTATTTTGAACAAATTCAGCAATTGTTTTTTTACCTAGACCTTTGGCTACATCAGTCAACGCTTTTACAAACAATTGATCATCTGCATTCTTATCGAGGTCTTTGATAAATATCCCATCAATTTTAATAATGTCGACAGGGAGCTCGCGCATGTAATTGAATGAGGCAAAACCAACACCAAAGTCATCTAATGAAAATTTACAGCCTAATTTCCGAATCTCATTCATCATTACTTTTGCTTGCTGTAAATTTGATACTGCTGCTGTTTCTGTGATTTCAAATATTAAATTCTGTGGGTTTACTTTATATTTTGAGATAAATCGCTTTAACATCGGAATAAGGACAGGATCATCAACGACTGCACCTGATAGATTGATAGCCAGTTTTGCTTTGATGCCTTGTTGTTCTAACGATGCTAATTTCTTCATACTGTGTTGAAGTACATAATGATCAATACTATGTATAAGGCCGGTTTCTTCGGCTACTTGAATGAATTTACTGGGTAAGCTTATTTCTCCCGTCTCATCATTACGCATACGGACTAAGACTTCATAATGCTCGATAGTACTTGTTTGAACATCCATAATGGGTTGAAAATACAATACGAAGAGTTTCTTTTCTAAAGCGTTGGATATTTGATGCTTCCAAAAAACGCGCGTTTCCAGTTGCTCTTTAGTTTTATCATCCACTGAGAAATTATGGAATGTACCTTTACCATCGGCTTTTGCTTTATACATAGCAAGGTCAGCAAAGCTAAGTAACTCATGAATGCTAGCCTCTTCAATCGGAAAGTGAACTACACCTATGCTGGTAGATATTTGGTGTTTAATTTTGCCATAAGTTAAGTCAATTTGAGCTAATTCATGGATAATTTTTTTAGCTAATATAGTGGTTCCTTCTTGGTCTATTTCAGGAACCAATATGGCAAATTCATCACCACCAAGTCTGGCGACTAAATCGGAATACCGGGTTACTTTTATGAGTGTTTTAGCAACTATTTTTAGTAGTTCATCCCCTGCAGCATGACCACTGGTATCATTAATATCTTTAAAATGATCTAAATCTAAAAAGAGTAAAGCATTCTTGTGATGGTAGCGTTTAGCGACTTGTAACGATTTTTCAAATTCAGCGGTAAATTTACGACGGTTTGGTAGATCTGTCAGTGGGTCATGATCTGCTAGCCAGACAATATGCTTCTCAGCTTCTCTCTTTGCTGTCATATCAAGGCCAACGGATAGCACCATTTCATTATCATTTAAACTTTCAATGCGTGAATGTAACCACGAAATTTGTTTTATATGACCATTGGCATCAATCATTTCAGCATCTTGCTGGGCAATATTCATATTTCCAGTAATGATTTCTTTATAAAGAGGTTCTGCTTCTGTCCAGTTACCGGCTGGAAACATTCGAGAAATAGCTGTCTCAAGCATGTCATTTTGTGTAAACCCAGAGATCTTCTCTGCATAGCCGTTAAACATAGCTACTTTAAGGTCTTTATCGACAGTAATAATCATTAGTTGGGCTGTATCAAGTAAGTTTTTTATAAAGTCACGTTCATGCTGAAGCTCTTCTTTTTGTGTGAATATCTGCATAGAGCGTTGATGGTTCTTACTATCAAGGTTTTCTAGAACGCTAGCTAATTGTAAGGATGCAAATTGCAATGAGGTTATTTCATGATGCTTAGAATGTGCATCAACTAGTTTGAACACTTTTTTTGCAGAGTCATACTGCTTAGAAGAAAGAAGAGGTAAAGCATGAGTGATATGTTCAAGGTTTTCTAGTGGTCGGGATAATAATTTATATGTTCGAGCGGAAAAGAATAAGGCAAGAATAATAAGGCCCATAACCGCTACGCTGATGTAAAGAATAACTTCATTGTGATGGAGGTCAGTATCAGTAATCAAAGAGGAGCTTAAATAACTGAAAATTCCAATAGCGCCAATCCCAGAAAGCATGATGCTTGTAAAGGTATTTACTGCGGAATGCCATTGAAGGCTATCACGTGAAATAAAAGCCATTACTAATCCTTGTCTATTACATTAGTAGAAGGATTATTACTTATATTGAAGTAAGAAAAACTTGTTAATTTTTTATTATAAAATGTCATAATCTATTTATGGATTCAGTTTCACAAATAGTGCTTGGAGGTGCCGTTGCGTTTGCTGTGGCTGGGAAGACTTCACCTCGTAAAGCAATTCTATATGGTGCTGCAATTGCTGTCTTGCCAGATTTAGATGTATTGGTTCAATATGCTGACGATATTTCTTCGGTAACAAAGCACCGAAGTTGGTCTCACTCCTGGCTTGTTCAAACCTTAATTGCACCTATATTAGCTCTGCTATTACGCAGACTGGAACCGGTATTTTCATTTAAACAATGGCTATTATTAATCTGGTTAGCTTTAGTTACCCATAGTTGTTTAGATGCTCAGACTGTGTATGGCACCCAGTTGTTTTGGCCCTTTATGCCACCGCCTTATTCGGGCGGTAGTGTATTCATTATTGACCCTTTGTATACCATTCCTTTGCTGATTGGTTTTATCGCAGTGCTTTTCAGACCACTGAGTTTATTGAGTCACAAGTTGAGTAACTTGGGCTTGATTTTGAGTTCAATCTATTTAGTTTGGGGATTGTTTGCACAAAGCTGGATGCTGTCGAATGTAAAAAAAGAATTGGTAACGCAAGGTATTGAGACGGATAAAATTTTAGTAATGGCAACACCATTTAATACCTTGTTATGGCGGATTATGGTGATAGAAAATGACTTCTATTATGAGGGTTTTCGTTCTGTTTTTGATGGTGAGAGACCAAGCCTATTTGAGCAATATGACCGACATCCTGACTTGATTTATAAGCTAAAAGAACTACCTTCATTACAACGGTTAGACTGGTTTACCAATGGGTTTTATTCTGTCGAAAAATTTGACAATAGCTATGTGGCTACAGATTTAAGAATGGGGCTAGAACCAAAGTACTTCTTTCGCTATCACATAGCCGAATCGACAGGTGATAATATTAAAATAAGTTCTGCTAAACGGTTTGCCAGCAAACGAGGTATCAAAGAGGAGTTAATATGGGTTTGGCAACGTATTTGGACGAACAAGGTTAGTATAAAAAATGTTAACGATAGATGAAATTATTTGGCAATTAGTCGCTGCAATACCATCTGGCAAGGTGGCAACTTATGGCCAAATTGCGAAGCTAGCTGGTTTTCCTAATCATGCTCGTTACGTGGGAACGACGCTAAAGAATTTACCGAGCGATTCAACACTGCCTTGGCATCGTGTAGTAAGGGCAAAAGGAGAGTTGGCCTTTCCCGTTGGTAGCCAGACTTATAACTGTCTCTTATACACATCTGACGCT
>OJGP01000159.1_pt1 | contig 13977 bp, 17 predicted proteins | sample 1594701 | NCBI WGS metagenome assembly OJGP01 (sample SAMN05416863, study PRJEB24817) | seawater metagenome | isolation source: Sea water | place: Canada:Atlantic | collected 2013-11 | reverse complement strand
TCGTGACTGCATGTCAGAATTGCAGCGACTGCAACTAGATGATGTCATTCATGAAGCCGTCGTACAAAAACCATTTTTAGGTATTTGCCTTGGCATGCAAGCGCTAATGAGTAATAGCGAAGAAAATAATGGCAGTCAGGGATTAAATATTATTGAAGGGCAAGTTCGTCACTTTGATATGCCGCCGCAATACAAGCATTTAAAAATCCCTCATATGGGCTGGAATGAAGTGCATCAAAATAAAGCGCACCCTTTATGGCAAGATATAGAGCAAGATAGTCGTTTCTATTTTGTTCACAGCTACTTTGTAAGTCCCTCTGATGCCAATGTCGTAGCTGCAACGACTGCTTACCCAGAGCCTTTTAGCTGCGCGGTACAAAAAGATAACTTATTTGCAGTGCAATTTCATCCAGAAAAGAGTCAGCATGATGGATTGAAATTATTAGAAAACTTTTTAAACTGGGACGGACAGTCCTGATAATCCAGACAAATATGGAGAATTTATTATGTTATTAATCCCTGCCATTGATCTTAAAGAAGGTCACTGTGTCCGTTTACGTCAGGGACGTATGGAAGACAACACCGTCTTTTCACAAGATCCTGTTGCGGTTGCACGCAGATGGGTAGAAGCCGGTGCAAAACGATTGCATATGGTTGATCTTGATGGTGCATTTGCAGGTAAACCCGTTAATGCCAGTGTGATTCATGATATCTGTAAAGAATTTCCAGATCTAGATGTTCAAATTGGAGGCGGTATTCGTGATGAAGATACCATCCAAACTTATTTAGAAGCGGGCGTTCGTTATGTAATTGTTGGCACAAAAGCCGTCAACGCACCTCATTTTGTTGGTGATATTTGCGCTGAATTTCCTGGTCACATCATTGTCGGGCTGGATGCCAAAGATGGAAAAGTAGCTATTGATGGATGGTCAAAACTGTCCCACCACGATGTCACTGATATAGCTAAGCACTTTGAGCAAGATGGCGTTGAAGCAATTATCTACACTGATATTAGCCGTGACGGCATGATGCAAGGCGTTAACCTTGAGTCAACTCGCGATCTTGCTCGAGCAATCAAAATCCCAGTAATAGCGTCAGGTGGCGTGACTGACTACAACGATGTTAAAGCCTTGTGTCACTATGAAAGCGAAGGCGTCATGGGCGCTATCGTTGGTCGAGCTATTTATGAAGGCACGATTGATTTGGCAGAAGGTCAAGCATTAGCAGATCGCCTAAACCCACCACAAGACTTCAAATAAAATGGGACTCGCTAAACGCATTATTCCTTGCTTAGATGTCGACAATGGCCGTGTTGTAAAGGGCGTACAGTTTGTTGATATTCGTGATGCCGGCGACCCAATAGAAGTAGCCAAACGTTATGATCAACAAGGCGCTGATGAAATCACATTTTTAGATATCACAGCAACACATCATAATCGTGACACCATGGAACATGTGGTAGAAGCAGTAGCTAGCCAAGTGTTTATACCTTTAACCGTCGGTGGTGGTATTCGCACTGTTGAAGATATTCGCCGCATGCTGAATGCAGGTGCCGATAAAGTAGGTATCAACTCTGCTGCTGTAAGTAACCCTGACTTTGTGCGCGAAGCCGCTGAACGCTTTGGCTCACAATGCATTGTTGTTGCTATTGATGCAAAATGCGTTTCAGCTGAAGGCGAGCAAAAACGTTGGGAAATATTTACCCACGGCGGACGTAAAGAGACCGGTATCGATGCCATTGAATGGGCGAAAAAGATGGTTGATCTTGGCGCGGGCGAATTACTACTTACTAGCATGGATCGTGATGGCACTAAGTCAGGTTTTGATCTCGAGCTAACACGTGCCGTCAGTGATGCTGTTGCTGTACCTGTTATCGCATCAGGTGGTGTAGGCAAGTTACAAGACTTAACCGATGGCGTAAAAATAGGCAAGGCCGATGCGGTATTAGCTGCCAGTATCTTCCACTTTGGTGAGCATACTGTTCAAGAAGCCAAGCAACAGATGGCTGAGCAGGGCTTAGAGGTACGCCTCTAATGTCGTGGTTTGACCAAGTAAAATGGAATGAAGCAGGCTTAGCACCTGTTATCACACAAGAGTTTGAAACAAAGCAAGTGCTCACTTTAGCTTGGATGAATAAAGAGTCCTTACAACTCACTGCTGAAACCGGCCATGCTGTTTATTGGTCTCGTTCACGCCAAAAGCTTTGGCATAAAGGTGAGGAGTCTGGCAACCAGCAGCAAATCAAATCTATTCGTTTAGACTGTGATAATGACGCTATTTTGTTAGAAGTCGTGCAAAAGGGTGGCATTGCCTGCCATACTGGTCGGCATCATTGTTTTTATCAAAAACTAGTTGATGGGCAATGGCAAACAATAGAAGCCGTGCTAAAAGATCCTAAAGAGATGTATAAATGAGTGATGTATTAAGCAAACTTGCCGCTGTACTTGAAGCACGTAAAAATGCCGATCCTAACAGCTCCTACGTGGCTAGCTTATACGCTGCAGGTACCGATAAAATCCTCAAGAAGCTTGGTGAAGAAGCTACTGAGACTGTTATTGCAGGTAAAGGCGGCGATCGTGATGAGATTATCTACGAAACAGCCGACTTATGGTTTCACAGTCTGGTTTTGTTAGCTCACAATGATATTGATCCACAAGTCATCTTAGATGAGTTAGACCGCCGCTTTGGTTTGTCAGGCATTGAAGAAAAAGAAAGTAGAGGGGGAAAATAATGTCGAACTGCCTTTTCTGTAAAATAATCGCTGGCGATATTCCATCATCAAAAGTATATGAAGATGACCTTATCTTTGTATTTAAAGATATTTCACCGAAAGCTGAGGTTCACTTATTAGTTATTCCAAAAGTTCATCTTGAAAGCTTAGACAGCCTGAAAGACGAACACCAAAGTTTAATCGCCTATATAATGCTCAAACTACCGGAATTAGCTCGTTCACAGGGCTTGGAAGACGGCTTTAGAACAATCATCAATACCGGTCCAGGCGGTGGACAAGAAGTCGGGCATTTGCATATTCATATTTTAGGTGGCGAAGGCCTACCTGGTTTTAATTAGGAGCACATCATGGGTTTAGGCGGCATCAGCATCTGGCAGTTATTAATTGTCTTGGCAATCATTATTCTATTGTTTGGCACAAAAAAACTTCGCTCATTAGGTGGCGATTTAGGCAGCGCGATAAAAAGCTTCAAGCAATCTGTTCGTGAAGGCGAAGATGATGTCAATAAAGGTGATAGCTCAATCAGCCACAATGACGACACAACACCTAGCAAAACAACAGAACACGATAAACATTCGAGTTAAAAACAGTGTTTGATATTGGTTTTTGGGAAATACTGCTAATCGCAATCGTTGCTTTAGTAGTTGTTGGTCCTGAGCGATTGCCCAAGCTCATTCGTGTCGTCGGCCTATGGGTTGGCCGAGCCAATGCGTCAGTACAATCTATCCGTAATGATATTTCACAAGAGCTTCGTGCTGAGGAGCTCAAACAAGCACTAAACAAGACAGTAGATGTTTCAGGTATTGATGAAGCCATTTCATCTGAACCTGAAACAAAAGAAGCTAAGGATAAGAATGTCGACTGATAATCAACAATCGTTGATTGCGCACCTAATTGAACTTCGAGACCGCCTTCTTCGAGGCGTAATAGCGGTGTTAATCCTAACGGCTATATTGATGCCTTTTTCGAATGACCTTTATCATTTTTTATCAGAACCTTTACTAAGACACCTTCCTGAAACCAGCACTATGATTGCGACAGAAGTTGCATCGCCGTTTTTGATTCCATTTAAATTAACATTAAGTACAGCGATCTTATTAGCCATTCCAATATTGTTATATCAACTGTGGGCCTTTATTGCTCCCGGCTTATATGATAATGAACGTAAACTAGTCTTTCCATTACTCTTTGCCAGCACAGTACTTTTCTTTTTAGGTATTGTCTTTGCTTACTATGCAGTGTTTCCACTCATCTTTGGGTTTTTAACACAAGCAGCGCCAGAAGGTGTAGCAGTAATGACGGATATAAGTAGTTATTTAGATTTTGTATTGAAGTTATTCTTTGCTTTTGGCATAGCGTTTGAAGTGCCTATCGCTACATTATTACTAATTTGGACTGGCGCATCGACGGTTGAAAGTTTAGCAGAAAAACGCCCGTATATCATCGTCGGAGCATTTGTAATTGGCATGCTTCTAACGCCACCGGACATAATCTCACAAACTTTATTAGCATTACCTGTATGGCTACTATTTGAACTAGGTTTATTATGCTCGCGTTTGCTCCCTAAAAAAGAGCAGGACGATATTCAAGAGCGATAGCGCATCCGCGTACCATGTTCAAGCGATAACAGAATCTCTTCAGCCCAAACTTCTCTCGGAAAATAAGTACCAGAAATCTTAGCACCGTGAATACTTGCACCTTCCAAACTGTCGCACCTGGAAAAATCAACACCACGTAGATCTGCTTGGCGAAAGTAACTATTAGAAAAATCTAACTTATCCGTAATTAAACCGCATAAGTTAATGTGTCTAAAATCACAACTCGTTAAATCAGCTTTTTCTCCTGCAGCAATACGCTGATTAAATTCAGAGACCTTATTTTCTCGCAATAATCGATACAAAGGGTCGTCAGAAATTTTCGGTGCTGTCATGTACAAATCCTAAACAATGGTTAAGCGGTAATATCTATACTTCCACCTGGGTTATTAGTATCAAACCCAGTTGAACTAGACTCTTCTACTTCACTTACTACGTCAGCGGTATTCACAGTTGTAGATGCCTGCTCACTAGCCGTAACTGTATTCTGTGTTTCACTTGCAGCTTGTGCAGTTGTTTGCCTGCCTTCTAGCAACCTTTCTTGGTTTGAAGGGTTAGTCAGTGTGGGTTGCCCACTTAGTGGTGCAATACCTGGTATTTCCATACATTACTCCCAATCATTAGTTACTTAAGCATACTCCAATCATATTATTTTTGTAAAATATGTTTCGTTTCAATATATTAACAAGAAATTTTTAGTAATACTGAGTCACATTCTTTATAAAGAAGGCTTGAAATATGACTAATATAGTTATATAACTTACTCTTATAGGATTTAGAGTAATGACAAATGCGGATAGAGCAGCAAAAAATCACAGGATTCACATTAATAGAGTTAATAATAACGCTAGCTGTTGCAGCCATATTATTAGGGCTTGCTGCACCTAGCTTTACAGATATGATCAAAGATAACCGGCTAATAGCTCAAACAAATGAATTTACAGCGTCACTTAATTTAGGCCGGAGCGAAGCGATTAAGCGTGCACTAACTGTGACAATTTGTAAAAGTGATAACCAGACTAGCTGTGGTGGTAACTGGCAAGGTGGCTGGCTTGTGTTTGAAGATGTCGATGGTCAAGGAGATTTAGACTCTGGTACAGACACCATTATTCGAGTTCATGCTGCACTTTCCAACGGAAACACGCTCGTTTCAAACTCAAGTACAACTTCAAACCGGATCACTTATGATGCTAGTGGCTTTGCGATGAACTATAACTCAACCTTCACGTTTTGCGACGATCGTGGCCTCTCTTCTGCCAAAGGGCGGGTTATTTCACCTTCTGGTCGAATTCGAGTTGCAAGCGCATCAGACTTGACGAGTTGTTCATGATAAGCTTTTCTTCTATTAAAAAAAATAATGGCTTCTCATTATTGGAAGTGCTTATCTCTGTATTTATATTAGCGGTGGGCCTTCTCGGCCTTGCTAGCCTTCAAATGAATAGCCTAAAAAACAATCACAGTGCCCAGTACCGTACTTCGGCAACGGTTTTAGCCTATGACTTAATTGATAGAATGAGATTAAATAGAGTTGAAAGTTACGCTTTAGCTCAATCTGCTACGCCCTCAGGTACAGGTCTTAAGAATACAGATCTAGTTGCATGGGTGAACCAAATTGCCAGCGACCTGCCTAGCGGCGATGGCGAAGTTATTGTTAGTGGTGATGTAGTCACTGTTTCTGTGTTCTGGGATGATGCTCGAGCTGAAAACTCATCATCATCTGTAATCAAGTCTATTACCGTGAGTAGTGAGCGATGAATACCTCTAATACTAAAAACCCACAGAAAGGCTTAACACTCATAGAGCTAATGATAGCCCTCGTTCTTGGCTTACTGTTGGTTGCAGGTACTATTCAGGTTTTTGTCGGCAATAAGCAAACCGCACGCGTAACGGAAGCCCATTCACGTATACAAGAAAATGCTCGCTTCGCCTTAGAAATCCTTACCAGAGATATTCGTGCCGCAGGCTATAGTGGCTGCAGGACAGTAGATAAGATAAATATTCAAACAGTGGCTAATGCACCCGTGCCGGCATCAATGAGCGGCGCGACCACAATTACTGGAAGCAATGATCAGGCAGGGACATTGGTTCCTACACCCTCTTTTTCAGCCTCACTGGGTGCGGTTGTCACAGGAACTGATTTAATTACAGTTCAACGCGGAACAGGCTGTGGCGCGAACTTAGTAGGAAATATAGGCAGTTCAAATGCTAATATTCAAGTATATGCGCCTAATACCTGCAGCATATCAGCTAACGACGTCCTTATGATTGCTGATTGTGAAGATGCCCATATTTTCAGGGCAACTAATGTTTCAAGTAGTTCTGGTCAAGAAACAGTTGCTCACGCGAGTAATCTGAATCAGGCAAACCACTTTTGCACATCATACTCATCACTGCCACAAACAGGAGCCTGTGATACAGGTGAAACTAAACTTTATGGCTATGACAGTGAACTATTTCGGTATTCATCACTCACATATTATATAAGGTCAAACACTTCAGGTAATCCATCACTGTACGTTTATGATGAGACCCAGTCCGTCTCGGGACAAAACCCCTTAGAATTGGTAGAAGGCATAGAAAACCTACAAATCGAGTATGGCGCCGATGATAATGATGATGATACCGTCGATCGATATGCTAATGCAAAAACAATAAACGATGCAACAGATTGGGATAAAGTGGTTAGCGCTCGAATAAGTATATTAGCTCAAACCTTAGAAACAAACTTAACAACAGGTGCTCAAAAGGTAACGTTTAATGGCACAGAATTAACGGGTACTGACGGTCGGATACGACGCGTTTTCACATCAACTATCGCCATAAGAAATAGAGTCCAGTAATTATGTTGATATTAAATAAAAATAGCCAACAAGGTGTGGCACTTATAGTTAGCTTAGTCATGTTGTTAATTATGACATTGCTTGCTGTTAGCAGTATGAATACCACCATTCTAGAAGAAAAAATGGCTGGTAACTACAAAGACCGTAATATGGCATTCCAAGCTAGTGAAGCGGGATTAAGAGCAGGCGAGACGTACCTTAGAACCACACCTATACTTCCTCCTTTTGATGGCACGACTGCCGGTTTATACCAACCCACCAGCTCAGGGCTACCAAAGTGGCAGGTTGTTAACTGGGCCGCATCAGGTCAATATAGATCCTATACAGCAAATTTGTTATCAAACATATCTTCTCCACCCAATTATATTATTGAAGAATTGCAGCCAGTTAATGAGTCTGGAGGTAGTTTAGAGGCCGGAGTAGCATTAGAAAGCCGCTTTTATAGGATAACAAGCAATGCTGTTGGTGGCACTGATACAGCAATAGTTATGCTTCAAAGTACCTACAAGCGATAATTGAAGGGGAAAACTATGAACATTTTAAAACCAGGTCGTAGCGCAATATTAGCAGCCTTCATAAGCCTACTTCTATCTCACAGTTCCTCTGCTGCAGTTTCACAAATGCCCCTTTTCTTAACTACAGCTGTTCCACCTGTGGTTATGGTAACAATGGGCCGTGATCATAAGCTTTACTATGAAGCTTACAATGATGCCTCCGATCTAAACAATGACGGTGTGTTAGATATTCGCTACAAACCCACTTCTATAGATTATTTTGGCTATTTTGATTCTTTCAAATGCTATAACTATGCTTCAGGAAAATTCACACCTGCAACTGTAACAGCGAATAAACAGTGCGCTGGAAACTGGAGTGGTGACTTTCTTAACTACGTTACCACCAGCCGTATCGATGCACTTAGAAAAGTACTTTATGGTGGTTCTCGCTCGACTGACACCACATCTAACACTATACTCACACGCACATTTATTCCTCAAGATGCACACAGTTGGGGCAAGGAATATACCAGCGTTGCTGTCGATGGTTATGATATAAGCAGTTACACCCCTCTCAGCCTCCCTATAACTGGTTCTCGACACCTTTTTGCCAATGTATCATTAAGCAATACTGGCCAACCACTAATGCGCGTCTTAAACGATAGTATTCATCGCATTTGGGAGTGGGTATCCATTGAACGTCCTGTTGCGGGAACAAAATGCCTGCATGGTGGCAGTGGCCCAAATTGTGCTCGAACAGCTGGCTCATCAGGCATTACAGTACCAAGTACGGTATTAAGTAACCTCGTTCGAACCACCTATGATAAGAGTGCAGATACTAGCCATCCAAGCAACCATAGTGATTTTGATACTCTGATTGCAACTTACGGTATATCGGCAAACGAATTTGGTAGTGGCCCAATGACGACCATTGACGGAAGTGATAACCCCTATGGTTCTAATGATAATTACCTAACCGTTGTAACAGGTACCATTAATGTTCCAGCAACAGGCACCTATGAATTTTCTGTCGATGGCGATGATGCTGTAGAAGTTATTATAAATGGAACCGTTGTTGCCGGATGGTATGGCGGGCATGGCAAGTGTAATTGCGACGATCACAGCGGGACGATAGCCTTAACAGCAAATACAGATTATTCAATTGAATTTCGCCATGAGGAAGTAGGAGGCGGTGATAGCTTTATTTTACGTCAAGTTCAAACCTTACCCGCATCAACTATGGTAGATTACGACGTTAATGTCGAGTCATGTGTTACAGGACTATTAGAAGCCAATTGCAAAGGTTACAGCGACGGCACGACAACAACGTATAAACCTATAGGTTTATTACAGCGTTATGGGGAAGATGATCTCATGGCTTTTGGCTTACTCTCAGGGTCATTCCAAAAAAATACATCAGGCGGCGTGCTTAGAAAAAACATTGCCTCTTTCAAAGATGAAATAGATCTCGATACAGGTATCTTTACAAATGTAACAGGCATTGTAGATACCATCGATAAACTAAGAATATCTAGATTTGATTATTCTAGTCATTCATATACCTCAGGCTGGATTACCAATGGCCCAATTACAGAAGGTCAAGCACAAGATTGGGGCAACCCAATTGCAGAAATGATGTATGAAAGCTTGCGTTATTTTGCAGGTAAGTCAGGGCCCACATCAGCATTTTCAACCAGTACCGGAGGTTCTCTAATCTTGCCGATACCTACATGGCAAAACCCTTATCGAACAACACCTGGCGGTTATGCGCATTGTGCTAAGCCAATCCAATTAGTTATTAGTGATGTGAACTCATCCTATGATAGTGATCAGTTACCTGGCAGCTACTTTTCTAGTTTTACAGGTGATTTAACGGGCATGAACGTATCTACATTAGCCGATACTATTTGGGCTGGTGAATCTGAAGCTAGTAATATTTTTATTGGTCAATCCGGTACAAATAATGATGGCAGCCCGGCACCTAAAACAGTCACAAGCTTTTCTGATATTCGAGGCCTTGCGCCTGAAGAACCTACTAAATTAGGTAGCTATTATGCAGGTAGTGTTGCCCTATATGGTAAAAAAAATGACTTGAACACCATAACAGGCGAACAAAATGCTGATACCTTAGCTGTCGCCATTGCTTCACCTTTACCTCGTATTGAAATACCAGTAGCAGGAAAGATCGTAACGCTTGTTCCGTTTGCCAAATCTGTCAATCGAGGCACTGCCACTTTTCAACCTACTAACCAGATTGTAGATTTCTATGTTGAAACCTTTGTTAATACAAGTGCTGGAAATGCAGATCCTTCTATTAATTCAGGCCGAGCTTACGGCAAGTTTAGAATCAATTATGAAGATGTAGAACAAGCAGCTGATCATGATATGGATGCTATTGTTGAATATGAGTTCTCTGTAAGTGCATCAAATCAAGTCGTTGTTACTCTTAATTCTACCTATGCTGCTGGCGGTATAATACAACATATGGGTTATGTCATATCAGGCACAACTGCTGATGGAACTTACCTTGAGGTTCGTGATATTGATACAGCTTCTGGCAGTGATCCCGACTACCTTCTTGACACACCTCCAGGTCAACTTCCAGGAGGTGTGTGGGGAGATGGTGTTGCATTACCTTTAATAGCCACGAGAACATTCACTGTCGGCTCAACTACCTCTGCCAGCTTCATTAAACATGACCCTCTTTGGTATGCTGCAAAATGGTCGATGACAGATACAGATGAGAATGGCACGTTGGAAGCAAGCGAATGGGATAGCGATGCTGATGGTAATCCTGATGGCTATTTCTTAGTCACAAATGCTGGAACACTTGAAGAGCAGCTTAGTAAAGCGTTTGCAGAAATTGCCAGCAGAACTAGCTCTAGCGCAGCTGTTGCAACAAACTCTACTCGTCTCGATACTAATTCGAAGATTTATCAAGCACGGTTTAATACTGGTGATTGGAGTGGCCAGTTATTAGCATTCAACCTTAATGCAAGTGATGGCTCTGTAGGTAGTCAAGTATGGGATGCTGCAGACCTTATACCTACAGAGAATAGTAGAAACATATTCTCATACAACCCTGTAGCAACGGGAAGTAAAGGTATTGAGTTTGAATATGCAAACCTAGATCCAACAACGCAGCAAGTATTAGTTAACATTGATACTGGTGGTACTGTTGATACCTTGGGTTCAGATCGTGTGGATTATATTCGCGGTGACCAAACTAAAGAAATTGCCAATGGAGGAGGGTTCAGAGATAGAACCTCACTTATGGGTGACATAATTAACTCGGATCCATGGTTTTCAGGAACAAGTGAAGATTTTGGGTACTCCAGCTTATCGGGTACTGAAGGCTCGAGTTATGTGACATATCGAAATAGTAAGTTGACTCGAACACCTGCTCTATATTTTGGTGCTAACGAAGGCATGTTACACGCTATTAATGCTAATGATGGCGATGAATTATTTACCTATGTTCCAGATTCTCTTCTAAGTAAGTTAAACCTTTTATCGTATCCTCTTTATGGCTGTGACGATCAAGCTGGCTGTTTACCTCACGCTTATTTTGTTGATGGCGCACCAAGAGCAGGCGATGCTTATATTGATACCAATGGCAGTGATGCATGGCACTCAATCTTAGTTGGTTCTACTGGAGGCGGTGCTAAAAGCCTATTTTCTCTAGATATAACTGATCCTGACAGCTTTTCAGCATCAGATGTTATGTGGGAAATATCAACTACACAATCACCCGTAGCCGCCGACCTTACCACTTTTCAAAATAACTTAGGCTTCACGATCCCTCAATCATCTATAGTTAAAATGCACAATGGACAATGGGTAGCCATTGTTCCTAATGGTTATGATAGTGTAGATAAAAAAGCTGTTTTATTTATTATTGATCTTGAAACAGGTGGAATAATTAAGACTTTGGATACAGGTGCAGGTAGTGGTTCAGCTCCTAACGGCTTATCAACACCTATAGCAATTGATTCGGATAATGATCGCATTGTTGATCTTATTTACGCTGGAGATCTTCAAGGTAATCTGTGGAAATTTGATGTCACGAGTTCAAACACCAATGGTTGGGATGTAGCCTTTAAACAAGGAAGTACTCCTAAACCTCTTTACGTAGCTAAAGATGCAAGTAATATTGTTCAGCCTATAACATCAAAACCTCAAGTGGGTAATCATCCTGATGGTGGGTTAATGGTGTATTTTGGAACAGGAAAGTTCTTCGAAGATGGCGACCAGGATGTTAGTGGTTCAGTACAAACTCAAACCTTCTATGGAATTCGTGATCAAGGGGCTGAAGTCGCTAGCAGGAGTAATTTACAGGTACAAACTATACTCCATGAAGAAACTATTTCTGCTCTATCAATAGATGTGCGAGTAACATCAGATACAATTGTAGATTATTCCAGTAAAGACGGTTGGTATATGGACCTCGCCTCACCTATAACAGTAAGTGGTGTATTATCATACATACAAGAAGGTGAGCGAGTTGTTAGTAATCCAGTCCTCCGAGCTGGCCGTATAATATTTACAACCTTAATTCCTGAAAGTGACCCATGTGGTTGGGGTGGAACAAGCTGGCTAATGGAAATAGATGCTGTTAACGGTCAAAGACTTGCCACATCGCCATTTGATGTTAATGAAGATGGTAGCTTTGATATTAATGACTTATTAGCTTCTTACGATACTAATGGTGATGGAACGATTGATGCTAGTGATAATGTTGAAGTTAGTGGTATTAGAAAGCATGGTGTAGGTATCATTAAAACACCAGGTATCGTATCTACAGGTGATGATACTGAAGTAAAATACGTGAGTGGCTCAAGTGGTGCATTAGAAATATTTAAAGAGTCTTCAGGCGACCCATTTGGCCGTCAATCATGGCGTCAGCTTCGTTAGAGTTTATGGAGAGCTTATCAATGAAAAAAAATGGTTTTACACTTGTTGAGTTAATGATTACTGTTGCAATCGTAGCTATTTTAGCCGCGATTGCCTACCCCTCATATCAAGATAGTATTATAAAAACGAAGAGGGCAATAGCACAAGGTGATCTAATGGAACTAGCTAGTTTTATGGAACGTTTTTTTACTGAAAACAATCAATATCACCAAACCAATGCTGCTACTCCAGTAGCGGTTTCATTGCCCTTTAGCAGTAAAGATGACTATACCTATGCACTAACAGGTACATTAAATGCTACAACGTTTACTTTACAAGCAACGCCCAGTGCTGGAACTACACAAGCATCAGATACTTGTGCTAATTTAAGATTGACGAATACTGGTTTTAAATCTGCTACTGGTGCCGGCGATTGTTGGTAGTAAATCAAATTCTTTAGCACTTCCAAAACAAAACTATTATCACGTTTTTGATGATAGTTTTGTTTCAATAAGTAACTGCTCAATCCTCTCCAAGCGCTGCTCCATGGCCGCTGTATGTTCTTTTATCCAATGTACCTCACCAGCTTCACCTTCACCTGTTTCACGGTAATACTCTTCATGCTCTCGTTGCATGACATCTAAAATAACGCCGATCATCATATTAAGAAACACAAAGGCGGTTAAGAAGATAAAGCTTAGGTAAAAAATCCAACTTAATGGGTATTCACCCATCGTTTCATACATTACATCTGTCCAATCTTCAAAGGTAGCAATACGAAAAAGGGTTAACATTGCAATTGATATATTCCCCCATAATTGGGTATTAATATGCTCAAACATAAAGCTACCAACAGCGGCATAAATATAGAAAATAATAAACATCAGTAATACGATATAACCCATTCGAGGTAATGCTTTTATTAACGCTGAGATTAAAATACGTAATTCAGGTATCACTGAGACTAAGCGTAACACTCTGAAGATTCGTAATAATCTGGCTAATAAAACACTATCATTACCATCAATAGGTAATAGGCTAGCGGTGACAATTATAAAATCAAATACATTCCACCCTTTTTTAAAAAAATCAAAAAATCGTGGCTCAGAAATTAAACGAATTATTATTTCAACTAAGAAAAATGCCGTGATAAATAAATCTAAAAATCCGACAATGCTCGCAAGTGTTGAGCCAATATCATAAGTCTTTGCACCTGTTATTAATGCTGAAAAAATAATAATACTTATTACCAAAAACTCAAATATTTTGTTTTGATGAAGCTGAAATAAACCTTGTTTTAACCGATAAACAGTCATGAATAGCTACTCTAAATAGGGTGAAAATTTTTATTGCTTAAGCAAGATACCAGACAGCAATAGAATATTGAATTAACCTGTCTCTTATACACATCTGACGCTGCCGAC
>OJGP01000157.1_pt1 | contig 14094 bp, 23 predicted proteins | sample 1594701 | NCBI WGS metagenome assembly OJGP01 (sample SAMN05416863, study PRJEB24817) | seawater metagenome | isolation source: Sea water | place: Canada:Atlantic | collected 2013-11 | reverse complement strand
GTCTTGCGGATGCTTTCCTCTAAGAACAGCAAGCCAATGTTGAACTGCGTCTGCTGCAGCGTTGCCCAAACGACCTCACGCAAGAACTGCGACTTACCAAGCCCACTGCCTGCCGTGACAGTGACAAGCTCTGCAGGGCGTATTCCGTACGTTAAAGCGTTAATGCCTTTAAACGGATACACCACCTCTGCAGTCTCCATCGGTGTGTTGACTTCGTCCCACAAAGACGCAGCGTTGACAATGCCGTCAGGCACATACTTCTCAGCCTTCCAGAAAGCATCGTTAAACAGTTGAGGCTTGTTAGCCATCAGATAGTCGCAGGCGTCTTTGTAGCCGCCGAGGTGCTTCACTATCTTAGCCTTGCCACCGAACAGCTGCCCAACGTCATCAGCAGCCTTAACACCTTGCTCGTCAGCGTCAAAGCAGACAACAATCGTCTCAAAGCTGTCTAGCCACTCGTAATTGGCTTTGCAGTCCTTCAACGCGCTGCCTGCGCCGTTCTTGATACTAACGACAGGGTATTTGCTTCCCATCATCTGAAAAGCCGCTAGAGCGTCATACTCGCCCTCTGTCAGCGTTACATACTTGCCGCCCTTGGGAAACAATTGTTGACCAAACAAGCCACCGCCGCCCCATTCACCACTCGTCTGGAAACGCTTGTCAGGGTAGCGTAGCTTCGCAGCCACTGGCGAGGTTGGCTCTGTCGGGTCAAAGTAGGGATAAACCACCTGTCCGTTTTTAATGACCACGCCATAGGTCTTCATAGTAGCCACGCTCAGACCTCGCTCAGGGACGCCTACGAAGTTTTGTGTGGCTAGCAGCTCAAGTGTCGAGTCGAACCCTTCAGAGCCTGTCAGCGGCTTCTCTGGGACTCTCACGGCTATTCCTGAGCCATCTAGTGGCGGGTGTGTGTATTTCCTGCAGCTGTGGCAGAAAGTAGACTCATCGTAGTTGATGCAAAGCGCATCAGAACTGCCGCAATCGTCACAGGGTTGATGCGTTAGCTTGTAATCAGGCATAGAAGTCGTCCTCGTCATAATAACGAGACTCTAGCAGCTGAATAACGAGGAAGGGCAATAGCAGCTCAAAACCGCCTATGTCGAACTTGATGTGCTCGCCGTCCTCTGTCACTCCTACAGCTGTTTGCGTCTCCACTGCTCCGATATAGAAGCCGAAGCCGTTGTTAAAGGCTATTGCCCAGTTCCATTCTGTCATTTTTCTTGCTCCTCCGCCGTAGGCGCTTTAGTCTGCTTTAGTCCTGCCATCCATAGCGAGTGTAACCTGTAAAAGTCTGCAACGCAATCGACACAGACTACCGTGCCTTGTTTAACGTCTGCAGCGCATTGCTCGCACTTGTATTCGCTCTTTCTCTTCATAGTATTTGCTCCTGTGGCGGTGTCCAGTGTTTAACGATGAAGGCGTTTAAGGCTTCGCCATTGTCAACGTGCCATTGTTTGTGATGGCTGTGACACAGCCAACGCACTTCCAAAGGCTTGGCGTAGTCGTCGTGATGCGCGACTGCTTTCTCATCTCCGCAGACTTCGCAGGGCTTTCTTGTTAGCTTTCCTTTTTTTATCGCATAAAAAACCTTCGCGTGAGCGTTGTTAGCTTTCGCGCGTTTCAGTTTGCGCGCTCTATACTCTTTGTTTGTTGCATAATACTCAACATTCCTAGCTTTCTCGCAGCTCCTGCATTTATTCGATCTGTAGTGCCTTCGTTTGCCTCTGCTGACGTCTCTGTTGAAGTCTTCTACAGGTTTTGTCTCTTTGCACGTAATGCAGAACAAAAGCTCTGTCGTTTCTAACATTTCTAGTTGTTGCATCTTGTAACCTCTCGGTCTATTCAGTTGATTAAATCCGTGTTATTCTCCTGATGTCTCCCCCGCCGCTGCAGTCCCTCCATTGACTAAGTGCTTTAGCACCCAGTTTAGACGCAGCAGAAGGTCATCTACTTTATCACTCTGTTGTCGTAACTCGTGCAGCTCTGGTGGTAAGTGGTCTATGTCCCATAACACACGACACACGCAAGCACTCTCTTTAACCTTCAGAGTTACACAGCCGCTGCAATACCTACCCATTAGTAGCCTCTGTTTTGTCGATGTATTCTTCCCAGTCATCAACGATTTGAGCGTGACAACACTTGAAGGCATACTCTAAAGCCATGTTAGCAACAAGCCTGCCTAGCTCTGTGTGGTCGTTCTCGACCAATGCAGCCGCTATTTTGTCCTCTAAGTCTTGCGACTCTTCGGCGTCACTAGGCAGCGCATCAGGGCCGATAGCTTCCCACAACAACGAATAGTCATTAGCGAGTCTATGGCGTGCCTCCTCCATCGTTGCAGTCTCTAGCACGTCCATATCATGCTCTTCTAAGTAATAGTGTCCGTCTTCTTTGTACATAGTAATAGCTCCTATAGTGAAAAGATAATAACAGTTAAAAAGTACAAGGCAGGCAACAGCAGCAAGCCTCCTATTACCTCTGCAACGATTTCTAGTTTGCTCATGGTTAACGCTCCTATAGTAAGTGTTTGAGCTGACAATGCGGCTCGTGTGTTGGTGTTACAATCTCTAGCACGTCTCTCAGGCTCTTAGCCTCATCAGCGCCACAGACTCCGTAGCGGCTGTTGACGTGGACAATGGCGTGTCGTGTCTTGTAGACATCAGCGCACCACTGCGCTTCCTCTAGCGCGTGCTGTAAGCTATCAAACTCAATAACCATATTTAATGTCCTCTTTTGCTATCTTATAAAGCTGTTCGCCAAATACGCCTAGTATACCGACTAAGCGCTCTATGTCCATCTGTTGTAACTGTGTTGGCTTCTTTAGCTTTAGCAGCCTAGACAGCTCCCTTGCCTGTTGTGGCGCGTAGCCGCTCACAGCACGTGCTCCTGCGCTTTAATCTCGAAGGTATACCCTAGCTCCTTAGCTTTGGCGATCTGTTCTCTAGTGAACGTTTTAGAGCCTAGTAGCGCCGCTAGTGCGAAAGCTACGTCATTGGCAGGATAGACTCGGTCTTGCCCGTAGATTGTCTTAATCGTTACTTTTGCGTGTGTGTTCATTGTTGTTGCTCCTCTTCATCTGTGTATTTTATGAAAGAATCTAGAATGTTTAGAACGTGGTTTATAGTGCTATAACAGCCTAGCGAGTAGTCTGTGTTTTCATGCTCGTGCGCGGCTGTTAACCGTTCCTGTGTCCGCTGCAGCATCTCAGTCACTTCTAGTAGTGTTGCTAAGTCTCGTCTATTACTCATTGTTGTTGCTCCTTTGGTTATAGTGTCACTAAGGCTATCAGGATTGCTAATACAAAGATAGTGCAGCCGCACAGCATCAGCTCGACTGCTTCCTTGTCTCTGTAGTGGCTACGCCTGCGTCTGTTCTTAAGCGCTAGTATCAAGCCTGCCACGGCTGTTGTGTGTCCGATGAGTGCTACAACGCCTGCGAATAATAGAAACATAACTCAGCCCCTTAGTGTGCGTAGACGATTAGCGAGCCGCTGTCGCTCGTGGTTGCTAGGTTGTCTTCTATGTCGTCGTTGTAGTCTCTCTCGTACTCTTCGACACTCTCGTACTCTATGAAGTCACAGCATAGCGCTATGATGTCAAACTCTATCTCCTCACCTGTGCTTTCTTCTAGCTCTTCTAGGTACTCGAACAAGGCGCGCAGACCTTGATAGCTGAAGTTGTTGGGTCGTAGGTCTTGAAAGGCTTTCTGGAAGTCGTAAAAGTTTATTGTCTGTTTCATGGTTGTAGCTCCTTAGTTGTTAACTATATCAAATATCGCGTTGCACTCTTCGTTGGCGTTGCAGTCGCTAATAAGCTCGCTACCGTCTGGCTCGTTGCCGAAGACCAGGTAAAACCATATGCCATCGGCAACCAACTCGTCTTCGCCCGAAGCTGCTAGCTCAGCCAGTATCGCCTCGATGTCTGTACTGTTTTCTATCTCTGCCTCTTCGCCGCCATTCCAGACGCTAACAGCGTGTCCACGATTAACAAGCTCAGTGACTAGCTTACGTGCTACCAGTGCCTCGCCGTGTGTTGCGTATTTTTCTAAGCTCATAGTTGTTGCTCCTTATAGGTTATTAAGTGACGCAACACCAATGTAATAGGCGTGTCGTCTGTTTAACAAGTCTTCGCGCTCAGACAAGGCTAGTGAGTCACTGGCTAGCGGTCGGTCAGCTGAGGCGTTGATGCGCTTAGTGTAGGCGTTATAGCCTTTAACCTGCGCGTCTGTCCATGTGTTGCCGTTAATGTCTACCATTGTGTCTAGGATTGACTGTGTCTTATATGTGTATTGCATGGCGTTGCTCCTTTGTTGTGGGCGCTTTGTTGCGCCAGTGATGTAAAGATAGCGACTGATTTGGCATCCGTCAACACTATTTAACAATTAATTTGCATATTTATTTGCACTGCCCTTTGTTGCCTATATAGAAGCACCAAGGCTCTGTTGTCTGTTACTTGGTGTCCTGTGGTGGCTGTGGTGTCTCTGGTGTCTTTATAGGCTGCAACATAGACACTCACACTCGCTAGACTGCAGCGACTAGACAGCTACTCAATAGCCTGCAGAGGCAACCCAGGGTCGGTGGATAACCTGTGGATAACTTATGCACAGTAGACTACTTAGCCTGTGGATAACTCTGTAGCCTGTGGAGAACCTGTGGATAAGTAGGCGGGGCAGCAATTTAGGGCGGGGGTGCTGTGGCGGCTGTGGAGAATTATAGTGGTAGGCTCTTAAGCACAAAATAGTGCAATTTAGCAATGTAAATTTAACAAAAAAGGTGGATTTAACTATATAGTCTAAGGAATGCTAAGTAGTTGTATTAATTGAGGAAACAATGGCGTCTGCGGAGACTCTTTATCCTCTAGAAATCCGCATAGTCAGCATAGACGTTAACGCCCAGTACAGATTAACAAGAAATAGTTGAGAAAAGACTTGACTTTTGAGTAAAAATGTGGTATAAAGACTGCCTAGTTCGTAGCATCTATAGAGATACTATAGCAACTACTATCGTAGAACACTATTATAAACTCTATTTCCTTCCACTATTGTTCCTAAAGAGGATAAAACAATGATAATTACTATTGTAACATTTGTTATTATCTCTTACTGTTGTTATTTAGTCGAAAGCACCTTTAGCGACTTACAACACGCTTTAAGCGTTCTAGAGGTTGATAATGAGCAATAAAGACTCTATAGACTCTATAGTAACAGAGGACGTTAAACCGAAGAAGCGTCGTGGACGACCGCCTAAGTCCCTTGTTGAACAGAATAAGAAGGGCAATAGAGGAAAAGTAGGGCGTCCTAAGGGTGACGCTTCAGCAATTGAAGAGTACAAAGCTCGGATGTTAGCTAGTCCTAAGAGCAGAGAAGTCATGGATAGCATCTTTAATGCTGCGTTAGACGATGACCACAAGAATCAATCTGCGGCATGGAAGATAATTGTTGATCGAATAATGCCTCTTAGCTATTTCGACAAAGATAAGCTCAGCAATGGCAGAGCAGCCGTCAGCATCACTATTAACGGCATAGACTCAGACAACCCAATAACGATTGGCGAGACTATTGACGGAGATGTAGACGATGACGTTTAAATACTTTACGTTAGAAGAGTTTGCTTGTAAGCACACTGGCGAGAACAACATAGAACCTACGTTTGTGCGTAGACTTGATGAGTTAAGGGCTGTATGTGGTTTCCCTTTTGTTATCACTAGCGGCTATCGTGACCCGTCACACCCTGCAGAGGCTCGTAAGTCCAAAGGTGGTGTGCATACACAGGGCATAGCTGCTGACATTGCCGTCAGTAATGGTGTTGAAAGAGCGACCATTATACGCAACGCTATCGACTTAGGTTTTAACGGCATTGGTGTTGCTAAAGGTTTTATACACGTTGATACAAGGTCGTTGCCGCAAGTAGTGTGGACATATTAGATGTCAGCTACGCAAGACCTACAGATCAATCTGCTTCCTTGGCAGCAACAAGTATGGACGGATAAGTCACGCTTTAAGGTTGTGGCAGCAGGTAGACGTACAGGTAAGACAAGACTAGCAGCGTCGTTGTTGCTCGTTAAGGCTCTGTCGTCTAAGAACGGTAAAGTTTTCTATGTAGCGCCTACGCAGGGACAGGCTAGAGACGTTATCTGGGATATGCTGCTAGAGATGGGGCAGGGTGTAATAGCCAATAGCCATGTCAACAACCTAACGCTCAAGCTCATTAACGGTGCGTCTATCTCGTTAAAGGGTTCAGACAGACCAGAGACTATGCGTGGTGTTAGTTTACGCTACGTAGTCTTGGATGAGTTTGCAGACTTTAAGCCTGAAGTGTGGGAGTTGATTCTACGTCCTGCCTTGTCAGACTTAAAAGGTGAAGCGCTGTTCATAGGCACACCTATGGGTCGTAACCACTTCTACGATCTGTACACTGAAGCATCGTTAGGCAAGTTAGAGGACTACAATGCGTGGCACTTCACAAGCTACGACAACCCTCTGATTGACCCTACAGAGATAGACAGCGCTAAACGTACGTTGTCGTCTTATGCGTTCAGACAAGAGTTTATGGCGTCCTTTGAAGCTCGTGGCTCTGAGATGTTCAAGGAAGAGTGGGTTCAGTTTGACGAAGACGAGCCTGACATTGGCGACTACTACATCGCCTGTGACTTAGCAGGCTTTGAAGAGATAGGCAAGAAGAGCAACAAGAGACTCGATAACAGCTCTATAGCCATTGTTAAAGTTAACGAGAATGGTTGGTGGGTTAAAGACATCATTATTGGTCGTTGGACGCTAGACGAGACTGCAGCACGCATCTTTGACGCTGTGAAAGAGCATTATCCTATTGCTGTAGGTATTGAAAAAGGCATTAGTAGGCAGGCTGTTATGTCGCCTCTGACAGACCTTATGAAGCGTTTCAACAAGTATTTTAGAGTAGAAGAGCTAACACACGGTAACAGAAAGAAGACTGACAGGATCATGTGGGCTTTGCAGGGCAGGTTTGAGAATGGACGCATTACGTTAAACAAGGGAGAATGGAATGTGCAATTCATGGATGAGTTGTTTCAGTTCCCTAACCACTTAGTACACGACGACACTGTTGACTCATTGGCGTATATAGATCAGTTAGCTAATGTAGCTTACGATTGGGGCTACGAGACAGAAGACTACGAAGAATCCTTAGACGAATACACAGGATATTGATATGGACGATTATAACGAAGACACAGTCAACATACTTGACGAAAACCTAGAAGACTGGGTGATGTACAAAGTTGAGGATTGGCGTGAATTCTTTGACACTAACTACGATCAGAAGTTCAATGAATACTATCGTCTTTGGCGTGGCATCTGGGCAGATGATGACAAGACTCGTGAGAGCGAAAGAAGCAAGATTGTCTCCCCTGCCCTCCTCCAAGCTGTTGAAAACAACGTAGCTGACATTGAAGAGGCTACTTTTGGGCGTGGTAAGTTCTTTGACATACAAGACGACATGGGCGATACAGAGCGTTCTGACGTGCGTTTCCTACGTGAGGCGTTGTCACAAGAGTTTACTAAGAACAAGATCAGGAAGGCTGTAGGTGAGTGTCTCATCAACGCTGCTGTGTACGGCACAGGCATTGGCGAGATAGTGCTTGAGAAGAAGAAAGAGATGGTTCCGGCTACAGAGCCTGTGATGGACGGTGCTATGACTGCCGTGGGTGTTAACATCCGTGACCGCACCGTGGTTAAGCTACGTCCTATTCAACCCCACAACTTCCTTATTGACCCTGTAGCTACTAGCATTGACACAGCTGTTGGTGTTGCTGTTGATGAGTTTGTCTCGTCACACTTGGTAGAGCAACTGCAGGAAGAAGGTGTTTACAGAAAGGTTTATGTTGGACGTGCAGCGCCTGACTTGGACTTAGAGCCTGACGAAGAGCTTTGGCAGCAGCCAGAGGACAAGGTTAGGTTAACAAAGTATTACGGCTTAGTGCCACGTAAGCTGCTTGAGAATGCCTTTGACGCTGATGACGAGATGGTTAACTTTGACAGCGACGAAGACGACGAAGGCAGAGACAGCTACTACGTAGAAGCTATTGTTGTTATTGCTAACGGCGGTACGCTGCTAAAGGCTGAAGCATCACCTTACATGATGGAAGACCGACCTATCGTAGCATTCCCGTGGGATGTTGTGCCAAGTCGCTTCTGGGGCATGGGTGTGTGCGAGAAGGGCTTTAACAGCCAGAAAGCGCTTGATGCAGAGCTTAGAGCAAGGATTGACGCTCTAGCCCTCACTGTACACCCAATGCTTGCTATGGACGCTACAAGGATGCCTAGAGGCTCTAAGCCAGAGGTTAAGGCAGGCAAGCTGCTATTGACTAACGGCGACCCTCGTGAGGTGCTGCATCCGTTTAACTTTGGTCAGGTTAGCCAGATTACGTTTGCACAGGCTGACTCGCTACAGCGCATGGTGCAGGCTGCTACAGGCAGTGTTGACACAGCGCAGCAAGCAATGAACGGTGGCGGTACAACGTCTGCAGGCAGCTCTATGAGCTTGGGCGGCATCATCAAGCGTCAGAAGCGTACGCTAGTGAACTTCCAAGAGTCGTTCTTGATGCCTTTCGTTGAGAAGGCTGCTTGGCGTTATATGCAGTTCGAGCCTGAATTATTCCCTGTTAACGACTATAAGTTTATTGCTACAAGCACACTGGGTATTGTTGCTCGTGAGTACGAAGTAGCTCAGCTAGTACAGCTGCTACAGACTATGCCACAAGACAGCCCTGTATACCCAATTATCATGCAGTCTGTTATTGACAACATGAACATCACTAACCGTGAAGACTTGATACAGACAATGATACAGGCTCAGCAGCCTAACCCAGAGCAGCAGCAGATGCAGCAGGCGTTAGCAGAGGAAGACAGAGCCTTTAAGAATAGCCAAACATCGGCTCTGAACGCTCAGGCAGCAGAGTCTAACGCTAGGGCGCAGAAGATTGCTCTAGAGGCTAGAGGCGTTCCTGTAGAGCTTGAGACGGCTCGTATTAAGGCTGTAGCGTCATCCCAGACAGCTTCTGAGAGTGATAAAGACTTTGAGAAGCGTATGAAACTAGCCAATCTTGCTCTTGATGAGAAGAAACTAGGCTTGGAAGTAGCAAAGGAGAACATGAAAAATGGTCAGCAATAAAGAGTTGGAGAGTGTGGTAGAGCAGATTAACGCTGCCTACGCACGTCTGGACAAGCGCATTGCAGCTCTAGAGGCTGCACAAGCGGCTGCTCCTGCCAAGAAAGAAAGCTCAAAAAAGACTTGACATTTGGACTGTTTTGTGGTATAGTCCAGCGCTATAGCACATAAGCCATAAGAAGTCAAGCATTATTGTCCTAAGGAGGATAAACAATATGAATGAGGCAGATATAAAGCATTACGAGCAAATCCAAGAGATGCTCATGACAGACGGATGGAAGAATGTAGAAAAAGAACTATCCGACTTAGTAGAGGCAATAGGGAGCATCGAAGCTGTAAAAAACTCCGATGAACTCTTTTACAAGAAAGGACAGCTGAACATAGCAAATCTAATAATGAATCTGCCACACATGGTTGACTCAACTTTAGATGTCCTGAAAGAGGACTCGCAGGATGACTAGACGTATCTTTGAGTTTATCTGCCCAGACCAACACGTCACGGAGCGCTTCATTGACGAAGAGGTACGGGAAACAGATTGCTCCTCCTGCGATAAAACAGCGTCTAGGATGGTCAGTGCTGTTCAGTGTACTTTAGACCCCATATCCGGTCATTGGCCGGGTGCGACTATGAAGTGGGCTAAGAACAGACAAGACCAGATTAAACGCGAACGAAGTAAGGAGAACTCGTAAGAGCCTTACATGACCATCAATCTCCATAATGATATTAATCACGGAGTTTAATAATGGCTACACTGATAGATATGGAAGAAGAAGGACGACTAGAAAACGAAGACAACACGGCAGAGTTTGACGAAGTAGACTCGCAAGAGCAACCTACTGAAGAAGACGTCCCAGACAAGTACAGAGGCAAATCAGCTGCTGACCTTGTCAGAATGCACCAAGAGGCTGAGCGTATGCTTGGTCGTCAAAGTGGAGAAGTTGGGGAACTGCGTAAGGTTGTTGACGAATTTGTTATGTCACAATCCAATAAGCAAGAAGAGACTGTAGACGAGGAGATTGATTACTTCTCTGACCCTGAAAAGGCGATACAGAAAGCGATAGATAAACATCCTGCTGTTCAAGAGGCTCAAAAGGCTTCATTGAACATGAAGAAGTCCACTGCTCAGTCAATGCTTAAAGAAAAGCATCCTGACATGGCTGACATACTTGCTGACCAGAACTTTGTTAGTTGGGTTGGTGATAGTCAGTTTAGGACTAATCTATTGCGTCAGGCTGATAGGAACTTTGACTATGAAGCAGCTGATGAGATATTCAGCTTGTGGAAAGACCGTCAGAGCCTTATTGGACAGACCGTTAACGCTGAGAAGTCTAGTAGAACTGCTTCACTTAGAAGCGCCTCTACTGGTGGTGCATCAGGTACATCAGAGACTAACAGTAGGAAAATCTTTCGACGTGCAGACATTATTAAGCTAATGAAAGACAACCCTGACCGTTACGCTGCTATGTCCGAAGAGATTATGCAAGCATATCAAGAGGGGCGTGTTAAATGATTACATAACTTTAAGGAAGAAATAAGATGGCTATAACAAAATCAGTATACCCTAACATGGGTGGTTCGGTTAACAACACTACTGCGGCAACGTTTATCCCAGAAATCTGGAGTGACGAAGTACGCGCGCAGTACGAGAAGAGCCTTGTGCTTGCCAACCTAGTCAAGAAGATGGGTATGACTGGCAAGAAAGGCGATACTATCAACATTCCTGCTCCTGTACGTGGTACTGCCACTGCTAAGGCTGCAGGCACTGCTGTTAGCATCCAGAGCGACACTGAAGAGAACGTAGCAGTTCTCATCGACAAGCACTTTGAGTATTCACGTCTCATCGAAGACATTACTGCTACGCAGGCGCTTACTAGCCTCCGTCAGTTCTATACTCAAGATGCAGGTTATGCTCTAGCTCGTCAGGTTGATAGCGACCTTCACGGTTTGGCTGTTAACTTGGGTGATGCTGCAGGTGACTACACTAACACTAACTCTTACTACGTTGATGCGTCTACTGGTCTTACCCAGTATGCTGCAGACACAGTAACAGCTTCTGACGTGTTCACTGATGCAGGCTTCCGAGCTTTGATCCAGAAGATGGACGACGCTGACGTACCTTTCGACAACCGTTGTTTCGTTATTCCGCCTTCGCTGCGTAACGCAATCATGGGCATCGACCGCTATGTGTCTTCTGACTTTGTCAGTGGCGCACCTGTACAGAACGGCAAGATTGGTAACCTATACGGCATTGACGTATTTGTTTCTACCAACTGCGCTGTTTCTGAGACAGCTGCTGATAACACAGCAAACACTAACGACCTCAAAGCCGCACTGCTTCTCCACAAAGACACCTTTGTGTTGGCAGAGCAAATGGGTGTTCGTTCGCAGACACAGTACAAGCAAGAGTTCCTTGCTAACCTGTACACTGCAGATCAGCTCTACGGCGTAAAAGTATTGCGTCCTGAGTCAGGCTTTGTACTTAACGTTAACGCCTAAATAGGAGTGGGGAGGCAGTTCTACGGAGCTGTCTCCTCTTTTCTTTATGAGTAAAAAAGACCCAAGAATGACCAAGTTAGGCGTAAGTGGGTATAACAAGCCCAAACGTACCCCTAACCATCCTACAAAGAGCCACGTTGTATTGGCTAAAGAAGGCGACACCGTTAAGACGATTCGGTTCGGTCAACAAGGTGTCTCAGGTGCAGGAAAGAATCCCACAACAGCGTCAGAGAAAGCTCGACGCAAATCCTTTAAGGCTAGGCACGCTAAGAACATAGCAAAGGGTAAGACCTCAGCAGCTTATTGGGCTAACAAAGAAAAGTGGTAACTAACAGGAAACTAAAATGACAGTCATAGTAACCAAGAACAGCTCTACAGCCTCTGCCGTCCCGACTACGAGTGACTTGGTTCAGGGCGAACTCGCTGTCAACGTCACAGACAAACGAATCTTCACAGAGAATGCGTCTACACAGATTGTAGAACTCGGTACTAATCCATCTACTGTTACCACTGCTACCGCTACCGTTACTGGCACATTAACAGCCAACGGCACATTCGCGTCTAGCAACGCAGTTGTCACAGGCGGTACAATCAACTCTACTCCCATTGGTGCGACTACCCCATCAACGGTAAGGGGTACGACAGTAACGGCCACCACGGGCTTTGTAGGCGGTCTGACGGGCAATGTAACAGGTAACGTCACAGGAAACGTCACAGGTAACGTAGTAGGTAACGTCACAGGCGACCTGACAGGCAATGTCACAGCTTCTGCGGGTACGTCTACAGTTAACAACCTAGTCGTTAACGGCACAGTAGACTTTACTAACACAAGACTTACAGACGTAGCTGAGCCTATTGCAGGTTCTGATGCTGCTACCAAGACTTATGTCGACACATCTATCGCGGCTGTCATTGACGGCGCACCTGCTGCACTAGACACTCTTAACGAGTTAGCAGCGGCATTGAACGATGATGCGTCTTTCCACACTACAGTCACCAATGCTCTGACAGGTAAGCTAGCTTTATCAGGCGGAACAATGACAGGTCAACTGTCGTTAGGTGCTAATAAGATTGTTAGTGTTGCTGATCCTACCCTCGCGCAAGACGCAGCGACTAAAGCTTACGTTGATGCAGCAGACAGCACAGGACTACCATTATCCGGTGGTACGATGTCTGGCGCTATCGCAATGGGGACAAACAAGATTACTGGTCTTGGTACTCCAACAGACGCAGCAGACGCTACGACTAAAGCCTACACAGACTCTATCCTTGGATCAGCTACATCAGCAGCAGACTCTGCCGCAGCAGCATCTACATCAGCTAGTAACGCTTCTACTTCGGCTTCAAATGCAGCTAGTTCTGCTACAGCAGCCTCTACGTCAGAGACTAATGCAGCTCTGTCGGCTACCAACGCTGCCGCTAGTTACGACTCATTTGATGATCGTTACCTTGGCGCTAAAGCCTCTGACCCATCAGTAGACAATGACGGCGATGCACTGATTGCAGGTGCGACATACTTCAACACCACTACAGACTCGATGAAGGTCTACAGTGGTTCTGCTTGGTCTGACGTAGCACCTGTAGCAACATCAGTAACTCTATCTCAGGTAACAGACTTCCCAACACAGTCAGGTCAGTCAGGCAAGTATCTGTCTACCAACGGCACTGTACCTTCGTGGGAAACACTGACAACAGACCCGACACTCGGCACACTAACCAAGACCTTCACAAACGGCGAGTCAGCTTCAATCTCACTGACTAGCTCTGTACTTGCGCCTGTCGTTTCTGTGACTAAAGAAGTGCCACAGACAGGAGTGACTAATAACTCTTGGGATGTCAGTTCGACTACAGAGAATTACACGAGATTGGATAGTGCACCTGCGACTACTTTAAACTTTGAAGCAACTGGATATACGCTAGAAACAGCAGTATTAAATTACTCTTATTCTATTGCTTATGCTCAAGAGCCGTCTGTAGAAGATATAAAATTTAATACAGACGGCACTAAAATGTTTATCGTAGGTGAAGGCGGTGATAAAGTTAATGAATACGATTTATCCACAGCGTTTGATATTTCAACACTATCTTTTTCTCGCGATTTTTCAGTAGCTTCTCAAGACAATCGACCCCAAGGTTTATTTTTTAACGCAAACGGAACAAAAATGTTTGTTGTAGGCCTTCAGGGAGATAAAGTATACGAATACTCTTTGTCTACTGGGTTTAATATTTCCACAGCGCTTTACACTCAGTTTTTTAGTATAAGCGGACAAGAAGTTAATCCAACAGGGTTGGCTTTTAATACTGATGGCACAACAATGTTTGTTGTAGGCAGTTCGGGAGACGATGTAAACGAATACTCTTTATCAACAGGGTTTGATATTTCAACTGCGTCTTTTGTAGATAGTTTTAGTACATCGGGTCTGTCTCTTATACACATCTGACGCTGCCGACGATCTAC
>OJGP01000156.1_pt1 | contig 14139 bp, 13 predicted proteins | sample 1594701 | NCBI WGS metagenome assembly OJGP01 (sample SAMN05416863, study PRJEB24817) | seawater metagenome | isolation source: Sea water | place: Canada:Atlantic | collected 2013-11 | reverse complement strand
ATGCCTAGTCTCGTGGGCTCGGAGATGTGTATAAGAGACAGGAGAAGATCTTATCAAGTAAGTCTTCATTAGTGAAAGTACCAGTAATTTCGCCAAGTGCATGTTGTGCTTGGCGAAGTTCTTCCGCTAACAACTCTCCCGCACCCATTCCTGCTAAACAATCATAACCCGTTTCAATAGCTGCTCGAGCACGCGCTAAAGCATCTAGATGCCGTCTTCGAGCAATAAAGACACCCTCATCTTCAGGATGATAACCAACCGCATCACATAGATATTTTTCTAATAAGGCCATACCCTCACCTGATTTAGCAGATAGCAATAACGTTACTTCATTATCATCTTCAACTAAAGTGGCCTGTTTGCCTTGCTTATCAATTTTATTACGAATAACCGTTAATGGGATATGTTGCGGTAGATCAGCTCTTATTTGCTCATCCTTGGCTGTCATACCCTGATTATCATCAATAACCAATAGAATATGATCAGCTTGGGCTATTTCAGTTTGAGTGCGTCGGATGCCTTCTTGTTCCACAATATCGTCAGACTCATGCAAACCCGCTGTATCTGAAATACGAAGAGGTAGACCACCGAGGTGAATTTGTTCACGTAAGATATCTCGAGTTGTGCCAGCTACTTCCGTCACAATGGCCGCATCATGCCCTGCAAGTTGATTATGTAAGCTAGATTTACCTGCATTAGGCTGGCCAGCTAATACCACACTCATTCCTTCGCGTAACAAACGACCCTGCTGAGCACTTTTAGTAATACCATCAACTGTTTTTAATAGGGCTTGCAACTGTTTATCAACAGCGGCTTCAGCAAGAAAGTCGATTTCTTCATCGGCAAAATCAATGGCGGCTTCAACATACATTCTCAACTCTGTTAATTGAGTTAATAAGGTATTTACGCGTTCAGAAAAAACACCTTGTAAAGAAAGCATGGCACTACGCGCAGCTTGATCAGTTGCACTATCAATTAAGTCGGCAACCGCTTCAGCTTGAGCCAAGTCCATTTTATTATTCAGAAACGCGCGCTCAGAAAACTCACCTGGTCTTGCCATTCGAGCACCTAAGCTAACAGCACGCTGACATAATCGAGCTAAAACCAGTGGACTACCATGGCCTTGAAGTTCAACGACATCTTCACCTGTAAACGAAGCTGGATTTGGAAAATAAAGTGCGATACCACTGTCAATGATCTCGCCATCATGATCACGGAAATTACAGAACTGGGCATAACGGGCTTTCGGAATCCTGCCACAAATAGCCTTCGCTATTTCAGTACTGGCTTTACCTGATAGTCGAACAATGCCGACTCCGCCACGCCCTGGAGCAGTTGCAACTGCAACGATCGTTTCCATTACTTATTTAAAGTGCGCCTAACTTACGCGTAATATGCCATTGCTGAGCAATTGACAGACCGTTATTCACAACCCAGTACAACACTAAACCTGAAGGGAAAAATGCAAAGAATACTGTGAAAACAATAGGGAATGCCTTCATTACCATAGCTTGTGCCGGATCTTGCGGCGCAGGATTTAGTTTTTGCTGGAAGAACATGCTCAAACCAAACAATACTGGCAAAATGAAGTACGGGTCCAGTGCCGTTAAGTCCTGCAACCAAAAAATGAACGGTGCTTGGCGCAACTCAATGCTTTCAACCAATACCCAATAGAAGGCTAAAAATACCGGCATTTGCACTAGAATAGGTAAACACCCCCCTAATGGATTAATCTTTTCAGTACGATATAAACCCATCATTTCTTGATTAAATTTTTGCTTATCATCACCATAACGCTCTTTCAGTATTGCTAGCTTAGGAGTTAGTTTTCGCATATTAGCCATTGAGCGATAGCTCGCTGCCGACAACTTATAAAACGCTAACTTGATCAAAACAGTTAGAAATACTATTGACCAACCCCAGTTATTCGTTAGTTTATGAATCCATTCCATAACCGTAAATAACGGTTGGGAGATAATCGTTAGTATGCCGTAATCTACTGTTAAATCTAGATTTTCTGCTGCTACTTCTAAACGTTGATGCTCTTTCGGCCCTAGATACATGCTGTAGTTAGCTTGTGTACGGTCACCACTACCTGCAGTAATAGTTGGCAGTTTCATACCCGCCGTATAGTTACGCTCATTAATTGATTTACCATAAAAACTATTATCTTGCTCTCCATCAGCGGGAATTAGCGCTGCAACAAAATAATGTTGGATCATTGCTGCCCAACCACCTGGTGCTGAACGGGCGAATGGCGCATCATCTAAATCATCGAAATCGATTTTTTCGTATTCATTCCCTATCGTGGAAAATATTGCGCCGGTATAAGTATAGATAAAACCAGAGCCTTCTTGTGGACGGTTTCGATTAAATTGTGCGTAAGGATAAGCAGTGAATCGTTCGCCACTATTGTTTTCAACTTGATAGTCAACCTCGACAAGGTAGCTATCACGATGGAAGCGGTAGGTTTTGGTAATTTTTAAACCTGCCGCTGTCTGCCAGTATAGAGGAACGATTACAGTATCTTCACCCTCAGTTAGCTGGTAGTCCATCTGTTCTGTTTGATATTGATCATAATGGGTTGGAGCAGGTGTATCTGACCGTAAACCTGATTGAACAACAAAGTAACGCGATGCTGTTTCAGCTAAGAATTGCACTGGCTCATTTGGCTTGCTTGATTCAACAGGGTAAGCGAGCAAATTTAACTGTGTTATATCACCGCCTTTAGTATCGATCATCACATCAATTAAATCAGTTTTAACGTGTATCTTATTACTTCCCAGACCTTTACTATTTTGAATAGTTGCCGGCAAATTATCCAAATCTTGTGCAACGGGCAGTTCAGGTAGATCGTACTGATTACTTCCAACTGCTACTGACGGTAAGTCAGATGGAAGCGCTTCATTACTTGCTAGCAGTTCGTTGGCAAGTTGTTCTGCTTGCTGTTGCTGAGGGCGAACATAATCATTCTGCCACGCTTCCCATAATAATAATGAGATGATAAGCAAACCGAAGATAAAAAAAGTTCTTAAGTTATCCATTGTGTGTATGTTTCTTTAATTCAGGAATAGGATCTAAACCACCCTCATGCCAAGGGTGACAACGTGAAAGTCGACGCAGGCCAAGCCAAAAACCTTTTAAAGGGCCAAAGCGATCAATCGCGCCTATCATATAGTGAGAACAAGTTGGTTGAAAGCGACAATTTGCGCCTAATAGAGGACTAACAAGAATTTGATAAGCTCGAATGAGCCCCATCAAGATGATTTTTGCCACTGCGCTACTACGGTTAACCAATGTTGCTCCAATGCTTTCCATAATTCAGCTGATTCACGCTTTGTAATATCAGGCCGAGTAAGTACAACAATATCTATATTGGTAAAGTCGGATTGATGCTGTCTGAAAGACTCACGAATAATCCGCTTCAGTCGGTTGCGGCGACTTGCTAGCTTAAGATGCTTTTTTGCTATCGCTAAACCCAGACGCGGGTGTCCGACCGAGTTTTCAACCGTTAAAATCGTCAAGCCTTTACCGCTTACGCGCTTAGCTTTACGAAATACCCGAGAATAATCTCTCGGGTTATTCATTTTCATGGCCCGGCTGAACGCTGCCAAGTCATGTTCCCCTTAAAAATCTAAGAGAAATTATACTGTTAAGCTTGCACGACCCTTAGCACGACGAGCATTTATAATGCGACGTCCACCAACAGTTCTCATGCGAGCACGGAAACCGTGAGTACGTTTACGTTTGATATTACTAGGCTGAAAAGTTCTTTTCATTTCACCAACTCCACTATATTAATTCTGGTTTTCTCCCTACCGAGAAAGATCTCAACACGGACAAAAGGGCTGGAATTATACTGTTTTAGTTCAACGTAAGTCAAACACTAGTTATTAATATAGATACAATTATAATATTTGGTAAATTAATGTTGTGGATAAGTTTAATCACTCAGCGACAAACAGTATACTAAAGCGTATCCATCATCTGTTTAATTTTTAAGGAGTCGCCGTGTCATCACCCTTATGGGAAAAATGCCTATCCCATCTCGAAGGTGAGCTATCAGCTCAGCAGCTGAATACATGGTTACGTCCATTACAAGCAATCGATGAAAAAGATAGTCTACGGTTACTCGCGCCTAATCCCTATGTGCAGTCGTGGGTGCAAGAGCAGCTTGAAACTAAAATCATTCAACTTATTGGCGCACTAAGTCAGGGTAAGATCACCTCTGTGGTGGTTGAAGTCGGTAATAATCAACCTCAAGCACAACAACATAATCAACGTGCATCTGACAAAGCCGCGCAAGAACACACTTCACCTGCTGCACCAGAACCTGCCATAAGTAGTCCCATTAATCCGGCCTTTACCTTTGATTCATTTGTTGAAGGTAAGTCTAATCAAATTGCGCGTGCTGCATCCTTACACGTAGCTGATTCACCGGGAACAAGTGGTTATAACCCGCTCTTTCTTTATGGTGGTACAGGTTTAGGTAAAACACATTTGATGTTGGCTGTTGCTAATCAGATCCTAAAGGCTGATCCTAAATCACGCGTTATTTACTTATCGTCGGAACGCTTTGTGCAGGACATGATCACTGCCATGCGTACCAACTCAATGGATAAATTTAAAGCTCATTACCGTAGTGCCGATGCATTATTAATCGATGACATTCAATTCTTTGCTAAAAAAGAACGTTCCCAAGAAGAGTTTTTCTATACCTTTAACAGCCTTTTAGAAGGGCAAAAACAAATTATTCTTACTTGTGATCGTTTTCCTAAAGAAGTTCAGAACCTTGATGAACGACTGCAATCTCGTCTCGGTTGGGGTTTAACAATTGCTGTTGAACCACCTGAGCTAGAAACTCGCGTCGCCATTTTAATCAAAAAAGCACAACAGAACCTTATCTCTCTACCAGAAGATGTGGCATTTTTCATTGCCCAACGTATTAAATCTAATGTACGAGATCTAGAGGGTGCGCTGCAACGAGTTATGGCCTTTGCTCGCTTTACCAATCAGCCGCTTTCTATTGATATGGCCCAAGAAGCGCTCAAAGATTTGCTCGCCCTACACCAAAAGTTAGTCACTCTGGAGAGCATTCAAAAAATAGTCGCTGAATATTTCAAACTTCGCGTTACTGATCTTTTGTCGAAAAAGCGCACTCGCTCAATTGCACGGCCACGACAAATTGCCATGGCCTTAGCCAAAGAGCTGACCAATCATAGCCTTCCTGAAATTGGCGATGCCTTTGGCGGTCGCGATCATACGACGGTATTACATGCTTGTCGTAAAGTAGCAGAATTAAAAGAAACAGATATCCGAGTCGCTGAAGACTACCGTAATTTACTTCGAACCTTATCGAGTTAAGCCGAGAGACTAATCATGCAATTTACAGTTAGCCAAGAAACGATTGCCCGTCCGCTTCAATTAGTTTGTAGCATTGTTGAACGCCGTGCAGCCTTACCCATTCTATCTACAATATTATTACGCGCCCATGGCAACCAGCTTTCAATGACTAGTACTGATATGGAACTGGAAATGATTGCAACCTTACCTGTCGCCGTTGAGCAAGAAGGCAAAACAACTGTTTCAGCACGTAAATTTCTCGATATTTGCCGTGCATTACCCAACAATGCAACGATTAGCTTTAAAGCACAAGATAATAAAGCCATTGTACGCGCTGGAAAAAGCCGCTTCTCACTAGCGACATTACCAGCAGAAGACTTTCCTGATAGTGAAGGTGCAAATTACGTTGATGAAATCAGCCTACCTCAATCAGCACTAAAATCCTTATTGGATGAAACCAGCTTTGCTATGGCAAGCCAAGATGTACGGTATTATTTAAACGGCTTATTACTTGAACGTGAAGATACTACTCTGCGTGCAGTTGCAACGGATGGCCACCGTCTCGCATTGGGTAGTATCACCACCGAGACCTCAGTTGCCGAAAAGAACAATATTATTATTCCCCGTAAAGCGATTATGGAATTAGGCCGCTTACTAAGTGATACTGATGATACGGTTAAGCTTGCTTTCAGCAGCCAACAAATTAAAGTTGAATTGCCCGATTTGCATTTCACATCAAAACTAATTGATGGTCAATTTCCTAACTATGAACGAGTGCTACCTCTTGGTGGTGACAAAATTGTTTTAGCTGATCGCGAAGAGTTAAAACAAGCTTTATCTCGCGCAGCGATTCTATCTAACGATAAACATCGCAGTGTTCGGATCAATCTCGAAGCAGGTTTATTCAAAGCAACTGTAACCAACCAAGAACAGGAAGTCGCAGAAGAAGAGATTACTGTCGATTATCAAGGTACGTCATTGGAGATCGCGTTTAACAATGCTTATTTGCTGGATTTGCTTAATGCCATTCCAGACGATCAAGTCAAAATGGTCTTTACTGATGATAATAGCAGCGTATTAATTACACCTGCTGATGAAAAACTAGAACGACAATATGTCGTTATGCCAATGCGCCTATAAATACAAGAAACGATAAACACATAATTGGAAGCTGGCTTAAAGATGGTGCTGATCAAGATAAAATAGTGAAAATATCGAATATGCTATTTCACTGGCACGCAGTAAGCTACATCTAGGCTGCAAACATGTGACAAAAAAATTCTACTTGCTCGCAAACAAGCAATTGCAGGTATTCTTCGCAACGATGTCTCTTGTTAAAAGCCAGATTGATAATGAAGATTCAAAAGTCTATCTTGTATAACGGTTAAGAAAGCAGCAATATTTTTAATGTCTTAACTCACCCATTACTACTTTGTTCTCAACTACTTTCTTCACAACATCCAAGTAGTAGTCATCTCTAAAGGCATCGGTAACACGTCTTACTTCTTCAGCATCGACACCGTTACCCAGTAGCACTTCCTCCGTCAATCGTAAGCTTGTTTCCAAAGTATCTGAAACAGTGGTAGTTGCACCATGGCCGATTAATGTCGCACAATGTTTCCTATCTATTGCTCTAGCATGAATAGGCATTTCAGTATAAAACTGACGAACTTGAGAGACTAATTTATTAACGCGCTCAGGGTCTTCAAGTGCAATCACTAACATTTTTGCTTGATCGGCTCCTGCCGCTTGTAAGACTTTGAGCTGACTCGCATCACCAAAGAATACAGGGAAACCTTGTTTTCTCGCTGTAGTAACACGTTCTTGCTTCACATCAAGTGCAATATATGACACGCCTGCTTCACCTAATATCGCACCAATCCTGGCGCCAACACGGCCAAAACCCGCCAAAATAACATGCTCTTTTGAATCATCAAACAGCTGGGCTGAAATATTGTCTTCCATTGATTTTGGTGTATAAAAACGTAATAAAAGTGAATTAGTTCCCTTCACTACAAATGGTGTAAATACCATCGACATTGCAATCACTACTGTCAGAAGCTGACCAACTTCCACTGCTAATAAACCTGAAAGTGTTGCAACGCCAAAAAGAATAAAACCAAACTCACCACTTTGAGATAAAAGAACCCCTGTCTGTAAGGCAAGATCATGGCGCGCCCCACTTATTCTCGCTAAAAGATATACTGTTAAGGTTTTAATCGTCATCAGTCCAATCGTTAAGCCAAGAATTGAGCCGAATTGATTCACTAACAAACCAAAATCAATACCCATTCCTACCGTCATAAAAAACAAGCCGAGTAGAATCCCTCTGAATGGCAAAATATCGGCTTCGATTTGATGCCGATAATGCGACTCGGCAATCATTAACCCTGCTATAAAAGCACCTAAAGCCATCGATAAGCCAACCGACTCCATCAGCCATGCCACACCTAATACGAGCAAAACAGCTACCGCAATAAATACTTCAGGATCTTGGCTTGCAACAATTCGCCCTAATATAGGGTTTAATAAATAACGACCAGCAAGCAATAAACCGATAATTATTAGTAAGGAATAAAATAGATTGAACTCTGTTGCCGCCCCGCCAGCCTGACTACCAGAAAGATAGGACACAAGTGCTAATAATGGGACAACAGCAAGATCTTGTAATAATAATATCGAAAAGGACATTCGCCCCATCAATGTACCGATCCCACCTCGTTCAGAGAGTAACTTTAGACAAAATGCAGTTGAAGACAATGCAAGGCCAAAGCCAATAACAATCGCGCTTTTCTGTGACAAACCAAACCACATAGAGATGCCATAAAGAATAGCTGCTGTCAGTAATAACTGCCCTAGTCCAAGGCCTAAAACCATTTTTCTCATTTGCCAGAGCTTCTCAGGTTTAAGCTCAATCCCCAATACAAACAATAAGAAAATAACCCCAAACTCACCTAAATGGCGGATCTTCTCCACTTCATCAATAACCCCCATTCCCCAAGGGCCAAGAATGGCACCTGCAGTCAAGTAACCTAAGATTGCTCCAAGACGAATAGCATGAAAAACAGGCACTACAATGACAGTAGCTAATAATATCGCAAGAATATCAATTAAATAATTAGCGGCTTCATGCTCCATTACTCTTTCATCCTAATTTAATTTTGTTGTTACTTTGCTTAGCATGCTCGTTAAGCCTTGTTTATAAAATGTTGTTGCTAACTCAGCTTCTCCTTCCGACTCCAGCACCTCAGCTAATACTAGATAGGTCTCGCCTCTTTCGCTGAACTCAAGGCTGCTTCGTAAATAAGCTTCTGCCTTAGCCCATAATTGATTAGCTTGTGACAGTCTACCTAGAGTCAATAATAAAGTTGGGTTATCAGCTTGGTCTTTTAGCCATTTTTCTGCTTTTGCTAAACGTTTTAACTCGTCAGGACCTGAAACTAGTCCATATTGATACACTAAAGAATCGCTCCATTTCTTATTTATAAATTGTTCAATTAATTCAATTGCTTGTACCATCTCACCCTGCTGAATCATACCTTGAATATAAAGGTTTAAAAGCTCTTCTGTCTGTTTCGCCTTGCTCGATGTTTGCTGCCAAATATCACTTATTGCCTGCCAATCTTGTTTTGCCAATGCTGACTCTAGCTGCCCAAAAGTTGCATCTTGAGTTAATGCTAACACTGCCGTTGAATCTAAAGCATGACGCTTACGTAAGTCAGGTAAAATCCCCTGAACACTTTGCCATTCATTCAGATCTAAATACAGCTGTTGCAACAACTGCAAAACATACGGGTGCTTCGGAGCGATTTCTCTTAGGTGTTGTAATGTTGCTAATGCACGTTCTTTTTGTCCCGCTGCGAGTTGAAGTTCCGCCTGTACAACACCCACGGCAATATCAGCACCTTCTGTTGTCTCATGGGCCAAACGTAAATAATTATCTCGTCGGTCAGATGCCTCTTGTTTTTGAGCTGATCGAGCAGCAGCCAAATAATGCAATAAGGGTGTTTCACTATTAGAGGCATGCCTTACTAACAAACGCTCTGCTTCAGCCCAGCGACCCTCTTCTAAAGTAATCAATCCTCTTGTTAATTCTTTTCCTGCACGTCGCTGACGCTGAGTCTCACTCCATAACACCAGTCTTTTTGGCGCTTGGCGTAATAAACTCATGCTTCTCAATGCAAAGTAGCCAGACACTAATAGCAGGATAAACCCAAGCACAAACAATATTAGTGAGGTTTCTAAGCTCCATGCTCCATACTTCAGTAATACAAAACCAGGCTCAAATTCAGCAATCCAAATCACGCCTGCACCGAGCACTAAAGCAAGAGCAATAACGATCAGCGGCTTCATTGCTCAAACCCTCGCAACCACGTTAGTGAGCCTGAAATATCTGGCAAAGTAGTCTCAACATTTTGTGACTTTAGTGTTGCCAATAGTTCAAGCATTGCATCTCGATTATTACCAGTAAAGTACTGTTCTAACCATTGCTGAGCAGAAGCTAAATTCTGCTCATACACAAGCGAATTACCATTAAGCAACGCCAATTGCGCCGATTCAAGCTTCAACTGTAAATTTTGATACAAAAAATAACGCTGCTCAGGCACTAACACTGCTGCTGCGCCATCTTGTTGATGCCTAATCACAACTAGGGATTTCACCTCCTGCCATGCTTGATCAAGAGCACCTTGCCAGCTTTCACCAGCTAATGGGCTATCATCCTCATCAATTAAAGGCTCAGCCATCACAACTTGTAATTGATTAATACCCTTTAAAGCACTCTCTAACTGTAGACTCAAGCCATCAACATCAACCTTATTTACTGCAGATAAAGCTAATAATTCATCTGTGATTAACGCTTTCAAAGGATGGAGTCGATAATCATTGAGTGACTCAACTCGAGAGCCAGCGAAACTCAGAGCCTCTTTTGCTCCCTGAACATTACTTGCCAATAAAAGTTGCTGATTCGCCACATTAAGAAGATAAGTCACTTCGGCAATAGCCCAGTGATATTCAACATCACCCTTGCTTAACTGCTGACTACTCTTCATAACTTCGATAGCATCTTGCAAAGCAGTTTGTTCAGATTTAACACCTGCTAGTTGATCTTGAAGTTGCTGTCCTTGTATCGCTAATGATTGCTCGAACTTTGTGGTATCAACGGGCTTAGGCGTTGAACTAGCAATATCCTCTGCTAATTGGCTGTTGACTGATTGCTGCTGATACCACAACCAATACAAGCCGCCATGAAGGCATAACAAAATAAATATAGCTACCCAAACAAGACGAGACTTGCTTGATGGTGACTTAAGCTCCGCCTCTTTCGTATCATCACTCACTTCTTGTTGCTCTATTTTAGTTTCCATTACTCAATATCCATTTTAGTCAATTGCTCAATAACTGCATTATCACTTGAAGTATCAGTTACCACAACATGTTGAAAGCCTAATGATGTGGCATAATTTTTAATTCGTTCGCTCATCACAAGCATCGGCTTATCTAATAATATTTTCAAGCCTTCCCGTAATAATATGCTTAGATTTTTAACGCCAACAACGCTAGTACAAACAATACAGTTTGCCGTCAATGCTTGTTCACATTGTTGATTACTTGGTGAGGGTAATATCCGTTCATATACCTCAATATATTCAACTTCGGCACCACGTTGAATCAAAGTATTCGCTAATAGTTCTCGTCCGCCTTTACCCCGAACAATCAGCACTTTTTTACCTGACATATTAGCTAATTCAGGCACCAATAATAAACCTTCACTACCTATTGATTGGTCTGGCTGAATATCGACGCGGAGATCATGTGAGCGCATACTCTCAGCAGAACCGTTTCCTACACTTGCTAATAAGGTAGAAGGTAATGCCTTTTTCTTTACTTCATCCGCAAGGTAAGCAACTGAGTTACGGCTAACAAAAATAATAACGTCAAAATCGCTCAAATTAATAGTAACCCTATCATCATTAATAGGCACTATCACTATTGTAGGAAAAACGACTGCTCGCCCACCTGATTGCGAGAGCAAATCACATAAGTTTTTTGCTTGTTGCTCAGGCCTTGTTACTAAAACATTCCAACCCGAAAGTGAGGAATTAACTGCCATATACATCCGCTAAGATTTTATCAGCACCTTGCGATAATAAGTCTTCAGCCAATGCAATACCCAACGCTTCGGCATCAATAGCTTTACCTTTCACTTCTGCTCGTAACATCTCACTGCCATCTGGACGGCCCACTAAACCGCGCAACCAGATCTCATCATTATCTAATAAGGCATAACCCGCAATAGGTACTTGACACCCACCAGCAAGACGCTTATTTAAAGCACGTTCAGCTGAAACAACAATCCATGTTTCAGGGCAACGCAATGGTGCAATCAGAGCATTAATCTCATCATCATCAACACGGGTTTCAATGCCCACTGCACCTTGGCCAATGGCTGGTAAACTTTGTTCTGGTGTCAACGCTTTGCGGATCCTATCTTCAAAGCCCAAACGATTTAAACCTGCTGCTGCCAAAATAATCGCATCGTAATCACCCGCATCTAACTTTGCTAAGCGCGTATTTACATTTCCCCGTAGCGGTAATACATCTAAATCTGGGCGATCAGTTCGTAATTGACACTCACGGCGCAAACTTGAAGTACCGACTTTTGCACCTTGCGGTAAATCTTCTAAAGACTCGTAGGTATTTGATACAAAGGCATCGCGTGGATCTTCACGAGGACATACTACCGGTAAGTGTAAACCTTCTGGAAACTCCACTGGCACATCTTTCATCGAGTGCACGGCGATATCGGCATCACCCGCCAACATGCCTTGCTCTAATTCTTTAACAAATAAACCCTTACCGCCTACTTTTGCCAAAGGCACATCTAAAATCTTATCGCCTTGAGTACTCATTCTAACCAGTTCTACTTGTAAGTCAGGATGCAAACGGATTAGCTCATCACGTACATATTCTGCTTGCCACATGGCTAGAGGACTTTTACGCGTCGCGATTTTTACAATTCTATTGGTCATGTATTTATCTTTCAATTTTAGGTATTTGAAGATGTGTAATGTTATAGCCACTACACTAATAGTCAAATTCTATCATTTCTACCATGATTGCCGAATAACCGCGTTATAATTCACACTTAATTTTTGACTATTCAAGACACATTAATATGACGACGCCTAACAAAAAGCTATCTTCCGCACGGCTTACACAACCGACCAATGCTTTTGTAGAAGAATTCACAGCCTCAGTCCAATTTGATCAGCGCATGTATCAACAAGATATCGAAGGCTCAATTGCGCATGCGACCATGCTTGCCAGTGTCGACGTATTAACTGATGATGAATGCGAACAAATCATCGCTGGATTAAAGACCATTCGTACTGAAATTGATAACGACCAGTTTGAATGGTCAATTGCTCAAGAAGATGTGCATATGAATATTGAAGCTCGCCTGATTGCATTGATTGGCGAAGTCGGAAAAAAACTACACACAGGCCGCTCGCGTAATGACCAAGTTGCTACCGACGTAAGGCTTTACTTACGCGATATGATAGATCCTATCAAGGCAGAATTATTCAGGCTTCAAGATTCTTTACTGATGGTTGCTAAGCGTGAGGCAGAAACCATCCTACCTGGTTTTACACATTTACAAACAGCACAACCAGTTACATTCGGTCATCACATGATGGCGTGGTATGAAATGCTAGTACGTGATACTGAACGTTTAGAAGATTGCGAAAAACGAGTTAATTCATTGCCTTTAGGTGCTGCAGCGCTTGCTGGCACCACCTTCCCAATCGATCGTGAACTAACAGCAAAATTATTAGGCTTTGAGCGTATTTGTTTAAACTCGCTCGATGCCGTTAGTGATCGTGACTTTGCCATCGAATTTACTAGCTTCGCATCTATCTTAATGATGCACTTATCGCGCTTCTCGGAAGAATTAATCATCTGGTCATCAGCGCAATTCGACTTTGTTGATTTAGGTGATGCTTTTTGCACCGGCTCATCAATCATGCCGCAAAAGAAAAACCCAGATGTTCCTGAATTGATTCGCGGTAAAACCAGCCGCGTTTATGGCAATATGTTTAACCTGTTTACCTTAATGAAAAACCAACCATTAGCGTATAACAAAGATAATCAGGAAGACAAAGAACCCCTTTTTGACACGATCGATACATTATTAGGATCTTTACGTGTTTATGCCGATATGATCGCGGCAATTACTGTTAAACCAAACAATATGCGTAATGCGGCATTACGTGGTTATGCAACCGCAACTGACTTAGCTGACTACCTTGTTCGAAAAGGCGTTGCCTTTCGTGATGCTCATGAAGTGGTTGGTTTATCAGTAGCCTACGGCATTAAACACAATAAGGATTTATCTGAATTAAGCTTAGAAGAACTACAAGCGTTCTCTGACCAAATTAGTGATGATGTGTTTGAGGTATTAACACTCGAAGGATCGGTTGCAGCACGTGATCATCTTGGAGGTACAGCGCCGAATCAAGTACGCAGTGCGATTGCCTATGCAGAGTCACTGCGTGAAGACTGATATTAAATTTTGAAGCAACAGTAGAACAATTTAATATGTGCGTTGCATTGACCGGTTGAATCCAAAGTCGACAAGCGACCTTTGAACAATTCGTCGCTTACGTGCCAACAGCGGTCATTGGTTTAATCCTGATCATCAGTGAAGTTGCCTAGCCGGTAATCAATTGCTCTGACCCTATTGATTTCAACGTAACTAACCCCTGTCTCTTATACACATCTCCGAGCCCACGA
>OJGP01000149.1_pt1 | contig 14447 bp, 13 predicted proteins | sample 1594701 | NCBI WGS metagenome assembly OJGP01 (sample SAMN05416863, study PRJEB24817) | seawater metagenome | isolation source: Sea water | place: Canada:Atlantic | collected 2013-11 | reverse complement strand
GGTTAAATCAAGCGCTGACCTAGCCCCTAACACCTGCCCATATAAGCCAAAATAGCCATCGCTATGGATATTTATTTGGGCGTTACCATCAACGTAGAACTGTTCACTCACCGTAAACGAGGTATTCGTTAAATCGATAGAAGAGCCGGCCTTCATAACAAGGAAGCCGATCTCACTTTTGGCTACATCTTGCTGCACTAATGTTGTAGGTCTGCCCAAATCGTTAAGAGAAAGAAATGGTTTGCCACGAATACCTGCTGCGACATTGCTGCCAGATATATTAACCATACCCTCTGTTAGTATGATGTCGTCTGTTCTCAAATATGCGCCAGAGCCAAATACGAGATCACTATCAATAATATTAATCTTTTTGTTTATTTCTAGAGTGGTGTTGCCGCCTAACTTTATTTGGCTGTCTGTAACGGTTAAATATTCAAATTCAGCCAACGTAGATGAACCCAAAAGTTCTAGCTTGGCGCCGTTTCTAAACTGAAAACCCTCGTTTGAATTAACATAGACATTGGAATAATAAAATAACAGTGTGCCTGCATCAATATCACCATCCACTGGGCGATAAAAATTCAAACGATCTACCTGTGACGTAGCCGATAGGCTTCCTGAGTTTGAGAACTCCAGTAATGCACTGCTATCAATATTTAGGGTTGTTAAATCGGCATCCATGTTGCCATACATATTCGTGATCTTATTGTTGCCCGATAAAATATCAAACGTCATCGGGGCCGTTGACGTAAAAACGGGTTGACGCCTAAAATTGAGGGTTGAGCTGTTCATTGTCAGGCTATTGTTAGTACCGTTAAAAAAAAGTCTAACGGAATCAGTATCAAGATCAGTATTGTTGAGCGTCAGTTGATGGGTCGTTAGTGTTCGCGTCCAACTGCCGCTGAGATCTTTAGTCACATTGAGATTAGTACCTAATAGATTTGCGGTCATACGGCGTGGGCTGATGAGGTCGTTAAACGTAATGTTTTGCCAAATACGGTAATATCTGTCACTTGAGTCTAAGTCGGCCTCAAAGTAGAGGTCTATGTCATAGCTAGGGCTGATGAATAAAATGGAGTCATACTTGGCGTCATAACTACCCTTGCTGCCAAAAGGGCCGCTAGCAAAACCTCCCCGAGTAATGAACGGCTCTGCAACGCTTTCACTGATGAACAAAGAAAGCGTAATTCCCAATAAAAAAAATCTCACTATTTCTTGCCTTCTCTTTATGTTGACTGGTTAGTGTGCACGGAACGTGCCCCCTTATTCTTGGATATTCAACCCTGGCTATTCGCGACATGACAGCGGTATGTATCTGTTGATGCCTAACGCTATGTATGCACTCTAATTAGTGAGGTTTTCACTGCTCACATGATGCCCTACAGAAAATAATAACACGAATAAATAATGCGGAAGCTCTATCCTTTTAATCTTGGTTTTCCTCCAGAAATTGCTGAAGAAAATTAACTAGAAAAACTTGCTTCTTTGTATGGAAATTCAAAAGCGACCGTATATCGAACCAGAATAGCCCCTCGTTCGTTCATCATGCCACTAAGTCGAAGAAATGTAATGAATTTCCCTAAGCGAACTGCGAACCAAAACCGAAATCAAGTTAGATCTTCTACTACCGCATTCATGGCATTCCCTTTCACTGACTCAATGCCTTTATCTCTACTTGCTACCGTTGTATAAGACTGACTTGTACCAATGACTTGACGATTAGCAGCCTTTAAATTGAACATATATTTGCCAGCTTTAGTTTCTTTTTTCTGATAATTGGCATCTGCTACTGCATTCTTTCTAACCGACTCTATTCCATTCTTGCAATTCGATTTAGTCGAGTAACCCTCACTCGCAAGGATATTTTCTCCATTTCCAGCTTTAAGCCTAAATCGAAATTCACCTGCATGATCTTTATAGAGTTCAAATTTTCCAGACATCTTTAACCCCCCCTCAATATCCTTTGTCATGAACTTATAATAAAACTATCATAAATCTGTAACCAACTTTTATTAGTGTGGAAAAAATACTACTAATGGGGTAAAAATAATGCAAACTGAGTTTAGTCCTAAACGAGTTGTGCAGGTTCGAAGTGTATGGATATCTGATATTCACCTCGGGTTTCGTGGATGTAATGCTGATTTATTGTTGGATTTTTTACATCATGTGGAATGTGATTATCTCTACTTAGTCGGTGATATTATCGATGTGTGGGAGATGAAAAAACGCATGTTCTGGCCCCAAGAACATAATAATGTCGTTCGAACACTTCTTGGTAAAGCCAAGCATGACACCAAGGTTATCTATGTACCCGGTAATCATGATGAAATGCTCCGTGATTTTGATGGTGCCATTTTTGGTAACATTGAAATTCGTAATGAAACAATACATACCACAGCAGATGGTCGTAAGTTACTTATTCTTCATGGTGATAAGTTTGATTATGTAGTTAAGCATTCTCCGTTTATTGCCAAAATTGGTGGCCGTCTATACGACTATCTTCTCCAAGCCAATCGCTGGGTTAATATAGCTCGCCGTAAACTAGGTTTTTCGTACTGGTCACTAGCAGCCTTTCTAAAGCATAAAGTAAAAAATGCTGTTCAATTCATTAGTGACTTTGAAGAAGCAGTTGCACGCGAGGCAGCAAGACAAGGCGTAGAAGGTGTTGTTTGTGGGCATATTCATCGTGCAGAAATCAGCAAAATTAATGATGTGGATTACTACAATTGTGGTGACTGGGTAGAAAGCTGTACTGCTTTGGTAGAATACCCTGATGGCACCATGGAAATAATCAAATGGGCTGATTTAGTCAATCAAACAATTTCTTTACCAAAGGCTGCCTGAATGAAGATAGTGATTGTAACGGATGCATGGGAGCCACAAGTCAACGGTGTGGTTAGAACACTTAAACAAACCTTTAATCATCTTGTAGAGATGGGACATGATGTTTTTCTTATTAGCTCTGAAGGTCACCGAACGATTCCTTGCCCTAGTTATCCATCCATTCCTTTGGCTTTATTTCCAGCTAAAAAGGTTTCTGCTGATTTAAAACTAATGGATGCTGACGCAATTCATATTGCGACCGAAGGACCGATAGGGTCGGCTGCAAGACGCTGGTGTATTCGTAATGAAGTTGCTTTTACGACCTCTTACCATACCCAGTTCCCAGAATACCTTCGGTTACGTCTTCCGATTCCAATAAAGCTTACTTATTGGTGGTTAAAAAAGTTTCACCGTCGAGCAGAAAGAACTTTAGTCCCTACAGAGTCTATGCGAAAGCGGCTTATTGATCGTGGCTTTAATAATGTGCATGTTTGGGGAAGAGGCGTTGATACTTCGATCTTTAAACCGGACTATCCACAGCAACTTGATTTGCCGGGGCCTATTTTGCTCAATATGGGGCGCGTAGCAGTAGAGAAAAATATTGAAGTCTTTTTACAACAAGATATTGCAGGCAGTAAGGTTATTGTTGGTGATGGTCCTGATTTAGAGATGCTAAAAAAACGCTATCCCGATGTCCTGTTTATAGGAGCAAAATTTGGTGACGAGTTGGCATCTTGGGTTGCCGCGGCTGACGTGTTTGTTTTTCCGAGCAAAACCGATACGTTTGGTTTGGTATTGCTTGAAGCCATGGCGTGTGGTGTTCCAGTTGCAGCCTATCCGGTTACCGGGCCCAATGATGTTGTGATGGATGGTGTTACCGGAATTTTAAATGACAATTTAGGTGAAGCTGTTCGTAAAGCACTTTTACTTAATCCTCAAGATTGTATTGATTACGCAATAAAAAATAGCTGGCAGGCTTGTTCAGAAGTATTCGCTGGCCATATGTATGACAATTCTCTATCAAAATCACGTGATGATACTCAGGCAATCACTACACAGTTTGACCCGTCATGAAAGTTGCCATTGCAGGAACAGCAAAGACCTACTAATCTTGCTAATTTTCATTAGTAAGTAGTTGATAGTGATTGAATGCTCACCACAGGATAAAGTTTGTGATCTCTTAATAACCCGGTCTGACTGTCAAGCTCCATCTTAAATGAAGTATTATCACTCTTCACTTTCACAGGTTACTTATCAATTACTTTTTCTTGGGCATTTACCTGTTTGTAACGATCGCTAAAGAAATTAAACTCTTGGGGGCGAAGCTGTTTTTTCTGCTCATTCAATTGTTCTGAAAAGCTCTGTCCAACAGCTGCTAGTGCAGGCATAGAAGACACACTTATCAACAAAAATATTGTATTTAACGCAAACTTTTTCATCATCATTCTCCACTAAAATTAAGACAGAAAAATCTCTGACAAACACACTGTAGAAAGTATTTATGACAAACAGATGTTCACTTCTAAGAAAGTGAATAGAATCCTATTTTCATGGGAATAACTTCCTAGACTCATATGTAATGGCACGGTAATGATCTAATAAATTAGGATCCTTATTAGGCTGGAACAAAAAGAACGGTGGATATTTTTTCATCCCTGAATTTTAGGCAATAAAAAACCCCAGCAGAATAAACTGCTGAGGTCTTGTATTTGATGGTACCTAGGGCCGGAATCGAACCGGCACGCCCGTGAAGGCGAGGGATTTTAAGTCCCTTGTGTCTACCAATTTCACCACCCAGGCATCAAGGCGATGAATTATACATACCCTTATTAGAAATATGAAGCTTTTGTTTTAATTACTTTTTTAAATAAGTAGGGTTATTATTATTTTGATTAAAAATCAATAAATTAATGAGCTTATTTTTAAATACTAAAGAGAAACTCTTATATCAAACACTATCAAGAATAATCACTATGAGGCTTGTTTGCCTTGGAGTAGAGACTTCTATTTAAATAACTTTTGAAAACTGTTGGTCTGTTTTCTGTTGTATGTAGAAGTCAAAGGCCATACAAATGTTTCGAATAAGTAGATGGCCTGCTGGCAATACGTTAATTGAGTTTTTATCAAAGGTAAGTAAACCGTCCTCGGCAAACTGTTTTAGTTGCGGATAGGCACTAGAAAAATAGGCCTCAAAATTAATATTTAACTCAGCTTCAATTGCAGTGATGTTTAGATAGAAGTGGCAAATTAAACGAGTAATGACGACGCGTCGTATTTTGTCATCATGATTGAGTTCGAACCCTCTAAAAACGGGTAATTCATTTTTTTCTAAGCTAGCCGAATAGTCTTCCAATGTGCGTTGGTTTTGAGAGTAAGAATCCCCGACGCTGCCGATTGAGGTAATGCCCAGTCCAATTAAGTCGCACTCAGAATGAGTCGAATAACCTTGAAAATTACGATATAGCTTGTTTTCTTGTTGGGCGATGGCGAGTTCATCTTCTGGTTTAGCAAAATGATCCATGCCAATATACACATAGCCAGCAGCAGTCAGTTGTTCAATAGAACGCTGTAGAATTTCAAGTTTAACTTCTGATTTCGGCATGTCTTCGCTATTCATTTGACGTTGAACTTTGAAACGTTCGGGCATGTGGGCATAGTTAAATACCGATAAGCGGTCTGGGTTAACGGCAATGATTTTATCAAGTGTTTCAGCAAAACTATCGGGTGTTTGATGCGGCAGGCCATAAATTAAATCAAGGCTGATTGAGCGGAAGCCCGATTCTCTCGCTGCATCAATAACTGCGAAGGTTTCTTGTTCAGATTGAATACGGTTAACGGCTTTTTGCACGATAGGATTGAAGTCTTGCACGCCTAGACTGAGTCGATTGAAGCCAATTTCACGTAATACTTTGATTGTTTCAGGATCGGCTTCACGTGGGTCTACTTCGATTGAAAACTCACCATGTTCATCATCAGCAAGCTTGAAGTGTTTGCGGGTCACTGTCATAAGTTCACGCATTTGATCGTGACTGATGAATGTAGGTGTGCCGCCGCCCCAATGCAATTGCTCGATAAGTCTATCAGAGTCAAATAGTGCTGCTTGTAGGGCAATTTCTTTGTGTAAGTTGGCCAGGTAAGGTTCGGCGTGTTTACGATTTTTGGTAATTATTTTGTTACAAGCACAGTAAAAACAGACAGTGTCACAAAAAGGTAGGTGAAAATAAAGTGATAGTGGTCCACTGTGCTGGTTGGATAGTTTAACCTGCTCTTTATAGCTGGCGGCTGTAAAATTTTCATTAAACTCTACAGCTGTCGGGTAGGAGGTATATCGAGGGCCCGCTTTGTCATAACGTTTTATGAGTTCAAGATCAAAAGTGACAGATTGTTCCAAAGTCGTCTTCCTAAAAAGCAGGTGGGGTTAAGGCAAGTAGTATAACGAGCTATAGATAACTTATATGGGAAACCTGATGTTTTATTGATATAGATCAAACGGTAAGTCGCTGGTTCTCCGCAGGGTATTCACGCAAATATTCATGATATTGTTTAATAATGGGTTGAACTTCTTCAGGGGTATCAACGATATGAAATAACGATAAATCTTCTTCAGTAATGCAACCTATTGAAAGTGCTTGATCTTTTAGCCAGTCAATTAGCCCATTCCAAAAAGAGGAACCATACAGGATAACGGGGAAGTGGCGTATTTTTTGAGTCTGGATGAGTGTTAATGATTCGAAGAACTCATCTAATGTGCCAAAGCCTCCAGGAAATACCACATAACCCATAGAGTATTTTACGAACATTAATTTTCGGACAAAAAAATAGCGAAATGTAAGGCTAACATCTTGAGATGGATTGGGTATTTGCTCATGAGGTAGGGCAATGTTTAATCCAACCGATAGTCCTTCTTGTGAATAAGCACCCTTGTTGGCTGCTTCCATTATGCCAGGGCCGCCACCACTAATAATAGCAAATTTGTCTCGTGATAAATTTTGGGCAACGGTCATTGCATCTTGATAATAGGGTGATGATTCAGTAAGACGAGCACTACCAAAAATCGACACCGCTGGCCCAATATTATTGAGGGTCTCGATACCATCAATTAACTCGGCCTGTATGCGAAAAACCCGCCATGCTTCTGATGTTTTAAGATCTTCCATGCCATACCCTTAAAAAAATAAGCTATCTATAAACGATAAAGAAATTACATAAACATTGCAAATAGTACGTATTTACATAGCAAAGGTATTGATTTATAACTATGTTATCCATATAGATAATTCAGTTCTTATTCTATCTAAGGTATTATGGTGGATTGTCTTGATTAATTTGGTAAGCGTTATATGAAGGTTTTAGTCATTGGTGGTGGTGGTCGAGAGCATGCTTTGGCATGGAAGTTAATTCAATCTCCACGTTGCTCACAGGTTTTTGTGGCGCCAGGAAACCCTGGAAGTGCCGCGGAATCTAATGTTGAAAATGTGGCTATTTCTGTTGAGGATACAGCTGGATTAGTGGCTTTTGCTAAAGAGAATGATATTGGATTGACAGTGGTTGGCCCTGAAGTACCTTTGGTTTTAGGTGTGGTAGATGCATTTGAACAAGCGGGTTTACGCTGTTTTGGACCATCTAAAGAAGCTGCGCAACTAGAAGCGTCAAAGAATTTTACGAAAGAATTTTTAGCACGACATCAGATTCCAACTGCAGATTACCAAGCTTTTACTGAAGTGCAGCCAGCAATTGCTTACATTAAAGAGCAGGGAGCACCAATTGTAGTTAAAGCGGATGGTTTAGCTGCGGGTAAAGGCGTTATTGTTGCAATGACGGAACAGCAAGCGATTGCTGGCGTAGAAGATATGTTATCAGGCAATGCCTTTGGTGATGCCGGGCACCGGGTTGTTATCGAAGAGTTTATGGTGGGTGAAGAAGCTAGCTTTATTGTGATGGTAGATGGGAAAAATATTCTTCCATTAGCAACGTCACAAGATCATAAAGCGCGTGATAATGGTGACAAAGGGCCTAATACTGGTGGTATGGGTGCTTATTCTCCTGCTCCAGTCGTAACGGCTGAAGTTTTTGATCGGATTATGTCAGAAGTGATTGAACCTACAGTGAAAGGCATGGCTGATGACGGGCGTCCTTATACTGGCTTTTTATATGCTGGATTGATGATTGATGAAGCTGGTTCAGCACGTGTTGTTGAATATAACTGTCGTTTTGGTGATCCTGAAACACAGCCGATTATGATGCGACTACAATCTGACCTAGTGGCTCTATGTGATGCTGCTTTAGATGGGAAATTAGATACTGTTGAAGCACAATGGGATTCACGTGCGGCAGTGGGTGTTGTGTTAGCTGCTGGAGGGTATCCTGATGCTTACCGTAAAGGTGATGTGATTAGTGGTTTAGATATTGCCGATAACGACGATGCTAAGGTGTTTCACGCAGGAACAGCATCAAAAGATGGTAAGGTAATTACCTCTGGTGGGCGAGTACTCTGTGCGACTGCTTTAGGAAATACAGTTGCCGAGGCACAAAATAAAGCTTATAGAGCAGTAGACTGTATCGACTGGGATGATAAGTTCTTCCGTACAGATATTGCTTATCGCGCGATTGCACGCGAACAACAAAAATAATTTTAACGTTAGGTTTAAGGAGCAAGGTTAATGTCTGTAGCCCATCCAATTATTGCTGTCACCGGATCCTCTGGTGCAGGAACATCGACTGTTAAACATGCATTTGAAGATATTTTCCGTCGTGGTGGGATCCGCCCTGTGGTTGTTGAAGGTGATAGCTTTCATAAATATGATCGAGCAGGAATGCGTGTGGCAACTGCAAAAGCAGAAGCAGAGGGGCAAGTATTAACGCATTTTGGTCCTGAAGGTAATGATCTTCATAGCTTGGAGAATTTATTTCAAAATTATGCTGAAACAGGTAAAGGTGAAAGACGATTCTATATTCATAGTGATGCGGAAGGTATTCCTTACAATCAACCTGCTGGCACATTTACGCCGTGGGAAGAGATTGATGGAAATACAGACTTACTGTTTTATGAGGGACTTCATGGCGGTATCGTGACAGATGACGTCAATATTGCACAATTTACCGATTTATTGATTGGTGTGGTTCCGGTTATAAACCTTGAATGGATCCAAAAAATTAAGCGTGATTGTTCTAATCGAGGTTACTCTACAGAAGCGGTTGTCGACATTATTCTTAAGAGAATGCCCGATTACATTCATCACATTACGCCACAATTTTCGCGTACACATATTAACTTTCAGCGTGTGCCATTAATTGATACATCAAACCCATTTGTGATGCGTGAAATTCCTACGCCAGATGAAAGTTTAGTGGTGATACGTTTTAAAGAACCCAAAATGGCCGACTTTCCCTTTTATTTGAGCATGTTGAAAGACTCATTTATGTCTCGCCCAAATAACTTAGTTATTCCTGCGGTCAAATTAGGTTTAGCAATGGAAGTTATTTTAACGCCATTTATTGAAGAAATGATGATTAAAAAGCGTCAACGTGGTTAAGTTGACACCTATCTTCTGTTAAATGAAGTTATATGCAATGCCGCTAATTAGCGGCATTGCTGTATTTAGATTAATGAACTATGAATTCTAATTGGAAAATAAATCAGGCAGTAAGCGCATTAAAATCTGGCGAGGTAATCGCTTATCCGACAGAAGCTGTTTATGGCTTAGGCTGCGATCCCTGGAATAAAGAAGCGGTATTGCAATTATTAACAATCAAACAACGACCATGGCAAAAAGGTTTAATAATTATCGGCTCTGATTTAAAGCAGTTACAGCCATTTATTGCACACTTGTCAGAAGATACATTGAAATTACTTGAAGCGACATGGCCTGGGCCGACTACATGGCTTCTTCCTGCCAGTGAGGGCTTACCTTCATTCTTAACTGGTGAGCATGATACGATAGCGGTACGTGTAACAGCACATAGACAAACAGCTCATTTGTGCCGAGAATTTGGAGGCCCAATCATTTCTACAAGTGCAAATAGAGCCGGAATGCGACCAGCAAAAACAAAGTGGCAAGTCAAAAATCAGTTACCTGAAATACAAGTTGTATTGTCTGGCGCATGCTCAGGATCAGACAAGCCAACTGAAATTAGAGATATTCAAACAGGAGAAAAAATACGATGAATTCACCTGATATAGGTGCTGTTCGCGCATACTTATTAGACTTGCAAGATCGTATTTGTCTGCAAATTGAACAGGCGGATGGTCAATCGAAGTTTGTTGAAGATAATTGGCAACGAGAAGGCCCAGGTGGTGGTGGCGGGCGAACGCGAGTTCTAACAGACGGTGCTATTTTTGAGCAAGGTGGTGTTAATTTCTCACAAGTGACAGGTGATAGTTTGCCTGCATCTGCAACTGCAAGTCGACCTGAGCTAGCAGGGCGTAGTTTTGAAGCGCTAGGTGTTTCATTAGTTATTCATCCCCATAATCCTTATGTGCCTACATCACATGCTAATGTGCGTTTTTTTATTGCTGAAAAAGAAGGCGAAGAACCTATTTGGTGGTTTGGTGGTGGTTATGATTTAACGCCATATTATGGCTTTGATGAAGATGTAGTTGCTTGGCATCAAGTCGCTAAATCTGCCTGTGACCCTTTTGGTGAGAGTGTTTATGCAGATTATAAAAAATGGTGTGATGAGTATTTCTTTTTAAAGCATCGTAATGAACCCCGTGGTGTTGGCGGTTTGTTTTTGGATGATTTAAATGAAGGTGGCTTTGAACATTGTTTTAATATGATAAAAAGTATCGGTGACAGTTATACTCAAGCTTATTTACCGATTGTAGAAAAGCGTAAAAAAATACCTTTCGGCGAACGAGAGCGGGATTTTCAACTGTATCGCCGTGGCCGTTATGTTGAATTTAACTTAGTTTATGATCGTGGTACTTTGTTTGGACTTCAGTCTGGTGGACGTACTGAATCAATTTTAATGTCTCTGCCACCTTTAGTTAAGTGGCAATATAACTGGCAACCTGAAGCAGGTAGCCCTGAAAGTAAGCTATATGAACATTTCCTTAAACCCCAAGATTGGCTAAATGAATTATGAAAGAAAAAAGATTAACAGGCACGATTAAGTATTGGAATGGTAGGAAAGGCTTTGGTTTTCTTGAAACAGAGGGTCAAGAAAAGCAGGTCTTCGTACATATCAAGGCTTTTACAATACGTAAAACGAAACCCATTATCGGACAGGTGGTGACGTATACCTTATCTGTTGATAATCAAGAGCGTACTCGTGCCGATAATGTCTTGTATGAAGGGGAAGTGGCACCAGAAAGTAGCGAAGAAAAAGAGGAAAACACTTCATCATCTCTTCCTTTTATCATTGGTGCTGCTTTAGTCGTTGCTGTTGTCGGCTATCTTATCGCTAAAGCAGTAATAAGCTTTAGTTAAAAGACTTATTGGCCCTCAGTAGCTAATGAGGCTAATTGGTCTGCTTGATATTCATTAATTAAAGGCTCAATAATCTGCTCAAGTTCGCCGCCCATTATCTCTGCTAATTTGTATAGAGTTAAGTTGATGCGGTGCTCAGTAAGCCTGCCCTGTGGGAAGTTATAAGTACGAATTCGCTCGCTACGATCGCCTGTTCCGACTTGTAATTTACGCGTTTCGGCTTGTTCTGTATCAATTTTATCTTGTTTTTCAGCCATGATGCGTGATTGTAATACAGACATCGCTTGTGCCCGGTTTTTATGTTGTGAGCGCTGATCCTGGCATTCAACCACAATACCTGTAGGTATATGGGTAAGCCGAATTGCCGAGTCTGTTTTATTCACATGCTGACCACCGGCACCAGATGCTCGGAAAGTATCAACACGTAGGTCCGATGGGTTAATATCAATTTTGTCAACCTCATCTGCTTCAGGCATGATTGCTACAGTACACGCTGATGTATGTATACGACCTTGAGATTCCGTTTCAGGTACGCGTTGTACCCTATGGCCACCTGACTCAAATTTCAAACGTGAAAAGGCACCGTCACCGATTATACGAATAATGACTTCTTTATAACCACCATGCTCACTTTCCTGAGCATTGATAAGCTCGACAGTCCAACGGCGTGACTCAGCATAACGTGTATACATTCGGTATAAATCACCAGCAAAGAGAGCAGCCTCATCACCACCTGTTCCTGCACGTACCTCAAGAAATATATTACGTTGGTCATTGGGATCTTTAGGCAATAGTAGTTTTTGAAGCTCAAGTTCAAGCTCTTGCTCAGTCTCTTGGGCGGCCGCTAACTCTTCTTTCGCCATTTCACGCATTTCTTTATCATCTTCTTTAAGCATGGATTTGGCATCATCAATATCTATAAGACATTGTGTGTAATTATTAAAGTTAGCAACTACAGGTTCTAATTGAGCATACTCTTGTGAAAGTTCACGAAATTTATTTTGGTCAGCCATTGTTGCTGGCTCAGAGAGTAAGCCTGATATTTCTTCATGGCGTTCTACGAGTGTTTCCAGTTTGTGCTTTATTGAATCTTTCACAGCTTAGTCCTTGATATTAAAGAGGCTACGTGCCGCTTCGATCAGATTATTATCAGTATTAGAGCCTGATTGACGTAATTGTCTGCTTGGCTCATGGAGTAATTTATTAGTCAGTGTTCGTGCAAGCTCACTGAGTACTTTTTCTGCATCTTGGCCTTGTTCAAGCTGTTTTAACGATTTTTTAAGTAAGTGATTACTTTCAGTCTCAGCTATATCACGAATAGCACGAATAACAGGGACTGCGTCCTGAGTTCGTAGCCATGCAATAAAGTTCTCTACCTGAGCTTCAATGATTTCTTCAGCTTGAAGTGCGGCTTCACGTCGAGATTGCAGGTTTTCTTGAATAATTTCATGTAGATCATCGACACAGTAAAGGTAGATATCTTCTAAGGTAGATACTTCTTGTTCAATATCACGAGGAACGGCAATATCAACCATAAAAATGGGCCGTCGTTTTCGCTGCTTTAGAGCGCGTTCAACAGTGCCTTTACCAAGTATTGGTAATTGACTTGCTGTTGAGCTAATAACTATATCTGCCTCGGCAAGATGAGCTGGCATCTCACTAAGGCTAATGGCATAACCATTAACCTGCTCAGCGAGGGTATGAGCACGTTCAAGGGTACGGTTGGCAATGATAATTCGACCCACACCATTATCATGAAGATGCCTAGCGGCGAGTTCAATAGTTTCTCCTGCACCTATTAATAGGGCAGTTGATTCGGCAAGGTTGGAAAATATTTGCTTAGCAAGGCTAACGGCAGCAAAGGCAACAGAAACGGGGCTGCTGCCAATTTCTGTATCTGTTCGCACCTGTTTGGCTACTGTAAAGGTATGCTGAAATAAGCGACCTAAACTTTTACCAATAGTTTTTGAATTAAGGGCTTGGCTATAGGCTGTTTTTATTTGACCAAGAATTTGCGGCTCACCTAAGACCATTGAATCTAAGGCGCAGGCGACGCGAAATAAATGCTGAATCGCATCTTTATTTTGGTGTCGATAAAGGTATTGATTCAATGATTCTGGGACTAGCTGATGAAATTCATGCAACCAATTATCAATATTGCAGTCATACTCGTCATTAATGTGACAATATATTTCTGTACGGTTACAGGTCGATATGATTGCAGCTTCAAGAACACCGGGCAATAGGTGTAGGGATGCCAATGCGGAAGGTAACTTGTCCGCATTAAATGCAATTTGCTCCCGAATATTGACGGGAGCTGATGTGTGGTTTATGCCTATGGCGACAAGCTGCATATCGTATTGAGGATTATTTGTCTTTAAAAATACTGGTAAACTTTACAGTCTAATATTAACTATTTACTGTTAGATAGGCGTAAAGATAATGTGCCATTCTAACAAAATCAGTCAGTCAGGTCGTTTTATTATGGATTTATTACAATTATTGTGGCAAAAAAAGTATCAGATGTTGAAGCCTTACTTATTAGTATGTGCAGCTATATCATTAACTGCATGTGCAAGCACTGCCCCAGTTCAACCGATCGAACAGGCTGTTAATCAGCTTGAAAAAGCCCCTGTTGAAGCTGAAGAAGTTGAGCCGCTTCCGCTTAATTCTGAATTGGTTTATTACGTTTTGACGGCAGAGTTAGCGGGCCAGCGTGGTGAAATTTCTGTCGCTACAGAACTTTACAATAAAGCGGCTTCAACTATTGATTCGCCAGCATTGGCCAGTCGATCTACTCAGGTAGCTAATTTTACTCGTGATAAAGCACGAATTAATCGTGCTTTAAAGCGCTGGTTAGAAGTTGAGCCTGATAATGCTGAAATATATATTATGCAAGCACCATTCTTAATTATGAACGGTGATTTTGACAATTTGATTCAGTCAACTAATAAATCAGTGAGCCTAGCGCCAGAAAAAACGAAGCTTATTTTGGCTAAAGTTGCTGATAATTTAAGTGAGTTAGCACCGTCAGAAAATGGATTAAATGTATTACAAAGTATAGATGCCTATAAAGAGAATAACCCTGACGCCTTATTTATCTATGCTCGATTAGCGGCGCATTACAAACAGTATGAACTTGCATTGCCTGATATTGAGACTGTCTCTTATACACATCTGACGCTGCCGACGATC
>OJGP01000148.1_pt1 | contig 14484 bp, 10 predicted proteins | sample 1594701 | NCBI WGS metagenome assembly OJGP01 (sample SAMN05416863, study PRJEB24817) | seawater metagenome | isolation source: Sea water | place: Canada:Atlantic | collected 2013-11 | reverse complement strand
GAGATCATGCCTAGTCTCGTGGGCTCGGAGATGTGTATAAGAGACAGATATAAGGAGAACAAAAAAGAGGACAGCTTTATTTACATTTTCTCCTTTTTGGATCGTACCGATATCAGTACCACTATGAGATATGCTCATCTTGAACACAGAGAAGTCTCTTCAAGGGCTAGAGATGTGATTAATCAGCTGAATATTGATGCAAATAAGCCCAGCTTAAAAGTAGTGTAATGATATTTCATTTGGGTTTAGCTAGCACCTTTACAGATACCACTTAACTTTTACCTTGAAGGTAAAGTGGTGCCCCCGACGCGATTCGAACGCATGACCTTCCCCTTAGGAGGGGGACGCTCTATCCAGCTGAGCTACGGGGGCAACGGCCGGTATTATAGCAGTCGCTCAGTTATGCTTCCAAGTTAGATACTTTGGAGCCGAGGTCAAGCGGTAATACCTTATCACTTGTTAGAAAAAATGTTCTCCATGGCGGACATGATACTTATTGAGGTATGTATTGTAGTACCAAACAATACTTGCTACCATCAAATAAGGTCTAAATCTATTTTTGATAAGCAAGGAAGCTTACATTAATACTCCATCTGGTTTGATCTTCCCGTGCAATGAGAATCAATGTTCCAGCATTATTAGGAAACGTATGTCAGCTTTTAACACACCATCTAAACTCGCCCCTCTTTTTATCACTCTATCACTCGCACTGTCACCAGCCACTTTTGCTACTGACTTCACTATTTTAAATGGCGAAACAGAAACCACTACTCAAACTCTAAATAATAATGAAACAGGTATTATTGAAACCGGAGGTACACTTATAACAAGTGTTGCCGCTATAGATGCATCAGGCATCAATAACAGTCTTATCAATAGCGGTGAAATTACTACATCAGGCGATGGTTCTTTTGGCGTTGAGACAACGGGAGTCAACGCTACCATCACTAATAATGGTGATATTAATACCGTGGGTGCTAATGCTTTTGGTATTTATTCAACCGGTGCCACCGCCACAATCACTAACAGCGGTAGTATTGATACAATGGGGTTGAATGCTGATGGCATATACTCAACCGGTGCTAATGCCATCATCAATAACAGTGGCAGCATTACTACTGCAAATGACGGCGCCGACGGTATTCTGTCACTCGGCGTAGATACGATCATCACCAATAGTGGCAGCATTACCACAACAAATGAGAGTGGCCACGGTATTTTCTCAAACGGCATTAATGCCATCATCACCAATAGTGGCAGCATCTCAACTAACGGGATTACTGCACGAGGCATTTTTTCAGTAGGGAATGATGCGATCATCACCAATAGTGGTAGCATCTCCACCATCGGAGATGATGCATATGGTATCTATGCAGCGGATCTAGGTGTCACGGTCACCAACAGTGGTAGCATCTCGACCGTCGGTTCAGGTGCATATGGTATTTATGCAGAGAACGACAACAACGTTATCCATAATAGCGGTAGTATCTTAACCAGCGGAGATAATTCCTACGGTATTGTTTTAGGGTGGGGGCACGGTGTAGATGGTGAGAATGCCCGAATAACTAATAGTGGTAGTATCATCGCCACTGGCGATGGTGTAGTAGGCATAAGGTCTAGTGGCGTCAACGCAACTATTATCAATAGCGGCAGCATCCTTACAGAGGAAGGCGACAACGGGGTGGCGATATATTCTACCGGTGAGGGTGCTACCATTATTAATAGCGGCACCATTAAAGGCTGGTGGGGTATTGAAGCTGACGCCGCCAACGTCACAATCACCAATAGTGGTCTAATTTCAGCGACTGATGCTGATGGCTTTGCTGTCTCTAGTGAAAGCAGTACGACGCTTAATTTACTACCTGGTTCTCAAATCATTGGTCGTATCAATTTAGGAAGTCGTGATGGTCTTGATGATACTGCCAATGTATACAGCGGTGGCATATCGGCTAATCTGACCTTTGAAAATACTGAAAATATCAATCTGTTTGGCGCTGGTATTTTATCAGGCAATAACATTATTCTTGTAGATGCCACGGGTGAATCAACGCGGGGTGTTGTATTAGCCAATATGACGTCCTCTATTCATAGCATTATTGGCCAACGTATGGCTCAAACGACGCCGCTTGAACCTGTTCAAGTTGCAGCGTTAACACTGTCTCCTGGTATGTACTTTGAAGAGCATAAACCGGTGGCATGGGCACAAGTCTTTGGCGGCACTTTTGACCGTGATGCAGAAGGCATCGCCCTAGCCTATGACCATAACCATGTCGGGATTAATTTCGGTTACGAATGGGATGTGAATCAAAACCGTGTTGGTCTAATGGGCGGCATCGTTGTAACCGACACTAAAACGCAAACAGCATCATTTAGTTCAGATGCGAATAACTACTATATCGGTGCCTATGGCAACCGTAAGGTGAATGGCATTAATATCACAGCTTCATTACTTGCAGGTTACGGTGATCATGATAATGACCGTCGTGTGGTTGATAACCTCAACGGGTATGAAACTGCCAAGTCTGACTTTGGTAGTTTCTTCATCAGCCCTTCTCTGACCATTGCATCTGCTTATACTATAGCTGACAGACTTGAATTGCGCCCCTCTGCCAACATTAGTTATAGCACCGCTTGGTTAGATGATTATACGGAAACAGGTACGACAAATTCTAATATTTCAGTCGATGACCGTAAAGCCAAAGCATTAACAGCTAAAGTACAGCTTGCAGCAGCTTATGCACTTAGCCAGAGTAGTGAGTTTGAATTTAGAGTGGGCATGAACTCACGCCATACTGATGATGAAGATACTAATGTGAGTATTGCTGGCAGTCAGTTTAAGTTTGCAAATGCAGGTGATGAAAACGTCTCAGGCGGTTTTGCGGGTGCGAGCCTTCGAGTAGTTGATGATAACAATTTAACACTGGTTGCTGATATAGAGTTTGGCGGTAATAGTGATGAAGATTATGCCGCTGGTAATATCAGTCTGGAATATGTGTTCTAAATTATAAGTAGCCACTCTATCCAGCTGAGCTACGGGGGCAACGGCCGGTATTATAGCAGTCGATAGTTCTTGTATCGACTTTACCTCTAATACCATCCCTCAATTGAGAGTTTGAGAACACTTCGAAAAAGCTAAGTAAAACAAAGTCTCAATAATTATTCTTATTCGGAGTTAAGCCATTAAAGCGTTGATATGCGCTACAACTGCACTAGCATTGCCCTCAATGTTATATCCACCTTCTAAAACAGATACAATTTTTCCATCACAATGACGTTCCGCAAGCGATTTAACTATTTTAGTTAATTGCTCGAAACCTTGGTCAGAAATACTATGGCAACCAAGTAAGTCATCCTGCCTACTATCGAAACCAGCGGAAATCAAAATAAGATCGGGTGAGAAATCATCTACTGCGGGCAATAACTTATCTCTAAAAGCGGTAATAATATCGTTATCCGAAGCACCGCAAGCTAGGTGAACATTGATATTAAATCCCTTTCCTTCCCCTTCGCCTATTCTTTCAGGGTTGCCAGTGCCTGGATAGGCAAACATATCATGTGTAGAAAAGTATAAAACGGAGGGATCTGAATAAAATGCCCATTCAGTCCCATTGCCGTGGTGGTAGTCCCAATCAATGATCAGTATCTTTTTGAGCTTATATTTCTGTTGGGCATATCGGGCGCCAACGGCAATATGATTATAATAACAAAAACCTTCTTCTTTCCCCGTATTGAGTGCATGGTGACCTGGAGGCCTAGAGGCACAAAACACATTTTCAATATTGCTGGTACAAACTGCATCTATGGCAGCTAGCACACCTCCTGTCGCAATAACTGCATGCGAGTGTGTATCAGGCTGCTTAGTTTTAATTGCACTAATATGCTCAGTTGAGTGTACCTTTGTTAGCCACGGTTCAATATCAACTTTTGGCTGAATTAATGCCACGTACTTATGAAGATTGTGCGCTGCTAGCTGCTGGGTAATCGCATGATAACGAGCCGGAGATTCCGGATGTGCTTCAGAGATTATATGTTCGGAAAAACGTTCATCTATGACAAGCCCAGTCTTATTCGTTTTACTATTCGCGTGTAGATTTTTTGTCAGGGCTGTTGAGACTGATAATGCGAGAAACTGTCTTCTATTAATTCTAGTCATAAAAGTATCCCTGGATAATTAACATACTCTTTGTGAATAAACTCCTCAAAATGAGTAACAAGTTCAATTAATGAAGAAGCAGTTAGGATTTGCTAGTATTATTTCGTTGGCACGCTTATCAAGGCTTAACCAACGGGAGTAATACAATGCATTATAGCAGCCCCAAGGCTTTAACTCATTACCCTTATAAATCATTATTTGAACCGGTAAATTATTCGAATATTTACTGAACCAAGAGATTTAAAAAGCCGTAACACACTTAACCGTTACGGCTTCACTAAGTCACTTTACATTATTAATTTTAGTTTCCCATATTCCAAATATGTGATTGAGTTTCCCACTCACCTTTTGAGTTCTGCACCAAAACAGTCATCAAGACCCCGCCAAAACTTATTGCTTGCTGCTTATCATTAACGCCATCAGCTTGCCATTTACCTAATTGGACAATTTTATTATTGTCTCGGTATATTTCAATAGTGGAAATCGTGTGATTATTAACACCATTATCAATAAAGCTCTTAAACAGTTCAGCAATTTCTTCACGACCAACGAGTACCTGGCCATTACCAGGTGATAAAGTGGCATTTTCCGAATATAACATTGCTAACGCAGCGCTATCACCATCATTGAAAGTAGCGTTCCAAACTTTATTAACAGACTGAACAGCCTTATCAGCAAAGTCTTCATTAGCTGATGCTGTCCCCACTGACCCACCGATAATACAACTGCATATTGTTAATGTTGATAATAAATTTTTCATTATTTTTCTCCTAGAGATAAAGTAAATTTGTCTTATGCTTTTCTAAAATTAGTTAGCTGCCTAACTAATTGGTTAAAACTATTTAAAGGCATCAGTGTTAGTTTGTAATTTTGCTAGAATTGAAGCTAAGTCACTACCTTCTTCTGAGGATAACTTCCCCATCAATTCGCCAACACGTCGATAATATTCGGGCATTATTTCATCAAGCTTGTCTTGTCCTGAGCTCGTAAGTTTTATCTGAAATTTACGACGGTCATCTAAATCAGTCACTCTAATGACTAGACCTTCCTTGTCTAATCCATCAATAAGCCCTGTCATCGTTGCTCTTGTCACACCGGCTTTTTCGGCCAATATTGAAGGGGAAGACATTAGGCTTTCTTCCCGCATTAACAGTATTAACACCCACCACCTACCCTGAAGCAAACCATAACTGGCTAAAAATCCATCTAAGGCTGATGAAAGATCAGAGCCAACACGTAATAGCGTTAAGAAGTGGATGACATGTTCAATGTTTGCATCAGCATATCGCTCAGCAAATTTTGTCAAAATCTTGGGATCTGGTAAGTCTTTTAATATCAGCATTATTAAATTATAGTTAGCCTCCTAACTAAATGTCAAGTTTCAAATGCCGTACCGACAATATCATCTCTGATTTCGATACCAGCTACACTGATATTCCAGCCATTAATGCTACCAAAAACAAGCCAATATTCAGTCCTTATATCTGGATTTTAAAATGACCCGTTGATTATTAGATTCACTCCTGCAGCATTAATATGAGCTGAAAGCACTAAGAGTAATGATATTATTTTCATATCTTAAGGTGGAGATAAACTAGCGACTCTGACGTTAGCTAGCTATTTAATATTGAGACGAAGAATAACGCAGGTAATATATAAAGATATATCGTAATTTGGTACTACAGCCCATTTTTTAGTAGCTCTACCACATACAACATGAATTCATGTTGTATGTGTCATCCTCAGAATTCATGACGAAAAAAGAGTACTATTAAGAGAAAGTGGTATCCTGTTTCAACTTACTTTTAGTTTAATTATCTAATGCCGTATTTATTGTTAGCGCAATTAAATTAGCGTTCATCTCTAATAAAGCTTAGTGCCCTTAACAAAAAGGTCTCGCTACATGGCCAACACAAAACTTAAATTCTACTTGCTTATTACAATTATCATTATCATGCTGGTAGGCAGTGGGCTTTATATTGATAAACTTATCCGCGATAAACATATTACCTCCTCTAAAGAAAAAGTAAGTCATAGCCTAAACCATGTGTCCAATCAGCTTATTCTTAACCTTTATAAGAATATCCATATTGTGAGAGGCCTTCCTGCACTTTTTTCAGCCTTCCCTTCCTTGCCTGTTGAAGACTTCACTACGGCAGCCCAGGTAATTATTAACAATCAGAATCAAATACGAAATATTGGAGCAGCTCCTAACCTTGTCATTAAGTATATGTATCCCGTAGAAGGTAATGAAGCTGCTATAGGCTTAGATTACAGAACAAAGCCTAGACAGCTACAGGCAGTTCTTAAAGCAAAGTACTCGCAAGAACTCTCATTAGCCGGCCCACTTGAATTAGTTCAAGGTGGAACGGGGTTAATATCTAGAATCCCTGTCTATCTAAAAAATGATACTGGAAATGACTCTTTTTGGGGAATAATTTCAGTAGTCATTGATGAAAATAAACTTTATAAAAAAAGTGGCTTATTCTCACCTAATTTAGATATAGAAATTGCTATTCGAGGTAAAGATGGCTTGGGTGAAAAGGGCGAGGTGTTCTTTGGCGACCCTGAACTATTTAAACAAAAGCATGTTGGAGCAACTATCTCCTTACCAAATGGCTCTTGGAAAATAGTAGCTAAGCCGCGAGAAGGATGGACCTCTGTGCCTGAAGATGTTTGGCAACAACGGTTTTATATCATATTAGCTGCAGTTTTACTCTTTATATTGCTGTTTGCATTTATAAAAGCATTAATGAATGCTGCAACTGCCAATCTGAAATTCAAACAATTTCTTGAAGAAACTCCTGTCCCTTATATATTAAATAGTGATCGTAGAGAAATACAGTTCATGAACGCTGCATTTACTGAATTATTTGGCTATAAGCTAGACGATATACTTACAAATGAAACTTGGTGGCTGAAAGCTTTTCCTGACATTAACTATCGAGAACATATTCATTCTCAATGGGATGAATACAGAGAAGAATTTAAGTCTTCTGGTACAACAGCAGTATTGCCTTTAGAGGTGGATATACGCTGTAAAAATGGCGAAACAAAGACAGTATTAATTAGCCTGTCCAGGAGTCATAATGATTATGACCCCATCACTTTTTATGATATCACCGAACGTAAACAGGCTGAGATGGTAGCAAAAGAGAAAATTGAAGATCTTGCTTTTTATGATCCTCTCACTCGCTTGCCTAATCGTCGACTATTGATTGATCGTCTTAACCATGCAATCGCCGCAAGTGTACGCAGTGACAATGAAGGTTCATTACTATTTCTTGATTTAGACCATTTCAAAATACTTAACGATACACTTGGCCATGATATGGGTGATACTCTGCTACAACAGGTAGCCTCTCGTCTAAAATCTTGTATGCGAGAGGGCGATACTGTCGCTCGGTTTGGCGGTGATGAATTTGTCATTCTTTTGGAAAATTTAAATAAAGATCCTGAACATGCAGTTTCTGAAACCGAAGAGGTTGCCCGTAAAGTGTTGGCAGTACTTAGTCAACCATACCAACTAGGTAGCCACGAATACAGCGGAAGTGTCAGTATTGGCTCAACGTTATTCGATAAAAACAAACCTTCTGTTGAAGAACTACTAAAGCAAGCTGATATCGCAATGTATCAGGCTAAAAATGATGGTCGAAATGCTTTCCGAATTTTTGATCCTCATATGCAAACAGCAATTACAACTCGAGTAGCACTCGAAAATGAACTTCAACTAGCACTTGATAGCCATCAATTTCATTTATATTATCAAGTACAAATAAATGATGAACATCAAGTACTCGGTGCTGAAGCATTAATCCGTTGGATTCATCCCGAACGTGGATTAATCTCACCTTGCCACTTTATTACTCTAGCTGAAGAAACAGGACTCATTATTCCGATCGGTAACTGGGTTTTAAACACAGCATGTAGGCAACTAAAATTTTGGCAAAAAAATGAGTTGACTCAGGAACTCACTCTATCAGTCAATGTGAGTGCTAAACAATTGCGCCAGAAAAATTTTGTCTCTGAGACACAGGCTATTGTTCAATTACACAATATTAATCCTACCAGATTAAAACTAGAATTAACTGAAAGCCTGCTGTTAGACAATGTCGATGACACTATTGTCAAAATGATAAGCTTGGCCGAGATGGGAATAAGGTTCTCATTGGATGACTTTGGGACGGGATACTCATCTTTGCAATACCTTAAACAGTTGCCACTGTATCAACTCAAAATTGACCAATCATTTGTTCGAGATATTGCCTCTGATAACAGTGACCAAGCTATTGTAAAAACAATTATTGCAATGGCACAAAGCTTAGGCTTAAATGTAATTGCTGAAGGTGTTGAAACGCAGCAGCAAGTGCAACTCCTGCTAGAAGAGGGCTGTCATCAATTTCAAGGCTATCTGTTCAGTCAGCCTATACCTATTGATGAGTTTGAAGCTTTACTATCGAAACTTCATCCTAAATGAATGAATGAATATAATATTAAGACATTATTTAATGTGTTCGTATATATTGCACTATTTTTATTAATTGTACCGATGAAATGGGCTTATCTAATTCCTTGAGAATGAAACTTAGCCTTTCCTCATCACCTACCGATTGACCCAATGTATTCATATTAAATATTCAAATATGCCTAGCAACACTCGTAAAGTTTGATAGACAAGTCAGTTATCAATTTATACAGAGAAAATATGGCATTCTGCAACAAGAGTGAAAATATATCTGGAAAGGAATTCTCTTTTCCCCCAACCTCGGCTATTACACTGCTGTTCAGGCCTATATGGGCGTTAAAAACTCATGTTGACATAATCTCTTTGGAGTTCAAAGGTCAGATAGGGAAAGTTACAAAAGTGATGGTCAAGTTTTAATTTATCTAACGTGACTGTTTAGCATATTGCTAAATTTATAGTGCAAAAAAGTGAAGTTTTAAACTCGACCTAGCAATGGCTGACGTACAACTTGATTGGTATACTCTCCTCCAGGACCATATGCTGTTGAGTTTACGTCGCGTCCACGTAGGATACTCATCGCCTTTTGTAAGTATTGGCGGTTTACATTAACAATGCTGCCATTAATTTGATTGTTTTCACGGCAAGCTTGAGCTGCTAATTTTAGTGATTTCAGAATACTATTTAATTCTTTCGCTGCTACTGCTGTTTGATTTTCAATAAAAGCTTCCATACCACCTTTATCTGATGAAAAACCTTCTGTTCGTAAAACCGCTTCACGTTGACGAGCAAGTTGTTCAAGCTTCACAAGTAGCGGCTGTTTCTCAGTAGCTACTTGTGTCATGAATTCTGTATTTGAGCGAGTTAAAGGCGCACGTTCACTTTTCAAAAGCACTAATAATGCTGATGCCGTATCTCGCTCTGCTAATAGAACACTACGAAGTTGTTGAAAAGATGTCATGGCCATTTTTAATTCCTTAAAGAAGCTTGTTTTCGAAATCTATTATATTTTGAGCTAATTCAGTAGCATCTACAGTATATGAACCATCAGCAACCGCTGCGCGCAGCTCTGATACTCGCTCACTGTTAACGATAGGCGCATCAGCCAAAGTTTGTTTCACAGATTGAAGTTGAGTTGCTGTTTCAGTCAAACTGACTTTATCCGTCCCTGCTGCAGTGGCTTGTACGCCTGAAGTCTGTTCTTGTTTATTATTATCGCGAGAATTGACGTTACGAGGTGTTGTTAACCCAGCGGCATTTCCTGTCTTAATATTATTTATATCTGACATATTCATGTCCTTAAATTAGTGTCTGACTAGATTATCGACCGTAAATATGAAAACTTGAGTAAAAAGTAAGCTCTTTTTTTATTCATGTTCATAACTGTACTTTAACAATTCCAGGAGCGTCAACAATCCCTTCAACAATACGCTTTGATGAGGTATTTTTTACTTTTATTCTCTGGCCCAAAGTTGCATCCGATAATGCAGTGCCATTCATTCTCACTTCCATCGTCCCTGCTACTGCTACTAAGGTAATATATTCACCTCGAAGCACTATTTTTTGTGGTCGTAAATGCGTTGATTTTATTACCGTTCCCATTGCAAGCGAATATTTTAACTGCTGCCCAATAATCTGCTTACTATCCTTCACATAGCCTTGTCTTAAACTTCCAACATCCCATTGCTGTATTTTCAAATCTTGTTCAGTGATAATCGTATTTGCTTCTAACGATCTAACTGCAACATAAACAGGCTTAAATATTTTTATTTGTACTGGTACATACACCGTCCATGCGACAGGACTATCGCATTTAACACCAACGGTCTTTTTCCCTATCCATGCCGTTGTATTTTTGCTAAATACATTTAAGACACTATTACATTTTTGTAAGCGTAACCTTGAATCTAATTTTCCCATCTCAAGCTGTGGGTTATCATAACTTTCTTGCGCCTTAGCTAAAGAAAATTCATAGGCTGCTTGCTCAATAGTATTGATAGGTTGTACAGTATCTGCATAGACATTTAGTCCAACTAACAAAGCAATAAGTAAGCTTAGTTTTTGTTTCCAATTACTATTCATTTGATGACTCCTGAACGTGTCATTTTTATGTCATTAACATTATCTTAAAATGTATAAAGCAATAAATATGCCTACAATAAATGCTTTTAACTTATCTTGTTTTTTCATTATTTTGGACAAATAGACGATAAATTGATCATTAAGTTTCGGAGAATCCAATATGGCTAGTATGATCGATGGTGTAGATCAACGTACCCAACTTGTAGGCCAAAATCGCCTAGAATTATTATTATTCACACTTGGCACAGATCAGCTCTATGGCATTAATGTATTTAAAGTTAAAGAAGCCATCCCTTGTCCAAGGCTAACGAGACTCCCTCACTCTCACCCCGTTGTTCGTGGCGCAGCACATATTCGAGGTATGACGATTAGTATTTTCGACTTGGCGATGGGTATTGGTGGTCGTCCAGTAGAAGATTTAAGCAAAAGCTTTGTCATCATTACCGAGTATAACCGTTCAGTTCAGGGGTTTTTAGTTTCAGGTATTGATCGTATCATCAATACAACATGGTCTGATATTATGCCGCCGCCAAAAGCTGCGGGTGACAATACCTATATGACAGCAATCACTAAATTTGATGGTGCTCTAGTTGAAATTATTGATGTAGAAAAAGTCATGGCTGAAGTCGTAGGTTCAAATGAGACTGTCTCTGATGAGTTGGTTGAAGATTACGCGTCTCAGAATGCAGAATCTCCGCCACATATTTTGGTAGCAGACGACTCAAGCGTTGCTCGCAAACAAGTCGAACGCTCCATGGAGCAGATTGGCATTAAGACAACCATTGTCCGAGATGGTAAAGAAGCCTTAGATCAGCTTATATCATGGGCAGATAGTGGCATTGATGTCAGTAAACATATTTCACTGTTAGTCTCTGATATTGAAATGCCTGAAATGGATGGCTATACCTTGACGACAGAAATTCGCAAAGATCCTCGTATTGCAGGTATTAAAATATTACTTCATTCATCAATGAGCGGCACTTTCAATAACAATATGGTCGAAAAAGTGGGCGCTGATAAGTTTATTCCTAAATTCTCACCTGATGATTTGGCTAATACCGTGCAACAACTTGTAGCAGAATGGAAGACTGAGCAGATGCCAGACTAAAAGCCCAAAACAAGAAAGGCTCCGTAAAGAAGCCTTTTTTATTTTACATTATTGGTTTTAATTAAGAGCCAAAGCCACCTGTAACATCTGCTGGCATAGGGATTACTTTCTCTTTCTCTGTCACCATATCTGCTTTTGCACGCATCAAGTTAGTGCCAATAAACCCACCGAATCGATACACCCAATTATCTAGATGTTGATTTAATTCAGTCGCTTCAAGCTTAACTTGTTCTGCCGTTTTTAATATTCCTAATGCAGTAATTTCTTCTGGTGCAGAAGAGACTAAATCGGCATTGTATTCAGATTTAAATGTTGTGAAATAAAGTCCATCCTCCACATCGAATGAAGTTTCAGTTGTTACTTTTAATCCATCAAATGTGATGAACTCAGCAGTTACAGTTTCAGCTACACCTCGTGAGAAATCGCTTACAGGTTGAACATCTTCCATTCGCAATTGAAATAAAGTGCTCGCAATATCATAACCTAGCTGCTCATATTTAAAGATAGTTTTATCACGATCTTCAGGAGTACCAAATTTATCCTTTTTGCCTAAGTTGATAAGCGTTGCAGTATTGCCATTTGGCTGAATAATATTCACTTGGGCAATACGTTCACGAGCAATATTAATCACTTCGCTTTTAACCCAATTCAACATCAATGGGTTTATATTCAAATAACCTTCAGCTAGAAAACTACTTTCTTCGCCAGCACGACGAACATAAAATTGACGCGCGCCACCTGTTTGACTTAATTCACGCTCACGACCTAATATCAAACTAGCTACTGCTTCATCACCATTTAAGAGAGTTAAATGTATCGAATCACCACCCTGCTCCATTCCTTCTACACTTAATGCGGCATATTGCTCTGCTTTAGCAGTTTTACGTTCTAAAATTTTAGCATCAGCTAAATCAATTAAAGTACGTTTTGCTAAGTTAAAGTCTGCTGGGAAATTCCAACGTTCTTTAACATACCAATCTTCACCTTCACGTTGTAATGTAAATTCTTCTTGATTACTGCTTACTTTAATCGTATCTATATCACTTAATTGTGAAAACAAATCAGGGAATAACAAGCCCTCATCATCATTACTTTGGCTTGGGCGTTGAATAGTTATTAACATCAACACCACCATCACTGCTGTGACAATAAATAAAATAGTCAGGCTATTTAATTTTTTCATTTTTTTACAACCTATTTCTTAGTGTTCAATGTTATAGCTTACGGCCGTGAGTACGCTTACGAACACGTAGCCATCCAGTAACAATTGCCAACAACGCCACTATAAATGGCACTAGCCCAATGTTGAAGAACTTCAGCTGTGTATCTAACTTATCAATATCTTGACGTAGATTACCTTGCACTTCTCGTAGCTGCTGCTGAGTTTTATCCTTCATTGTTTGTAGCTCAGCTATTTCTTGCTGCTGCTCCAGGTTAAGGATCTGCTCACCACTACCACTACGCTCAACTTGCATTCTTGCAATATGCTGTTCTGTTTCTTTTAAGATCTTTTGTAATTCACGCTCTTTGGTTCTATAACGCTTTTCTGCTTTACGTTGTAAATCTAGAACATGCTCAAAAGGGCGTGAGAAACCAGACCGAGAACGTACACTGATCAAACCATTCGTTCCAGACATTTGGTCAATCGCATTGATTAAGAAATCAATATTATTCGATGTACTATAGGCTATTTGTTCGCCGTAAAACGCTTGCAATTGCACCCAAAAACGATCTTGCAACATATCAACATCGGCAATGGCAATCACATCAATATCTTGTTTTGATTGATCTACATGACCAGACATTTTTTTGTTCTGGCCATTATCACCACCAACACCTTCAGGGAATATAGATTTCACTGGACCATTAACCCGAACAGCTAATGAGTAACTCAATGTACCGGGCTGATACTTAGTTAATAAGGCCATAGGATCATTACGGAACTGTACCACTCTCTTATCAATTAGCATCGCTTCATCACTTGATGTAATCAATGGTGTTACCGTTGTTGTTGCATTATCCAAGGTGACAAATCGGCCCACAGTCGCCATTTCAAGTTTCTTTAATTGGCTGGTGATCAATTCTGCTTTATTTAATTGATCATCAGCAATGGCCTGCCACAGCACATAATCAATGGGCTGATTATTAGTACGAGCACCGAAATCTACTTTGATTGCGGTTTTGCGATCAGCAACAATATCAGCAGGATGACGCTCAAAACCCCAAGCTCTAAATAAATCAGGCATATTTGAACTACGTGATGCCACCATTGCCGACATTGGGTTATCTGGATCTTTTTCTGGAATATCACTTTCAGAATAAGGATCAACAAACGTAATTAGCTTACCGCCACGCAATACATATTGTTCAATGGCATATAAAGCAGTATCAGAAAACTCTTTTGGATGTACAACCATCAGAACATCAATACTTGAAGGAATACGTTTCACATTATCTGGTAATACCGACACATTAAATAACTGACGTAACTCAGCCATCACTGCCCAAGACTTAGCATCAGTATCTTTAGGTGCTTCCCCTTTCTCATGATTATATTGTTTACCATCAATCTCTAGAGAACTAATGACCCCGACTGACTTTCTATTTTCCGTCGACAGTTTATAAATCAATTTAGTGATGTCATACTCCTGTCTCTTATACACATCTCCGAGCCCACGA
>OJGP01000147.1_pt1 | contig 14551 bp, 15 predicted proteins | sample 1594701 | NCBI WGS metagenome assembly OJGP01 (sample SAMN05416863, study PRJEB24817) | seawater metagenome | isolation source: Sea water | place: Canada:Atlantic | collected 2013-11 | reverse complement strand
TCTACACAGAGTAGATCGTCGGCAGCGTCAGATGTGTATAAGAGACAGATATGTAACTTAGGCATAAAACCTAACTGCTGTAGGCTTGCTGCCCCTAGGGTGACGGGATAATCGACTTTATTAGTTAACCAGGTAGCAATTTCATCTTGTCGTTGCTCAATTGCATGCGATAACCAGTACAAAGAGCCAAGCAGTAGTAGCGACAAAACTGAAATTATAATTAGCAAATATGCTAACTGTTTACTCGCAATATGAAACCCACGTAAGAGATGGGACATAATTACATTAGTACCACATTAAACTGTTCACGACTGTACTGTGAGTCATGCTGGAATAAAATAGGTTTGCCAATAAACTGTTCTAACTCCGCTACATTGGTCGAATCTTGATCATTCAAGCGATCGATAACATCCTGAGATGCCAAGATCAAAAACTGTGTTGTTTCATACTGTTTTGCTTCACGAATTATTTCACGAAAAATTTCATAGCACAATGTTTCAGCACTTTTTGCATAACCTTTACCAGCACAACTAGGGCAAGGTTCACATAAGATATGTTCAAGACTTTCTCGTGTACGTTTACGAGTCATCTCAACTAGACCTAGTTCTGATACACCACAAATATTATGACGAGCTCTGTCACCTTCCATCGCTTTTTCTAAAGTACGCAATACTTGTTCACGATGCTCGACTTCATCCATATCAATAAAATCAAGAATAATAATACCACCAAGGTTACGGACTCGTAATTGGCGTGCAATCGCTTGAGCAGCTTCTAGATTTGTTTTAAAAATCGTTTCTTCCAAATTCTTATGGCCAACAAAACCACCGGTATTTACATCAACCGTTGTCATTGCTTCAGTTTGATCAAAAATCAAATAGCCACCCGATTTCAGCATAATCTTACGCTCTAAGGCTTTTGTAATATCATCGTCTACACCGAATAAATCAAATAAAGGGTGGTCGCCTTTATAATGTTCTAAACGAGATGCACACTCAGGCATAAAGCCTTCAGAAAATTTAACTGCTTTTCGATAGGTCTCACTAGAATCAATTCTAATACGGTCAACATCAGGAGTATACAAATCACGAAGCGCACGTAATGTTAAAGGTAAATCTTCATGCAGGGGCTCTCCACACTTCACACTAGATTTCAGTTCACCTAACTTCGCCCATAAACGGTGCAAATAATTCAGATCAGCATCCAGCTCTTCTTCACTCACTCCCTCTGCGGCAGTGCGTAAGATATAACCGCCTTCACCTTCAACAACCTGTGTAGCTAAGCAGTCTTTAAGACGACTACGTTCTTCATCATCCTCAATCTTTAAGGAAACCCCAACACCTTGCGTATCAGGCATATAAACTAAATAGCGTGATGACACTGATAGCTGCGTTGTTAATCGTGCACCTTTACTTCCGAGTGGATCTTTGATCACTTGCACAAGTACTTCTTGCCCCTCTCGCAACAAAGAAGTGATTGGCGGCACCCCTGCTGTTTGAAGATCGCCAGTTTGGCCTTTAGGAATAGAAATGTCTGATGCATGTAAAAATGCAGCCCGCGCTAAGCCAATTTCAACAAAGGCAGCCTGCATGCCAGGTAAGACACGGCACACCTTGCCTTTATAGATATTTCCAACTATACCCCGACACTCAGAACGCTCAATAAAGACTTCTTGCAACACGCCATTATCCACAACAGCGGCACGAGTTTCACTTGGCGTGACATTGATCAGAATTTCACTACTCATTCCATTTGTTCCGATAATTGGGTCAATAGCAGACCAGTTTCTCTTAATGGTAGTCCCATAATAGCGGAATAACTACCTTCAATATTGTCAATAAATAATGCAGCAAGACCCTGAACTGCATAGCCGCCCGCTTTATCAACGCCCTCTTTAGTGGCTAAATACCAAGCGATATCTGATTCGTTTAATTCAGAAAACTGAACATTGCTAATATTAACCTCAGACAAAATACGATCTCCATTAACAATCGCCACTGCCGTCATTACTTGGTGAGCATTGCCCGATAAACGCTGCAACATACGTCTAGCATCGTCATTATTTTTGGGTTTACCCAATACCTCACCATCTAAAACAACAGAAGTATCAGAACCTAAAACAGGTTTTTGTTCATTGTAGTCCAAACTATTCCAACCAGCTTGTGCCTTAGCAATAGCAACACGCAAAACATAATCAATTGGCGCTTCATTTTTTAGTGAACTCTCATCCACCTCCAACGATAATACTGAAAAGTTCACTTCTATTTGACTTAGAAGTTCACGCCGTCGAGGTGAACTCGAAGCTAGATATATAGCTGGAAAATTCATGCGCGGTGATAGGGGTGATTTTGTAACACAGTCCAAGCACGGTATAACTGTTCAGACAATACGATTCGAACTAAAGGATGAGGCAATGTTAAAGCTGATAGAGACCAGCGTTGGTTAGCACGCTGTAAACAATCATTGGTCAAACCATCTGGCCCGCCCACAATAAGCGAGACATCACGGCCATCTGCTTGCCAACTTTTTAACTGTTCAGCTAATTGCTCTGTCGTCCATGGTTTACCTTTAACATCTAAAGCAACAACATGATGATCTTTGGGGATAACAGCAAGAATTCGTTCACCTTCTTCTCGCATCCACTGTTCCGCACTGCCGCTCTTGCCACGTTTTGCAGGTGGGATTTCATGCAAATTAAGGCTGCACTCTCGAGGCATTCGTTTGGCATATTCTTGATAGCCATCCGTGACCCATGCTGGCATTTTAGTTCCGACAGCCAACAAATTCAGCTTCATCAGTAAAAGCCCTAAACTTATTCTGCTACAGAATCTTCAGAGCTGTCAGGTACGCTCCATAATTTTTCTAAATTATAAGTCGCACGCACTTGAGCCGTCATGACGTGAACAATCACATCACCTAAATCGACTAGAGCCCACTCACCGACATCTTCACCTTCCATACCAAGAGGATTCACACCTGCAGCTTTCGCTTGCACAGACACTTCATTGGCAAGGGCTTTAACTTGACGACTCGATTTACCTGTAGCAATAACCATGTAATCGGTTACATCAGTCATTGTCATTACATCTAATACTTGAATATCTTCTGCTTTAATATCTTCTAGTGCATCGATCACTAAAAGCTGTAGTTCTTTAGCCTGCATTTGGCTCTCCTATTCTATTGATTACCGGACATTTTACCTGATGCAGCCGCCCACGTCTGATATTAAATTCTAAGGCTCCATTGCTGGAAACCAAGAAGATGTTTTACCCGTCCAATAATAAACGGTTAGGCCAATCCACTCCTTCCATGCCGGCTCCAAAACTTGTAAATGTTCGAACAAGCTAAAATCATATTGACGTAATTTAGTTGAATTACTGCGGTAATCAACAGGATACGGAATCACATTAAAGCCTTGATTTCGAGCAACACCAACTGAGCGCGGCATATGAAATGCCGAGGTGATCAATAAATAACGGCCACTTCTTTGAGGTAATACTGATGATAGAAAAACAAAATTTTCATACGTATTGCGTGATGATGATTCAATAATTAAGCGGCTTTCATTAATACCCATGCCAGTTAATAGGTCTTTAGCCACCGATAGTTCAGTTACTAAAGCAGGTGAGTCTAACAAACCACTACCTCCAGAAAAAATAACCGGGACTAGTGGATAGGTTTTTGCTAATAGTGCTGCAGCAAAGAAACGGTCACCACCATTGCCCATTTCCGCAGTATGCCAGTCCAGCGATAATTTCAGTTCTTCACCGCCTCCTAATACAATAATGCCATCAATATTTACAGGTAATTCATCTGGTTTTTGAAACCGACTTTCTAATGGGTACATTACACTATCGCTGATTGGGTATATCAGTAACAAAACACTTAACAGCATAGTTGGCAGCAATAACCATTTAGCAAAAGTAATTTTATTAAAAACTAATGCAATAGTCGCGAAACTCATCAATATAGCAATTAAATTAATCGGGCTTAAGAAGACCCAAGCTAATTTAGATGCCATAAAGAATGCATTGTCCATATTGCTTATTCAGCACTATACATTTTGTTTTGTTTAACAAAACAAGCAACCGCATCAGGTAATAAAAACTGTGTACTTTGATCGTGAGCAACCATTGACCTAATAGCCGTAGCAGATATCATCAATTGAGTAACAGAAACTGGCCAGATTTTCCCATGCAGTAAATTTATATCCTCAGAGCTGGCAAGATATTGTTGATACCATATTCGCGTATCTTGATTCATTTCAGGCAATTCACCAGGACGCTGCATAACAGCGATATGGGCAAGATCAAGTAGTTCTTGCCAACGGTGCCATGTTTGAATATATAAGAAAGCATCACTGCCAAGCAATAAATATAGGGCGGTTGTAGGATACTCTTGTCGTAGACTGGCTAATGTATCAAAAGTATACGATATACCGTCACGCGTCAGCTCACGATCATCTACTTTAAATTGTTGATTATTTTCAACTGCTAATTGCAGCATTATTAGTCGTTGCTCAGCCGTAGCTAAAGGTTGAGGTCGATGCGGCGGAATAGCATTCGGAATAAGTCGAATATGTGACAAAGCAAGTTTATCTGCCACCTCCAGTGCAGGCCGTAAATGACCATAATGAATAGGATCAAATGTCCCACCCAATATTCCTATTGCTTTAGTCATAGGCTACTGTCTGATTTGGCCGCTACCCAATACAATCCATTTTTGCGAAGTGAGACCTTCTAAACCAACAGGGCCACGCGCATGAATCTTATCGGTAGATATACCAATTTCAGCTCCTAAACCATATTCAAAACCATCAGCAAAGCGGGTTGAGGCATTGACCATTACTGAACTTGAATCAACTTCGGCTAAGAATCGACGTGATGAAGCATAGTCTTCCGTCACAATCGTTTCGGTATGCCCTGAACTGTGTTTATGAATATGATCCATTGCTTCGTCAATACCATCCACAATGCGAATAGCTAATATGGGTGCTAAATATTCTGTATCCCAATCTTCATCGCTTGCAGCATGAATATCAGTCAGAATAGTTCGTGTTTGTTCGCAACCACGCAATTCAACTGATTCAGTCGCGTAGCGTTTAGCCAAGCGGGGTAAAATATCCACAGCAACGGCACTATCAACCAATAAAGTTTCCATTGCATTACACACACCATAACGGTGACATTTTGCATTAAAAGCAATATCTTCTGCCATATCTAAATCAGCTGCCGCGTCGATATAAACGTGACAAATACCATCTAAATGTTTAATCACCGGCACGCGGGCATCATTACTGATTCGCTCAGTCAAACTTTTACCGCCGCGTGGCACAATGACATCAATATATTCAGACATCGTAATCAGTTCACCAACTGCTGCGCGATCTGTTGTTTCCACAACTTGTACAGCAGTAGCCGGCAAACCAGCCTGTTCAAGGCCTCGGTGAATGCACGCTGCAACAGCTTTATTTGAGTTAATCGCTTCGCTACCACCACGTAATATAGTGGCATTACCTGATTTCAAACACAGACCTGCTGCATCGGCTGTTACATTTGGGCGAGACTCATAGATAATACCAATCACACCTAAAGGGACTCGCATCTGACCAAGCTGAATACCTGATGGGCGGTAATTCATATTACTGATCTCACCAACAGGATCAGGTAAGGCTGCAATTTGCTCTAAACCTTCAGCCATTCCTTCAATACGAGAATCCGTTAACTCTAAGCGATCAAGTAATGCTGCATCTAAGCCTTTAGATTGGCCTGCATCCATATCTAATTTATTTTGTAGTTTTAAGTTATCTGCAGACTTTCTAATTTCGCTAGCGATTAACAGTAATGCATGATTTTTAGCATTAGTACCGGCGCGTGATAAAGCTCTACTTGCTTCTTTCGCTTGTTGCCCTAAGGCTTGCATATAATTTTGAATATCCAATGCCATTCTCCTAATGTGAACGAATAATAGTTGTGCCTGCCACTTGCATACACAGTGACTCTAATAATAACCATGGATCAGCTTTTAAACTGCCTTTAGCTGCTTGGTCAACTTGTGCCATCAATGGTAAAAAAGCTAACCATTGAGAGTAATTATGTCGGCTCAATGCTGTCTGCATCATCGGGCGGTTTTTTTCCCAAATAGGTGGTTTCTGTGCTGCAAAGACTTGTTCAAGTCGCATTCCATTATCAAGCTGAGCAGCCATATCAACCGATCGATGTAAGGACCACGTCACAGCTGAAAAGATTGACAATATATCTAAGCCTTCCGCACGCAAGCGTCCTAACATACGTGGAATTTTACCCGTGTGGCCTGACATCACTGCATCTATCAAGCCAAATGATTCAAAGCGAGCATTATCTGCGACAGATGCTAATACCGTCTGCTCGTCAACATCACCATTTGGACAAAGTAATTGTAACTTATCAATTTCTTGTGCTGCAGCAAATAAATTACCTTCAACACGCTCAGCAATAAGTGAAGCAGTCGCTGTGCTAGCACGCAAACCCCGTTGCTGCATGCGTTGGATAATCCATCGAGGTAAGTTAGCAGCATCGACGGGCCATATAGGAATTGTGGCTCCAACCTTATCTAACTCTGTAAACCATTTGCTTTTTTGCGAGCGCGAATCTATTTTGCCACTGATTATAAGTAGAGTAGTATCGACAGGAGGGTTAGCTGCATAAGCTCGTAATGCTTCACCGCCATCCTTACCTGGCGAACCAGAAGGCAATCGTATTTCCAGCAACCGTTGGCTTGAAAACAAAGACATTGTTTGCTCTTCAAACTGTATTTCAGACCAATTAAACCGGCCTTCAACATGCCAAACCTGCCTGTCTTCTGCTCCTAATTGTCGAATATTCTGACGAAGTACATCGGCCGTTTCTTCAACCAACATAGCCTCATCACCAAATATCAAATAAATAGGTAATAAACCCTGTTGGCAATGCCCAGCTACTTGTTCAGCTCTCAACCGCACAACGAAATAGTAACTATTTTAGTACAGATAATCGACGCAATAAGCTTTGTACCAATTGCTCATTTAAGGCTTGTCGTAGTTGCGCCTCTTCTTGATCTGCTGCTAATACTTGGTTTTGATCGAATCGATAATCACGCACTGCTTCAAGGCTCTCTGACTCAATAATAACTTGGCCATTATTATCTGTTAATTTATACTGCAATGAACCATATAACTGATATTCACTGACTTTAGCATCTGAACCAACCGATAATACCCGACGTTCAAATTTATTATCTAACATCGTAAGTACAGCGATTCCAGACTGATAGTCAGACATGATTTTGACATCATTACTCACTAAGCTTCGCTTTAATTCTAAGCCCAAACCTTGTTGCAAATTCACTCCCTGAATATACATTGTTTTCAAGCTATCAGGCAGGTTTGCTGAACCACGCAAATGAAACCCACAGCCAGCAATGACAACGAATAACAACCCTAATATTACATTTGAAAGACTACGAGACATAACGAGTTCCTTAACCTGCAACTACAATATTGACTAAGCGACCCGGCACTACAATCACCTTACGCACTTCTTTTCCTTCGGTAAATTTCTGCACACTTTCATCTGCTAATGCCAATTTTTCAACAGCATCTTTGGCTAAATCAGCCGCAACAGATAATTTAGAACGTAGCTTACCATTGACCTGCACCATCAGTTCAATTTTATCTTGTACTAAGGCCGTCTCATCGACTTTAGGCCACGCTACATCAACAATGGCTTCATCATGGCCTAATACCTGCCATAAATGATGACTGATATGCGGCGTGATCGGTGACAACATTAATACTGTTATTTCTAATGCTTCTTGAACAACTGCTCGCGCTTGCTCACTGTTATCCTTCACTTTTGCCAAGGCATTCATCAGTTCCATAATCGCTGCAATCGCGGTATTAAAGGTATGTCGTCGACCGATATCATCGCTTACTTTGCTTAGTGCTTGATAAGTTTGACGTCGGAAATCTTTCAACTCATCGCTCAAAGAATTAACATCTAATGCAGAAACAGAACCTTGTTCAATATGATCCTGCACACTGCGCCATAAACGTTTCAAAAAGCGGTTTGAACCTTCAACGGCTTTATCAGACCATTCTAATGACTGTTCAGGCGGTGCAGCAAACATCATAAATAACCGTGATGTGTCAGCACCATATTGATCAATCAAGGACTGAGGATCAACGGTATTTCCTTTTGATTTTGACATCTTAGTGCCATCTTTCAACACCATTCCTTGTGTTAGCAAGTTTTTAAATGGTTCATCGCCAGAAACTAAACCTTCGTCACGCATTAATTTATGGAAAAAACGCGCATAAAGAAGGTGTAATACCGCATGCTCAATACCACCGATATATTGATCAACAGGTAACCAATGATCAGCCCGCTCATCTAACATAGCTTCTTCATTATCAGGGCAGGTAAAACGAGCGTAATACCACGATGATTCAAAGAAAGTATCAAAGGTATCCGTTTCACGTTCGGCATCAGTACCACATTGTGGGCAAGCACATTGATAAAACTCTGGCATTGATTTAATTGGCGAGCCACTACCATCGACAATCACATCTTCTGGTAATCGTACTGGTAAATCAGCTTCAGGAACAGGGACCGCGCCACAATCAGGGCAATTAATGATTGGAATAGGTGTTCCCCAATAACGCTGACGGGATACACCCCAGTCGCGTAATCGGTAATTAACCTGCTTTTCACCTTTATTTTGTTCAACTAAATAGTCAGCAATCGCATTGAATGAATCCGCTGAGCTTAAGCCATCAAACTGCTGTGAATTAATTAAACGACCTTTGTCGGTAAATGCAGCTTGAGTTATATCACCGTCTGCATCATCGATTGGTTCAATGACCTGATTGATAGCTAGATTATATTTTTTGGCAAACTCATAATCACGCTGATCATGAGCAGGAACTGACATAACAGCACCAGTACCGTAACCCATTAATACAAAATTGGCTGCCCAAACAGGAACTTGTTCTCCCGTTACTGGATGAATCGCCATTAAACCGGTTGCGACACCTTTCTTCTCAGCTGTTTCCATCGCCTCTTCCGAAGTTTCCATCTTGCGGCATTCATCAATAAATGACTGCAATTCAGAATTCGATTCAGCGGATTGTATCGCTAAGGGATGCTCAGCTGCTACCGCAACGTAAGTCACACCCATTAAAGTATCAGGTCGTGTTGTATAAACAGCTAATTTCTCATCACTATCGGCAATTCCAAACTCAATCTGTAAGCCTTCAGAACGGCCGATCCAATTTGCTTGCATCGTTTTAACTTGTTCAGGCCAACCATCTAATTGATCTAAATCAGTTAATAATTGCTCCGCATAGTCAGTTATTTTCATAAACCATTGTGGAATTTCACGTTTTTCAACTTCAGTATCACAACGCCAGCAGCAACCATCAATAACCTGCTCATTCGCCAATACTGTGTTATCAACGGGACACCAGTTAACCGCTGCCGTCTTTTTATACACTAAACCTTTTTTAAATAGACGTGTAAATAACCACTGTTCCCAACGATAATATTGCGGCGTACATGTTGCTAATTCACGTTCCCAGTCATAGCCTAAACCTAGCCGTTTCAACTGATCACGCATATAATCAATATTGTCATACGTCCATGCTGCTGGTGCAACTTTATTCTTAATCGCTGCATTTTCTGCTGGTAAACCAAATGCATCCCAACCCATTGGCTGCAATACATTCTTGCCTTGCATTCGCTGATAACGCGAAATAACATCACCAATGGTGTAATTACGCACATGGCCCATATGTAATTGACCACTAGGATAAGGGAACATCGCTAAGCAATAGTACTTTTCTTTAGTGGAATCTTCTAAGGCACGAAAGCTCTTTTGTTCATGCCACCAATTCTGGGCAGTGGCTTCAATATCGGCTGGGTTATATTCTTGTTGCATGGTTACTCTATGATTCTATGATGCTGAGAATTAAAAACAAATAAGTTTACCTTAGACGGCAATTCTCATAAAGATAAATACTAAAACAATTGCCTTCAACTGCGATGCCAACATTTCTGTTTATGCATGATGATGAGTAACAAAACTTGTTTTTTGCTTCAGAAAATTAGCTTTATAAAGTCTTACTCATAAAAAGCTTATTATTTTCCAGCAGCCATTAATAATTCATACTTCCCTTGTAATTGATCTTCCGTTTCTTCGTTATCGGGATCTTTGGGAATACAATCAACTGGGCAAACTTCCACGCACTGAGGCGTATCAAAATGACCGACACATTCTGTACATAAGGCGGGAGCAATCTCATAGATTTCTTCACCTTGCGTAATAGCGCTATTTGGGCATTCAGGTTCACAGACATCACAATTGATACATTCATCAGTGATAAATAACGACATTTCAAACTCCAACTCTACAAAATTATTTCACGATCTTAGCGGTTCTATACACTTTAGACCAATCTAGCTTTTAAAGCAGACATTACCGCGGGAGATACAAAGTCAGAAACATTGCCACCTAGAGTCGCGATCTCTCGTATTAAACTCGACGAAATAAAGGTAAATTGTTCTGCTGGCGTTAGAAAAAGTGTTTCAATTTCTGGCTGCATTTTGCGATTCATACTCGCCAATTGAAATTCATGTTCAAAGTCTGATACAGCACGTAAACCCCGAATAATAATATTTGCTTTCTTTTCCATAGCAACATCAATTAATAAACCTTCAAACCCACATACTTCGACATTTTCTAAGCCTAGTAATGATTGTTGTGCTAATTCGACACGCTGTTCTAGTGAAAACAAAGGTTTTTTACTGGGGTTAACTGCAACAGCAACAATCACACGGTCAAAAAGTTTACTTGCACGCACTATCAAATCACTATGACCGTTAGTAATAGGATCAAATGTCCCTGGGTAAATTGCCGTTGTTGTCAAAATTGTTCTCCTTTTTCATTTCTAAACAAGCAATAACGCACTTCGCCTGCTTTTTTATCTTTAATCATCAGCCAATGACTCGGCAAGTCGGGTAAGTCGCCTTTACTCGGGCATTCCAAATAAATAATCGCATTATCCGCTACAGCGCCAGTTTGTTCTAATTGCTGAGCTACCTCTGTCCATAAATTTACTTGATAAGGTGGATCAATGAAGATAATTTCAAATTGTCTCGTATTACTGGCTAAAAACTGCTGCGCTGACTTGGCCTCAACCTGACAATGTTCTGCTGCCAACAAGCTACAGTGCGCTAGTAAATGCTTACTGGCTAAACTATTCTGCTCAACCATCACTACTTGCTCAGCACCACGCGAAGCGGCCTCTAGGCCAAGCGCCCCGCTACCTGCAAATAAATCTAAGCAATGTGCATAAGCCAAATAAGGTTGCAGCCAATTAAACACTGTTTCACGAACACGATCAGGCGTGGGCCTTAATCCATCAACATCAGGAAACGTTAGTTTTCGTCCCCGCCACTTACCCGCGATAATTCGTAGTTGATTATTTGAATTTGTTTTACTTTTTGCCACCAACCATCACCGTAATCATATTGTCTGCCTGCACACGACGTGTATACGCCTCTTTAATTTGTTCAACGGTTACCGAATTAACCTGATCTTTAAAGGTCTCAAGATAATCTAACGGCAAACCATAAAAACCCATCATAGCTAAATAACCAGCAATTTTACTATTACTATCCAGACGTAAGGCAAAACCACCTGTAATGTTTTGTTTGGCAGCCACAAGCTCTTCAGCCGTTACACCGTTTTTGATAAAAGATACTAAGGTATTTTGTAAAACGCTTAATGCTTCGTCAGCTTGATCATTACGAGTTTGCAAACCGAATTGATACGGCCCTAATTCACGCATCGGTCGAAAGTAACTATACACACTGTAAGACAAGCCTCGTTTTTCACGAATCTCATTACTTAATTGCGAGACTAAACCACTTCCACCAAGTATATGATTGCCGACATATAAGGGGAAGTAATCAGCATCACTACGTTTTATTCCTAATTGGCCCATAAGAATATGGGTTTGAGTTGATGGGTGTTTAATAACAATTTTTTCAGCCGTTTGTATAGAATCAACTTTAGTTATTGCTTGTGCTTTTTTGCCAGTGGGCAATTTCGCTACGACTTGATTGGCAATTGCTATAGCCTGTTGTTTAGTAACAGCGCCAACAAGAATTATCACTGCATTTTTAGCTACATAATACTGTTGATAAAATAATTTTAATGACTCTACATTTAACGCCTTAACTGATTTATCATCGCCTACAGGCATCGCAGCATAAGGGTGGTCGCCATATAGCTTAGTATTAAAAGCACGCGCAGCAATAGCCGATGGCGACTGTTTTTCCGCTTGTAGACCAATCAACATTTGTTTCTGAAGACGTTCAAATGAAGTTAGAGGAAAGTCAGCTTGCGTCAATACTGAGCTAAACATCTTCAAAGCAGGCGTTAACTGCTCTTCTGCGGTTAAACTACGCAAACTTATCATTGCCATATCGCGTTGAGATGAGTTACCAAATCGCGCTCCTACATCTTCAAATTTAGCGGCAATATCATCAGTGCTTACCCCATTGGCACCTTCATTTAACATAGCATTTGTCATCAATGCTGTACCAGAGCCTTGCCCATCTCGTGCTGATCCTGCATCAAATATTACTTCAACATCAATCATAGCTAATTCAGGTGCAGCAACAAAATACACTTGCGCGCCATTGCTGGTCTGCCAGTGTTCAATATTAGGACTAGCATAAGCTGATAGCGATATTAATATAACCACAGTAAAGCTAACAATATTAGTGACCATATTCTTCTCCTACTGGCATTGTCACTTTTTGATCACCAAATGGCATTGGAATCAATTCAGCAATTGTTAAACCTCGGTCAACAAAATATTTCTTTGCTACAGCTTGCACTTGTTGCATTGTCACCGCTTGTACATTTTCAACATAAGCATCGCTAAGACGCCAATCCAGTCCAACCGTCTCTAACATTCCAATTTGCATCCCTTGATAAAACACGCTATCACGTTCATAAACTGCGCTAGTTACTACTTGGACCTTTATCCGTTTCAACTCTTGTTCTGTTACCAATTCTGTTTTGAGTAAATCAATTTGCGTTATAACGGCTTGTTGCAAATCAGCAACCGTTTTACCTTTTACAGGTGTGCCAGCAATTAAAAATAAACCTGCTAAACGTGAAAACAAATCATAACCAGCACTCACACCAGCTGCAATTTCACTGCCTCGCACTAAGTCTCGTGCAAAACGAGTGCTATTGCCTCCATCTAAAATTCCTGCCAACACTTCTAGGGCATAAGGTTCCCATTCAGGCTCATCAGTGAGTGTATTTACAACAGGTACTTTCCAACCCATCATCATATAAGGTAGTTTTGCTGGAGCATGAATCTCAATGGTTCTTTTGCCCTTTTGTTCAACTTCAATTTGAGGTTTCAGCTGCGCTGTAATTTCCGGTTTTAGCGGACCAAAATACTGTTTAGCTAAGGCATAAACCTCATCGGCATCAACATCTCCAACGACCACTACAGCTGCATTATTGGGTGCATACCATTTTTGATACCACTGCTGAAGATCAATTGCTTGGTAATTATTAATATCACTCATCCAACCGATAACAGGATGATGATAGGGACTATTTACAAATGCGGTTGCGTTAAAGGCCTCTCGCAGTAAGGCGTGTGGTTTATCCTCAGTGCGCATTCGTCTCTCTTCTACCACCACATCACGCTCTTTTACTAATTCGGCATTATCAATGATTAATTTTCGCATCCGCTCTGCTTCAAGCTTAAAGCTGATCGCTAATCGATCTTTTTCTAATGTTTGAAAATAAGCGGTATAGTCCTGTCCAGTAAACGCATTTTCACGTCCACCATTTGCTGCAATAATCTGAGAAAACTCATTTGGCCCCAGGTTTTCTGTGCCTTTAAACATCATATGTTCCAGCATATGCGACACACCAGTAATACCATTATGCTCATAACTAGAGCCTACTTTATACCAAACTTGTGAGACCACGACCGGCGCACGGTGATCTTCCTTAACGATTAGCTTCAAACCATTATTTAGCTGATATTCACTTACATTCGCCATCACAAAACTTGGCAATAACAATGCTAAGCCTATTATTTGTCTAAATTTAATAACCATTTGTCTCTCTATTTCAATGACATGATAAAATCTAATATTGAACCTACAATAAACCGACCCGTAATAAATATGTTTAGTTTCCTAAGAAAAAAGAATAAATCTACAGATAACGTCGAAATCGAAGAGATCGTCACACAACAAAAATCTCAGAATCAAGGTATTGATGATACAGCTCCCACCTCACAAACAGAACCTGAACTACAAAAAAATGGTTTGTTTGGACGGCTAAAGGAGCGTTTAAGCCGCACTAGCTCAAAACTCACTGATGGTTTTTCATCGTTGATTCTCGGCAAAAAAGTGATTGATGATGATTTATTAGAAGAGCTTGAAACTCAACTACTGTCTCTTATACACATCTCCGAGCCCACGAGACTAGG
>OJGP01000143.1_pt1 | contig 14874 bp, 15 predicted proteins | sample 1594701 | NCBI WGS metagenome assembly OJGP01 (sample SAMN05416863, study PRJEB24817) | seawater metagenome | isolation source: Sea water | place: Canada:Atlantic | collected 2013-11 | reverse complement strand
ACGAGATCATGCCTAGTCTCGTGGGCTCGGAGATGTGTATAAGAGACAGTACTTATCATGTGGTTAAATACACTTGTTAATTACATGGTTAAATACCCATGTTTTTTGTGATGATAATACGTATAGGCGCTGCTAATACGGAGTTGTAGCCTGTCCGACGTCTACAGATGTAGTCATTTTTTAATTAAAGGAGGTAGGACTGATGACCAAACTGATCATTAATCTGAGATATTTTTTAACCCCAAGCCTTATCGTAGTGGCAATGTTGGGTATTGTGTATGGCGGGACCTTTGCTTGGTTAGGTCTTGGTATGTTATTTCTCGCTATGGCTATCGACTGGGCAACTAGCTTGCTGCCGATGAAGCTCGAACCAGCAGGTGTTGATGAAAATGGCGAATTGAATGGTATGCCTTGGTTATTGAACAGCATGATGTACTTGCAGATGCCAATATTTGTTTTACTACAATTATCATTGATCTGGCGAGTGTCTGAATATGCTGCTGGCGTACCTATTGGCACTATGGAAGTGATGGGTATTACTATTAATACAGGTATAACAGGTTTTAACCTTGTCGGTGCTGCTATTTCAAACGGTATATTCATGGGTTTGGGTATTATGTTTGGACATGAGTTGTCTCATACCAAGGGACCTACATTCGTATTATCACGTTGGATGATGGCTTTAAGTGGTATTGCACATTTCTGCTATGCACACGTATATAACCACCATCTTGAATTGGCTCACGAAGATGATCCAGCAACTTGCCCTCGTGGACGTAATATCTACAAGCATTTCTTGCTATCACATTTTGGTCAATCTCGTTTCCTATACAAAATGGAAAAAGCACGTTTAGCACGCCTACAAGTATCCTTTATTTCTATACAAAACCGTTGGCTACGTGGCTATGCTATGAGCTTGCCAACCGTGTTCCTATTTTGGTTTGTTGGTGGTTGGGCGGGACTAGGTATTATGGGTATCGCATGGACAATTTCCGCTTTTGAATTAGAAGTATTGAACTTCTTAGAACATTACGGTTTGATCCGCGAAAAAGGTGAGCCAATCGAATATCGCCACTCATGGGATGTGGGTGAGTCACCATTTACACAACTCGGTTTCATTGAGATTGGTCGCCAAGGTGATCACCATGACAGGGGTGAAACTCACTTCTGGGAATTAGACGAAGTAGGCTCTCCTGATACAGGTGTTGGTTATTTCGCAATGTTATCAATGCTGATAGTCCCACCTGTTTGGGAATCATTTATCAAGCCTCATCTAGCTAAATGGGATGAAGAAATGGCTTCAGAAGGTGAGCGTGTAGTTGCAGATCGCATGAATAAACGTGCGGGATGGAAAAACATGCCGTCTGTGAACTAAAACTGAAGTTAATTACAGAAATTTAGTGATGAAAGAAGGATGGATTATAGAGCAAGGATGCTCAGTCACTAGTATGAAATTTTGAGGAGAAAAATATGAGTTCATTTAAAGGTTTTTTGGCTATATTGATTTGGACAGTAATCGTTGCCTTTGGAGCTACCGAGATTGGTGTAGGTGCCCATCACAGTGACCCTGTTTGGGCATTAGGCACAGCGATTGCTTTTTTAATCTGGCTCGTCAGTTCTGTTGCGATGTTTTTTGGTGTAGCACGCGATGCCCCATTTAAATGGGAAAGCTAATCAATAGTTAACGTCACTGCAGATGGTTTAAGCCCGATCGTATGGGTGGAAGCGTATTTGAGTATTTTAATGTAGCTAAATACACAATAAAAAGAGGTTAAAATGGCATTTTGGAATAAAAAAAAGAAAGAAGAGCTACGCATGACAATGCGCGGATTTCCGGGCGACGCAAACACATGTAAATGTCTGCTGATGGCTGCGGAAAAAAAGGTCAAGTTGGATGTGGAAGTCTTGGATGTTAAAGCTGGAGTCTGTGATTCAGATGCTTATCGGGCATTATCACCGTTTGGTAAATACCCCTATTTGGAAGAAGGCAATTTTTCAACAATCAGTGTTAACGCCATACTGTCATTTCTAGATGTTCGTGGTGAAGGCAAAACTTTGTTAAATCCAAAAAAAGCAGCATTCTATGGGCATCAAAACTACTGGGGTCAAATTGCCAGAACGCTATGTGAACCGGCACTCGAAGTATTAGTCGATGCCAATATTTATGGCGAAACAGGTGGCGATACAGAAGTGGCTTGTAAGACAATTGATACCGTGTTGGATGAGCTTAATAAGTTTGTTGATACTAAAGAGTACATTGTTGGCGATTATTCGTTTGCAGATGTCCATTGGACAGCTGTAGCACACATGCTATGTCTAGCGGGTGCTGAAGAAGCGATTACATCACGCAGTAACTTAAATGCATGGTTTAGTAGGGTAAAAGCACGTCCTAGCTACGCAGGACTGCCTTCACTTGACGATGTTAAAAACAAACAGCTCAGATCAGTAGCCTGATCAGCATAGAGAGGAGAAAAAATTATGGCTAATTTATTTCATTTTGGTTCTGCAGCTAAATCACTAGATGCGGAAGATCGCTATGGTGCCGATGGTGCGATGAAAAAAACCCAGTATGTCATGCAATTGCTTGGCTTCCCTGGTGATATCGACACGTTAAAATGTCTTTTAACTGCTGCTGAAAAAGGCATTGAAGTTGAAAGCGGTATTTTAGATATGACAAAAGGCGAGCAAGATAGCGCTGACTATCGCGCTATTTCATCGTTTGGTATTACGCCAGCATTAAAAGAAGCGCATTACACCGTAATTGGTGAACCTGGTACTGCTGTTTTTATTGAAGGTCGTGGTCTTGGTAACCGTTTAGCACCCCGTAACGCAGCTGTCCTTGCCTCTGGAATGTACTGGATGGAAGTGGGTAAAGCAGATGTGCAACCGTATGTCGAAGCACTCATGATGCAAAAAGTATGTGGACGAATGGCAGATTCATCATTCACTGCCAATGATCTTGCTATCCAAGCTGCACGTAAAGCACTTACTGCTCCATTGAATGCTTTTGATGAGCAACTATCATTAAATGAATTCGTGGTTGGTGCTTATTCTTATGCAGATATTCATTGGACTATCTATATTCACCTATTAACGGTAATGGGTGAGGGCGAGCTTTTTGCAAAACTTGGCAATATAAAAGCTTGGTTTGACCGTATTAAAGCGCATAAGAGCTTTTCTGGCCAGGATATTATTAGTTATGACTTCTTGCCAACGCTTGACGAAATAAAAGCGAAAACAATGAAAGATGTTGAGTGTGGTGAATTCTAAACTGGATGCCACTACATAAAATTATGAATACTAATTTAGAAGCAGCAAAACTTATTGCCGATTTACAGTTAAGTCACGAGCAAGTAGCTCAATACCTAAATGTCTCGACAGATATGGTTTGTCGTTGGCTTGAAACGGATAATAGTAAAGCACATGAAGTGATGTCTCAATCTGATTTACATTTTCTAAAGTATTGTTTAATGACGGATAACAAACGTTCTCAGTTATTTTAAACACAATATGTTCTTCCCCTTAATAGGCCGGCTTCTTTATGCGGCCTATTTTTTTTGCTATTAAACGGGTAATGGGTATGCTCGCAATAAATAAGGGAGCCTTGTTACCCTATGAAGAACAAAAAGGAGTCAGCCAACCTAATATTTTATTTTTATCAAATAAAAGTAAGCCAACCCCTTAATAGAACCTTTATTTGAAAATGAATATGCACGGACTTCAGAATAAGCGGGTCATTGTCTGAAATAGGTATGATATTCTAGACTTTCACTATCAGGTTATTTTTGTGAATAGCTGTCAAAACGAGAAATATATTCATCTATATTTTGTGCAAACATCTCTGCGAAGCGTTGTGTGAAGTATTCTAAAGCTTCTTGTTTCTCTGCTTGCAACTTGTCAGCACTGTCAACTGAACGGGCTACGCTAAACGCATTAAAACGTGCGGCAGCAAATATAATTGATGTATTAACATCATCTACAGAACTATCAGGTACTTGCTGGTTTGCAACAGCAATAAACTCATCAGCACGTTGTTGAAATGTCTTTTTAGCAGGTGAATTTTCACTCATTATTATTCTCTCAATATTATTATTTAGTTTAAGTTGTTTTCTTAGTATTTGTTGGAGCAGCTGAGATGATATCAGGTGTGAGCCTTTTTGGTGTTTCATGTTTTGATGGTGATGTCATAATTAGTAGCTTTGTTGGGTGCGCTATGTGGATAAGGAATATTTAAATTCGTTTGATACTATAAAACAAAGCATATAATGCTGGCACGAATCCTAGTGTCATTATTGAACCGACAGCCAAACCAAAGGCCATGGCACTTGCCATGCCGTAAAATAATGCATCATTAGCTAGAATTAGTGGCATCAGGCCAAGTACTGTTGTTAGTGTTGTAATCATAATAGGCCGTAAACGCGATACACAGGCATTGATTAGTGCTTGATAACGATTGTGCATCTTTGATTCTTCAGTGGCGATTTGGTCAATCAAGACAATTCCATTATTAATGATAATTCCGGCAAGACTGAAAAATCCTAATATAACCATAAATCCAAACAATGCATCCATAACAACCAATCCAAGTGTTGCTCCGATTAGTACTAACGGTATCGTTAGCAAAATAATGGCTGTTTTTCTATAGGAATTAAATTGCCATATAAGTAATAAAATAATCAAGCCAATGGCATAAGGGAAGTTAGCAAATAATTTTCCATTTGCTTTACTCTGTTCTTCTATTTCACCTGAAATTTGTAATTCAAAATCACCAGACATAGTATCCAGTGTTGGTTGAATCTGTTCTAAAATTTGTAGTGCTGTTAGATCTCTATTTTTTGCTGAAATAGTCAGAGTACGTTGTTGATTACGTCGTTTAATTCGGGCTACTTGCCAACCGCCAGTTACATCAACAATTTGTGTCAGAGGGATAGTTTTACCAAGTGTTTTAGAATATACATTCAGCTTAGCTATATCCGCTAGTGTGTCTCGTTCATCTTCTAGGCCACGAACAATGATGGGAATGATATGTTCACCTTCTCGATAGTCGGTAACAGCACTGCCACTAAAATAAGAATTGAGTGCATTAGCTATTTGTTCTGAGCTGATATCTACATTTCGTGCTCGAGCCTGATCAATATTAATATCTAACTTAATGATCTTATTTTCCCAATCATGCTTAACACTGGTCATATTTGGAATGGCACGAAGTGCTTGGGTGATGGTTTCACTTTGGTCAAAAAGGGTCTGTTGATCAGTAGCTAAAACACGCAGCTCAAATAGCCCAGCTTCAGAAGCGCCCATCCACATCTTTTTAACTTCACCTTGTACTTCTGGAAACTGATCGAGTAGATGAGATTGAACCCGATGAATAACGGCATCAACTTGCTCACTTGATTGTGTGTTCACAACAGTAAAAGCTTTGTGAGGATCGGGATCGGGAGGTGATAATGATAAGAAGAAGCGTGGGCCACCACTTGCAACATAGCTAACTGAGCTTAAGATTTCTGGATTGATAGTTTTATCGGATAACCAGCGAGACATACGCTGTATAACTTCATCCGTTTTTGTAATCGAGGTTCCTGCAGGCAAGTCAATATAAACAAGGAATTGATTACGGTCACCTAAAGGAAAAAACTCTTTCCCTACAGTGCTTAATAGGTAGCCAGAGCCAATTAGCAATACAATCATAAATGTTATAAATAGCACCTTAAAGTGCAATATTTGATGTAGTAGAGAGGTATAAACTTGAACTAATTTTCCTTGCTGTTTATTACTTGACTCTTTGACAAGAAATTTAGCACTGACTATTGGCGTGATGTAAAGAGAGAAGAACCATGAGATTAACAACACAATGGTGATGACTTGTGCCAATGACATTGTATATTCACCCACGCCACCTTCAGCCATTGCAATGGGAATAAAGAATAATATTGTTGTCAACGTAGAGGTTAGCAATGGAATGGCTAAGGTTTTTCCTGCAGAAATAGCGGCGGTTTTTTTATTCATTCCAGCAGCCATCTTTACAGTAATACTCTCAACCATGACAATGCCATTATCGACTAACATACCAAGTGAAATAATCATGGCAGCAATAGACATTCGTTGTAATTCTACATTAAGAAAGGACATTACAACGATTGCTGTTAACATCGTTATCGGGACAAATGCACCAACGATAAGGCCAGATCTAAACCCTAAGAAAATAATTACAACTAATAAAACTATACCAATAGTTTGATACAGATTATTAATTGCACCTGAAACGGATTTTTCTACTAAATCGGGTTGAAAAGTAGCGAAGTCGAGTTTTATTCCCCAAGGTAGATCAGCTTGTATTCTTGCAACCTGACGTTTTAATTCTTCACCAAACTGAACACTATTTATACCTTCATGAATTGAGATGCTAACAACAATAGCGGGTTTGGCATCAAAATAAATAGGTGTTTTGGGTGGGTCAATATAAGCTCGAGTAACTGTTGCAATATCTTCCAAACGGATTAATTTATCAGTGTTAGGTATAGCGATTAAAAGGGCATTAATATCATCTATTGACTGAAGGTTACCACTGGGTTCCAAAATAATATCGAGACCGTCGGTATTGATTTTTCCACCAGGTAATATGATGTTTTGAGTTTTTAATGTGTTGATAATTACACTTACTTCAATATCTAACTGGGCTAGGCGATTGGCAGAAAACTCAATGAATATACGTTCATCTTGAATACCATAAAGAGTAATTTTTTGAGTACCTTCTATGGTATATAGTTCATCACGCAGATCTTCGGCATAGTCTTTCATTTCTGCATATGAAAACCCATCGGACCACAAGGCAATAGAGGCGATAGCTGTTAAGCCAACTTCATCATTAATAATGGGGCCGACTGTACCTGTGGGTAGTTCACGGCTTACGTCTGCCATCTTGTTTCTGACTTCTTGCCAAACAGCATCAAGGTTCTCAATATTGTCATGTGCTTCTATTTTGACTAGTGAGATTCCTGTTTTAGAATCTGATGTGATGTTATCAATAGCAGATATTTCTCTTAGCTTTTTTTCTATTGGCTTAGTAATGAGGTCTTCAATTTTCTCTGGCGTCATCCCTTGAAATGATGCTGTTACTTGGGCTTGCCGAATTACAATTGATGGATCTTCTTGGCTGGGGTATTGCATAAATACCAGTACACCTAACACTGCGGTCAGTAATACTGTGAACAATGAAAAGCGCGAATTGTCTATCGCAAATGCTGTGATATTAAACATTGCAGTGTTTTCCTTATGGGGCTTGATAGCGTTTAACTTTTAGCCCATCTGATAAAAAGGACACACCAGCAGTAGCAATTTTATCGCCGGCATTCACTCCTGTAACAGCAATGAAATTATCTAAACTAGCTTTCTCAATTGGTGTTATAGCCCGTTTATTAAGCAGATAAGTTTCAGAATCGACAATATAAACATATGCTCTCGAATTACTATCACCGGCAACAAGACTACTCAGCGGAATTAAATACTCTTCTTCCTCATCTGTTGCTTGAGCAATGTTTAGTGTTACTTCAGCTGACATCCCACTTTTTAAACCTTTTGGGGTATCAGATAAAGTGACTTTCACCTGAAAGGTGTTACCAATATCTGCCTTTGAACCAATTTCTGTAATACGAGCAGAAAATACATCCTCAAAAGCATTGAATAAGACTTGAACAGTTTGACCAACTGTTATTTTAGATAATAATGTTTCGGGGACGTCTATTTTTACATCAATACCTCCCAAACCTTCCATTACTACTATTTGTTGCCCTGCACTCACTTCTTCATATAATTCAACGATTCGCTCTGCAATGACACCTGAAAAAGGTGCATTCAAAATGGTATCGAGCACTTTGTTTTTGGCGAGTTTAACCTTAGTTCGTGTCAAATTCATCTGTTGTTGGGCTGATTTCATTGCTGATTCTGATTGTTCCACATCATTACGTGTGATCATGCCTTTTTTAGCTAAAGATGCTTTTCTATCAAAGTCACTCTTTTTTTCAGAATAAATAGCTTTAGACTGCATATATTCCGCTTCAGCAATTTGTTGATCGAGAACAAATGAAGTGCTATCTAGCTTAGCTAAAGTTTGTCCCTTATCTATATTTTCACCAACAACTGCCATTAATTTTAAAATTCTTCCTGATACTGGAAAGCTTAGAATTGATGTTACTGATGAGGAAGACTGTCCAGGAAATTTACGTTCAGTAGCTGTCGCTGCATTTAAAACAGTAAAAACTTTAACTGCTCGAACAGATTCATCATAAATCTGTTCTTCTTGCTGTTGCTTGCAGGCAATTAACCCGATAGGTAAAACAACCCAAGCCATGACTTTAAGTAAATTAATTTTCACTATTCATCATCTCCTTCAACCATTAATACAAATCCAAGTGTTTGTGCTTTTTCAATATCAACAACAGAAATCTCAAATACATTTATATTGTCTGTCGGTGTTCCACATAGTTGAATATGCATGAGCCCATCATGTGTTTTGTATGCATTATGGATCTGAATATCATGATCCATTAATTCAACCTGCATCGTTGTGGGAGGTATACCCAAATTGTCTACCTGGCACTGGAGTGAACCATCAGACTTATAGACGGAAACAATCTGAGAATCTTTTTTACATGAGGTCAAGCAGACTAATATGAATGCGGTTAAAACTAGCATTCTGAACATGTGTGAAAACAATCTGAATTCATTCGAGGCCATATTGGGCGTCCTTGCTTTGAAACAGGAAAACTATCATAGTACTATGCGACCTAATACAAGTATATAAACTTAAACTCATGGCTAGGAAGTAACATGACTCTTGCAGAATTAATTACTCTATCAACGAATATTCATACTCAGTTGTATGACCATTGGGAAATTTTTATTAGTCTTCATTTAGCATTACTTGGGGGCTTGTTTGCATTCGACATTGAAGTCAAAACAAGTTTCAAATACGGGTTTTTATTATTTTATGCAATCTTTGCAAGTATCAATTTATTTATAAGTATTAACTTGCTAAACCAAGTCGAAATGATAGCCTTTGATATAAAATCTCTTGGCGGTCAAGCTGTGGTTAATAGTCATTTAGCTAGCTATCTACTCTATGAGGTTTTTAATTACGGTAAACCCATTTTAATTGGGGTTCATTTAATAATGGCGTTGATGGTACTTATAGGCATCTTTGTGCCAAGCAAAATAAAGGTGAATCCCTAATAAAAGTATACAGTTGGCTAACAGACTAAACACTAGTCAATGTGAGTAGATTTGTTTAGGATTAACTATAATCCGTTTTAAATTTAAGAGATATAACACTATGGCAGTGGCACAAGCAGGGATATTTAACAGTGACATTTCAACTCATCATTATTATTTAGAGTTTTCATTAAATACTGATGCCGATATCAGTGTGCTTAAACAGCAGTTGGCATCACTTGCAACACCTGATGGAAGCCATCTTGTTATGGCATTTGGGCCAAACTGCTGGCAGCGCTTGCAACCGCAGATGAGTATTGAAGGCTTAAGTAGTTTTAAAGCTATAAATGGTCTGGAAGGGCATATTTGTCCAAGTACACAGCAGGATGTGTTCTTTTGGTTACATTGTCCAACTGAGGAAGGTCATAGTTATAATTTAGATCATGTTTTTAAAATTACTGATGCCTTAGAAGGTCTTGCTAGTTTAACGCTAGAGATCCAGGCTGTTAAATATCATGATAGCCGTGATTTAACAGGCTTTGTAGATGGGTCGGCTAACCCTAAGGATGAACATAAATATTTAGAAAGTTTAATCGCTGATGGACAAAAGGGCGAAAAAGGCAGTTATTTATTGACTCAAAAATGGGTTCATAATTTGAAAAAATTTAAGCAGCTTCCTCAGCTAGAACAAGAACAGGTTATTGGTAGAACTAAGCCTGATAGCATTGAGTTAGAGGGTGATGCGATGCCGGATAACTCACATGTTAGTCGTACTGATGCTAAATTAGATGGTAAAGCTGCAAAAGTTTATCGACGTAGTACGCCTTTTGGTAATAGTCAGGAAAAAGGCCTTTATTTTGTGAGCTTTGCGAATCAACAAGCTCGACACCAAATTCAACTTGATAGAATGTTTGGTGTGGTTGGCGATGGTATTTATGACCGCTTGTTAGACTTTAGCCAAGCTAAATCAAGTTCTTATTGGTTTGCTCCTAGTCAGACTAGCTTAGATGATCTGTTAGCTTGTTCTAGCTAAGCTGGATCACTTTTTTCGAAGACTTACCAAGGTGTCTATCTTGGTTTTTATTTACTCTAAGCTAGGTCATTCTAATTTAATTGTAAATACTCATCACAAGAGTGTGATGACTGCAATATTGTTGTGTCTCCGTGACTGTATATGTTTATTCCCCTTAAACTTTTATGTTTGCGCAAGCTCATTTTAGAGCATGTTGTTTTTGCACTGAAAGTGAGGGATATGAAATGATATCGCTTAAGTCATTGTGTCATATGACATAAATAAATAGCTATTTTTTATTATCGCTATAAAACAAGTGCAAATTAGTTAAACGCCTCGTATAGTCGCCCTCAAAAATTATATTTGTTTTGAGGATAATCATGAGTTTTAAGAAGACCTTGCCGTTATCGGCGTTATATCTATTAAGTGCAAGTACAATGTTGGAAGCAGCTGAGCATGAAACTATCAGTTTGGCAGATATCACTGTTACAGGTGAGCGTACGCAGGAGTCTGTACTTGACCAGCCCTTAAGTATTGGCTTAAAACAACAGGATCAAGTGGCACTGGATAATGCGTCAACTCAGAAAGAATTGTTAAATTCAATTGCGGGTGTTCGGATCACTCAAACAGGTTCAGTAATTGGACATATGACCAGTATTCGCCTACCTAGAAACACCGGACCTTACTACCTGTTCTTACAAGATAGCATTCCTGTTCAATCATCGGGCTTCTTCAACCACAATGGTTTGGCATATACCAACTTTAGTTCAGCAGGGTCAGTAGAAGTATTAAAAGGTGCCGGAACCGCTTTATATGGTTCTGATGCTGTTGCAGCTACTATTAATGTGTTGTCTACACCAGCACGCGATCAATTGGGTGTGACAGGCGGTGTTGAAGCCGGCAGTGATGGTTATAGAAAATACTCGGTATCAGGCGGTATAGATATAGATGATAATTCAACGGTTACCGTACAAGGCTCTCATGCTGAGTCTGATGGTTGGCGTGATCACACTGAATATGATCGCCAAGAAGTAGCAGTTAAATACATTAATGATTTGAATGATGATAATACGATAAAACTTGGCTTTAGTGCCAATAAAACAGTAGCAGAAATGGCCGGTTCATTAATTGGCTATGATGAGTTTAAAAATAACCCAACATCGGTAGGTAACATTCAAACAGCTTTAGATAGTGGCTTGCCGATAGAACGTAAGTTTGATTTTGCTCGTGCAAATGCTGAATGGGATCATCGCGTTTCAGATACGCTATCGATTAACTCTATTGCATATTTGAGAAGCACACGTAATCGTTATACTGCTACATGGCAGGATAGCTTACCTCACAATGACAGTGAAGATGATACTCTTGGTTTATTATTTAAAGCGAATATGCAGCTGGGTGCTATGACAGCCATTAGCGGTATAGATTTTGAATATACCAAAGCAAGCAGAGAATACTTACAACGAACCACATTAGACTCTGTACCTGCAGGTAAAATTTATGACTATGATGTTAATTATACGGCCATTTCACCTTATACACGTTTAGAGTTTCAGTTAACTGAAAAGCTAACGTTAGGTACCGGTTTACGTTTTGATTACAACAGTTTCGAATACACTAATAATGTAGCTGATGGACAATATGCAGGAACAAGTTTTTTCCGTGCTAGTTCTGATACTGACCCTTCATTCACACACTTTAGCCCAAAGTTAGATTTAACTTATAAGCTGAATAACAATCAAACTGTGTATGCACGTTATGCAAATGGGTTTCGTATTCCACAAGCATCACGTTTGTACAGTTTAACAACTAAAAATATTGATTTTTCACTTGATGAAGAAGTAACAAATACCTTTGAAGTGGGTTATAAATTTGCTTATGAACGTCATCAGTTTGCCAGCTCAATTTATTTATTAACAATAGATGACACTATTGTTGAGCGACGCTTTAGTTCCAACCAACGTTTCTATGAGAATGGTGGTAAAACTGAACATAGAGGTATTGAATTATCATTGACTTCAAAACTAAGCGATGAAGTAACGTCTCATATTGCCCATAGTTACTCTAGACATGATTATCAGAATGATGAGGTATTCAACAGTAATGAGCAAGCTGAGGCACCTAATAATGTCAGTAATGTGCGTTTGGTTTATTCTCCAAAAGCAATTGCTGGTCTTAGTTCAATGCTTGAGTGGGAACATGTCGGATCATATTGGTTAGATGATGCTCATGCGGCAGGCCGATATAAGGGCCATGATGTTGCTAATATTAAACTGAACTACCAAGTTAGCGACAAATTAAACCTGACTGCTAAAATAAATAATGTAACTGATCGTGTTTTTGCTGAAAGCGCCCAGTTCAGGTTTGGAAGTGAACGATATACACCAGGAGCACCAAGACAAGTGTTCGTTGGCTTTGACTACTCGTTATAGTAGACCGGTCAAATAATAGCAATAAGACTAATCAACAAGAGGTGATAAGTGAGTAAGTTTAAAATAATTACAGGTTTGTTGATTAGTTTTGTTGCCGTATTTATAATTTGGACACTCTTTGTCCAGAGTGATCTTGAACATCAAGCTGCTCAACATCAGCACTCAGAACACGGACATGGAGAGCAGCAGACGCAGGAAAATCACAATAATGTGGTAAGTATTGATGTTAAGTATGCCGGTGGTGTAGTACATGCCTTAATTGCCAAGCAAAAAGGCACTCAACAAAGTATAGGGTATCAATCATCGCTTGATCATGGCCAAACATGGTCAAATGAAGTCAATATAATTAATGCCGATAATGCGTTTAAATTTAAACGGGGTAATGATGCACGATTAGCAGTGTCAGGTAATGCATTAGTTGCAGTATGGATGACCCGTGTTGAGGGCGTTCCGCATAATGCTGGCCCTATGATGGCGATGCGTTCTGATGACAAAGGACTAACATGGCACAAATCAGCTATGCCAGCTGATTGGAATGGGCCTCATGGTTTCTTTGCTATGGATGGCAGTGATAAAGCAATCAATCTGGTCTGGTTAGATAGCCGAGGAAAAGTAGATAAAGGGTCGCAAGGATTAAGGTTTAGCCAAAGCCGTGATGGTGGCAAAACATGGTCAGTAAATAAAACGCTTGATGCAAAAACCTGTGCTTGTTGTTGGAATACCGTTAAATTTCATAATGATGACTTTTATGTGTTGTATAGAGATAAAAAACCCTCTGATATGGCATTAGGTAAAATAGATTCTGATCTTAATTGGCAACGTGTAAGTACAGTGGGTGAATTTGGCTGGGATTTCGAAGGTTGTCCTCATGTAGGTGGTGGCTTAGCATTTGATTCAAAAAATAACTTGATTCATGCGACTGTAACAACAGGTAAAAGTGATCAGGCAGGTGCTTATTATCTTAATTCATCAAATAATGGGCTGTCGTGGTCTGAGCCAATGCTATTAGGTGATAACAGTTCTTTCCATACTGATATTGCCGCTAATAGCAATGGTGACATTACCGTGGTGTGGGACAGAGCAAGAGAAAGTGGTATGCAGATAGTTAAGGCCAGTTCATCTGATAAAGGCATTACATGGACACCAGCTGAATTGTTATCTGATGCCTTATCTCATGCTTCACATCCGATTATTATCGACATGGAAACTAAGCAACTCATTATGTGGACTGAGAGTAAAGAAAATGGTGCAACCGTTATTAAAACATCAATAATTGAATAGCTGAATGATGAAAAAAATTAAACGCTTAAAAATGCTTGTACTTGCTTTTATGATGCTTACACTATTAAGTGGCTGTAATGATGGCTTGGCGGTTAATCACTTTGTAAAAGGCTCGTTTAATCAGATTAAGGCTCACTATCAAGGGCAAGCTCACATCATCATGTTTTGGTCAAAAGATTGTGCTTATTGTCTGAAAGAGCTGGCTTTTTTAGGTGATAATCTTAATAATTACCCAACTGTTAAGTTAACTACAATCAGCACGGATATATTTTTAGATAAAGCAGCGGTTCAGCAACAAATGGAAGCCAGCAAGTTGGATGTTGTTGATGCATGGGTGTTTTCAGATGCTGTTGCTCAAAAACTCTACTTTGATGTTGACCCTCGTTGGCATGGCGAGCTACCGCTAATGTATTTGATTAAGCCTGATCGCACCATAAAACGCCAAATTGGTTATATGAAACAAGAAGATCTATTAGCTTGGCTAAAGGCTGCATCTTAAGTTTATTGGATGAAGTCGAAGCTTTAACCACTGATAGAATAGAAACAATCAGACAAAAAAAAGCCCTTGATGTTTTCACATCAAGGGCTTTTTATTCGGTATCAATCTTAACGATTGCAGATGTACATTGTTACTTCAAAACCGAAACGCATATCTGAATATTCTGGTGTAGTCCACATGGTAGTATCCTCACTAAGTTATTTAAAGTGCCATTACTTTTTGTAACGACGTTGAACACATTATCTACACATTGCTAAATTAATGAAATAAGCTAAATACCCGTTAACGGTCAGGATTTTCCTGAAGGTCCTAATTTATTACTAGGGCGATCTACAGATACTCTGAACAATAATGACGACGATACCCAAGAAATATTGGTTTGTTAACCATCTTAAGTCTGTCTCTTATACACATCTCCGAGCCCACGAGACTAGGCATGATCT
>OJGP01000142.1_pt1 | contig 14972 bp, 12 predicted proteins | sample 1594701 | NCBI WGS metagenome assembly OJGP01 (sample SAMN05416863, study PRJEB24817) | seawater metagenome | isolation source: Sea water | place: Canada:Atlantic | collected 2013-11 | reverse complement strand
ATTGGAAGCTGAGGGAATTATATTTACAGGTTCAAAGTTAGCTTTAGCCACTTTTTCTTGGTAATAAATAAAGTTCTATCTGAAATTATTAAATGTACTCACTCAAGATAATAGTGTACGTATTTCAAACTAAAATATAATTGATGTTAGACGAGTCTATATAGGGCTCAACAGGTTTTTTGATAAAAATTTAATTAATCCTTCATACCTAAGTTCAAAACCTCGCATATAATGGATATCACTCAATTCAATGTTAAGGAGTCACCGTGGTCAAAACCTTTAAGATACTTGCAGGTATAGTGTTATTTCTTGTTATTGCTTTAATTATCTTTATGGCAACACTTGACCTTAATCAGCATAAGGACAGAATTACTGCTGCTATTGAAGATGCAACGGGACGGCAATTACACCTAGAGGGTGATTTACATTTAGCCTTATCACTTACACCAACTCTGGTTATGGATAATGCAAGCTTTAGCAATGCAAGTTGGGGTTCTAAAGCCAATATGGTCAGCCTAGATAAATTTGAGATTGAAGTTGAATTGAGGCCATTTCTTTCTGGTGATCTTCAAGTTAATAGAATTATTCTAGTTGCCCCTAACATCCTACTTGAAACTAATAATGAAGGCGTTGGTAACTGGGTTTTTGCATCAACGGAAGAAGAGAGTAATGAGGCTGTTGAAGAGAAGCTTGCTTTACCCAGTATTCTTCTTCATGACATCTTAATTAAAGATGCCACTATTAGTTATAACGATGGTGTGACAGGCGAAAAAGTAACTGTCCTTATTGATGAGATGACAGAAAAATCAGCAAGTGCCGATGCCCCGATGGAGGTGGTTTTAGACTTAATTTACAACGAGGTACCTGTCTCATTAACAGGGACTTTCGGCCCACTTAATCAATTACTCGCCAACCAACACAGCCCTATTGATCTATCTGTTCTAACCAATGAGACTAAATTGACCGTTAAAGGGCATATTCTTAATCCAATGGAAGGTAAAGGGTTTAATCTTGAGACTAAATTTTATGCGGATTCATTAGACGAGATAGCGACACTAGTAGCAAGTGAGATTCCTAATATAGAAGCTATTAAATTTTCGGCTACGCTAACAGAAAAAGATGATAACTATTCGTTGAATACGTTGAAGTTTAATGTTGGTGAAACTGATTTATCAGGCGATATCACTGCAAAATTTAGTGGTGAAAGACCTGCTCTAAACCTTAAGTTATATTCCAATGAATTTGATTTAACACAATTTATGACTGAACCCAATGAGGAGCTATCTAAAATAGAGAAGCCATCTGACGTTGATGAAGAGTCAGAAATTGCGGCGCAAGAAGATGAGCAATCACAAGATAGCCTTAGCATTCCTTCTTTACCTTTTGATGATATAAAACAGAGATTGTTATTGGCAGATGCTATTGTTGATATAACAGTAAAACAAGTGAAAACCTATGGTGCAACATTTTCCGATACTACAATTACTGCTGATTTACAGGCTGGTAATTTAACCTTCAAGCCATCAACGACTATTGTTGAACAAGGTAAGTTAGCAGCTGATGTGGATTTCAATAGTGCTAAAGATGAATTGAACTTAACACTGAATGTTGATATAGATTCACTGGCTAAGTTATCCGAATTAGTGGGGATAGCATTACCAGACTTTGGACACGTTAATGTTTCAGCCGAGCTTATTGCAGACAAGGCCTATTACGCTATTAATAATATGAGCATAAACGCTGGAAACAGTGATGTAGCAGGTGAAGTGGCTATACGAGTTGGTGGAGAGCGACCTGAAATTAACGCGAAATTAACTTCTAATATGATTGATGTGGTGCAGCTAAGCAGTCAAAAAGACGAAGAAAAACAGCCAGAATCGCAGGCTAAGCAAGCAGATGATTCAGCAGAAGTGATGTCATTAAATGATTTAAAGAAAATACTGCAATTGTTCGATGGTAATGTCTCGTTAAGTGCAAAACAAATCAAAACTGACAGCTCGATCCTGACTGATACCAATATTAAAGTTGACCTACAAAATGGCGACTTAAAAGTCGAACAACTTGATAGTAATATTGATGGCGGTAAGGTCAATGGAAATTTGTCGTTTAATTCCTCTGCTGAGAAGCCTGATTTTGATATCAAACTTGATATTGATTCTTTAGCAAAATTATCAAAAATAGCAGGTAATGACTTACCCGATCTTAGCCCTGTTAATTTTGTTGGTAACGTGAGTTTTGATAAAGATAATTATTCAATTAATACCATGATATTGAAAGCAGGTGAAACAGACTTATCTGGTAATGCATCAATTAATTTAGCCAATAAAGTACCGACATTTAAAGCAGCATTGAGCTCAAACTTAATTGATTTAACAGCGTTTGAGAGTAAGGAGGCCCCAGAAAAAGAAGAGAACAAAGAGCGTATATTTTCTGAACAGCCTCTAGATTTAGCTGCATTAAATTCAGTCAATGCGACTATTTCTTTAAAAGCAAAAAAAATTAAAACAAGTAGTTTAAATATAACTAAGACGGATATTTCTTTTTTTCTAAAAGACGGTAACTTAGTAATTAAACCATTACATACCTTTATAGCAGGAGGTGAGTTATCGGGTAATGTGAGTCTAAATACGGCAAAAAAGTCGGCGGTATTATCAACAGATTTAACCTTGAAAGGGCTTGAACCTAAACAGGTTGCTGAATTAAGTGACGTTTTAACTGGCGCGAAGACAGATGTAGATATCAAAGTAACTGGGCAAGGTAAGAGCCTTAGTCAAATTATGTCAGGCTTGAATGGTAAATTTATAGTTAAGGTGGGTGATGGCGTTATTATCGATTCAGTAACAGGGGCACTAGGAGCTGATGTGTTATCTGAGATGGTTGGTTTATTGAACCCATTTTCAGAGAGTGAAGACAGCACTATTTTAAACTGTGCCGTTGTTAATTTCGATATAAAAGATGGGATAGCACGAGCTGATGAAGGTATCGCTATTTCGATGGATAAATTAAATATTCTTGGTGATGGTGATATTAACCTAAAAAATGAAGCATTGGATATTAGTCTTAAAGCAGAACCAAAAGAAGGTTTAGGTATTAGCGCAAGTAAGTTTGTGTCTTTGGTAAAGCTTGCAGGTACATTAGCGTCACCTAGTCCAGTTGCTGATCTTGGCGGCGCTTTATCGGCGGGTGCATCACTTGGTACTGCTGTAGCGACAGGCGGTTTATCTTTAGTAGTAGAAGGCTTATTAGATCGTGCTACTGCGGATCTTAGTCCCTGTGATACGGCATTAGGAATAAAGCCGAAAGTAATGCCTAAGCCTAAAGCAACAACTGCTACAGAATCCGTGAAAACAAAGCCTAGCTCATCTAAAAAGGTCGAACCAGTGATAGAGACTAATACTGTGGAAGAAAAATAGATTGAAAAAGTAATTTCACCCTCAATATTTGACCCACAATTTTATTGTGGGGGCTAGAAAATAAAGGCAGATAGAAAGCTTAATCTATCTGCCTTGTTAGTTTTTACAGTGATGGATAATCGGTATAACCTTTTGCATCACCACCATAAAAGGTATCAAAGTCAGGCGCATTAAGTTCAGCATTTTGTTTTATGCGTTCAGGGAAATCTGGATTAGCGATAAACGGTACACCGAAGGCAACTAAGTCTGATTCATCGGCAACTAAGCTTTGTTCTGCTGCTTCACCAGTGTAACCACCATTAGCTATATAAGCACCATTGAATAATTGGCGTAATTTGGCAAAATCAAAGCCATTATCATCAGCATCTTTAGCAATGCCAAAACGTTCAACAATATGTATATAAGCTAAATTAAAGGGATTTAGTTGTTCAACTAAATAATTATAAAGTGCTTGAGGTTCGCTTTCTGTCATTGAATTAAATGTGCCTGTAGGCGATAGGCGAATACCGACACGATCACCTCCCCAAACATCAGTTACTGCTTTGGTGACCTCTAATACGATACGACTACGATTCTCAAAATTACCACCATAACGATCAGTACGTTTATTAGTACCCTCTTTTAAGAACTGCTCTAATAAATAACCGTTAGCGGCGTGAATTTCTACGCCATCAAAACCAGCTGCTTTGGCATTTATAGCCGCTTGACGATAAGCTTCAACAATGCCTGGAATCTCATCTGTTTCTAGAGCACGAGGAGTTTCAAAATCGATCATGCCTTGCTCGGTAAATGCCTGTCCTTCTGTTACTGCTATGGCTGATGGTGCAACAGGTAAAACGCCTTCAGCTTGTAAGCTTGAGTGAGATACTCGGCCAACATGCCATAATTGTAAAAATATGCGACCGCCTTTTTGATGAACAGTATCAGTGACTTTTTTCCAACCATCGATCTGATCTTGTGAATAAATACCGGGTGTAAAGGCATAACCTTTTCCCTGAGGTAAAATATACGTGGCTTCAGCGATGATCAAGGCTGCTGATACACGCTGCCCATAATATTCAGCATTCATATCATTAGGTATATCGCCGGGCTGTGTTGCACGAGAACGTGTTAGAGGAGCCATAACAATACGATGTGGTAGCTCAACGGCACCAAGTTGTTGCTCACTAAAAAGAAATTTGTAGTTCATGGGTATACTGTTTCCTAGTTAATTGTCGAAGCGATATAAATAGTGTGAAACAAAATTTTATTGTATCAATACTATATTTAGTATACTTTAGATACTATAGAACGTGTAAAGCTAAAACAAGTACGCACGAATTTGATAGTTAGTTTCAAAGAGGTGCCTAATGGCGGAAACAAAGGCGCAAGCCGCAAAAAATAATTTGGATGCATTAATTTCACCAGCTGATTGTGATGATATGAATGAATGCCCTGTTGCCACAGCAATTGATGTTATTGGCGGGAAGTGGAAAGTCATTATTCTTTATCATTTACGAGGTCAAACACAGCGGTTTGGCGAGTTAAAACGGAGTATTCCTAGAATTACTCAAAAAATGCTAACCAATCAACTTCGCGAGTTAGAACGTGACAAACTTGTTACACGTCATGTCTATGCACAAGTACCGCCTAAGGTTGAATATACTTCGACTGAATTAGCCGAAAAACTGAATCCTGCTTTAGATTTATTATGTGCTTGGGGGAGTGAATACCAGCTTGCACATCAGGAGTGAATTTTGAAAAAGATACTTAATAATTCATAGAACTAAGGTATATTGATACTTACATCAATCATTTAAATACGATGGTCAATAGCTAGAGAGTGTGAGTTGGCTAAAAAGCATTATTGTTTTTAATATCTGGCTAGTTTTTATTAAAGTTTGAGATATCTTTGCATGTATATGAAGGCGTTTATTTTTTCGGTAAGTATAGCTTTTACTGCTCTATTTGTTGTTACGGCACAAGCATTTGAAATTGATTCATCGAAGTTTCTAGTTAATGGTTTTGGAACACTAGGTCTTACGAAGGGTGGGAGTGATCGTGTCTCTTCTCGAAATAATGTTGCACAAGATGGTGTGTTTGATGAATGGTCTGTTGGTATTGACTCCAGAATAGGCCTCCAATTAGATTATTACCCAACTGAAAAATTAACATTCTCAGCTCAATTTGTAGCAGCTGATCGAGAAAAAAACTCACTAGATAAGTCAGTTCATTCAGCTTATATCGGCTATAAAATAACCCCCTCTCTTGAGCTTAAAATTGGTCGGATTGCAGCTAAACTCTTACTGCTTTCTGACTATAAGCATATCGGTTATGCTCAATTGTGGGCCCACCCATCTCTAGAGTTTTATGGGAATTCCACAGCAGATTATGGTGATGGTATTGCCCTAATCTATGATAAGCCTTTGTACGGCGGCCACCTAAGAACACAGGCGTGGCTTAACAAGTCTGAATTCTCTCGTTTTTCTGAAAAGCTCAGAACTCTAGAAGTTGAACCTAGCTACGGAATTATTAGTACATGGGAAAACGAGAAATGGACTTATTCTTTTGTCTATGCGGCTTTAGATTTTAATAATGGAGATAAAGAGTATCTACCGTTACAAAATGCAATAAGAGCCGTAGAGCCTATTTGGCCATCATCAAAGGGGCTTGTTGATGACGTCGCTCTTGACGATACAACGGGGCACTATTATGGCTTTGCTATTGGTTATAGTGACAATGACTGGGTTTTAAGAACTGAATTCAGCTTATCAAAAACAAAATCATTTTATAATGATACAAAAAATGCTTATGTGTTGGCAGGTCGACGGTTTAACACTTTTACGCCCTATATTTCTGCTGCTACCCTTAAAAATGAACGCACCCATATCCCTTCTTATCAAACTAACCCATTTCTTCCTAGTAACATCAATGCGTCAGTAGCTACTTTACAACAACAGTTACAGCAATATGCTGACTATTTTCATTATGATCAACAAACAGTAAGCTTGGGTATACGTTGGGATGTTGAACCGAAGCTTGCGCTTAAGGCTCAGTGGGACCATACATGGATTGGAGCTTACGGTGGCGCTCGAAACCAACAGCGTGAAATGAGTGGGGCTGCTGATACAGTCGATCGGTTTACAGTAACGATGGATTTCATTTTCTAATGAAACCAATATTTAACCTTATTGTTCTATTGATCATTGGCCTGATATTTCCGGCGAGTGCGGAACTTGTCGTTATTGCTAATAAAGATATGGGTACGGAAGGGCTCACTCGAAAAAAGGTTATTGATATTTATATGGGCAGAAACTCAGTGTTTGCTAATGGAAAAATAGCCATACCTCTAGATCAGAGTGTTGATTCGGATGCCAGAAGCCAGTTTTATGAAAAACTTGTTGGTAAAAACATGAGTGAAATTAATGCTTATTGGGCCAGACTATTATTTTCTGGGCGTGCTAGGCCACCGCGTGTTATCAAAAGAGAGGAAGAGATCGTTGATACAATTACTGAAAGTAGTTCTGTAATAGGCTATGTTGATTCTAGTCAGTTAACCGATAAAGTTAAGGTGATTATACGTGTGGAATAAATTGACTCGACGAATATCAATTCGATTAGCAATATTATTGACTATTGTAGCTGTTTTCATCGTCGCTATTAATGCCTCCTTTATCTATAGCCGTAGTAATCAGGCTGGATTAATTCATGCTAAGCATAATGTTCAGCAGTTGATTGAAGCTGTTAGAAACACGGCAGCTATTTCTGCTTACGTTGAAGATAAGGTGTTAGGCAAAGAAGTTGTTGATGGTTTGAAAGCGAGTGATTTAATTTCTGCAGTAGAACTTAGAACAAACTCTGAGATCTTATCTAGTCGAGGCGTATTCGAACAAAGTAGGAAGAATAACTGGGTTCAATATTCCTTACAGTCTCCGTTTGATAAAAATGAGCTGATAGGGATGCTTATTGTGCAGACGGATCAACATTCGATTAAGACCATTGCAGATAAATCTGCAATGGAATATGTCATTTTTATGAGTTTACACTCTGTGATATTAATTTTTGCAGTCGTTATTTTATTAAACTATCAGCTTATTTCAACAGTAAAATCTATTGCATCCAGCTTGCACGGAATAATTCTAGGCAGTAGTCAGCGAGTTCATCTTCATGGCCGCCATAAAAACGATGAAATCGGCATGTTGGCATCCGATATTAATCAGCTTCTAAGTTCTGTTGAAGAAACATTAGTTGTAGAGAGAGGCTTGCGTGAAGAAGTTGAAAGTCTAGAACGGCGCTTTAGAACTATTTTTGAACAAGGCTCGGGTGGAATAGCTTTAATTGATAGCAATGGTTTCTTAAAAGTGAATAATCCTTCCTTTGCAAAAATTCTGGGTGTCGATTTGATGCAGCGGATTGTGAGCTACAAGGGATCACTAGTGGATATTTTAACGCCTGATTCTGATAGTTTTCAGAATGCAATAGAGTTGGCGCTGAACAAAAGAACACCTGTATCAATTGACATTGAATTAAACGAACAAACGGAAATACGCTGGGTACATTGTTTAATTTCTCAAATGAAAAATGATGCAAATGAACCCTTACTAGAAATTAATATGCATGATATTTCAGAGAGACGGAATAGAGAACAGCAGTTTAAAATCAGATCTGAGTTAGATCCTTTAACAGGCTTACTTAATAGAAGAGCAGGCAAAGAAAATATTCAAAGCTTGATGGATGGGGCTGCAAAAGCCTCAGAACAATATGCTTTGCTAATGATTGATCTGGATAATTTTAAACCCGTTAATGATACTTATGGCCATGATGCTGGTGATAAAGTTTTGATGAGTATAGCGAATATGATAAAAGAAACTATTCGCTCAGACGATCTTATTATCCGATGGGGCGGTGATGAATTTGTCGTATTTATCAAGCAGAATGATCAATCACTTGATGCTAGTCGAGTCGCAGAAAAGCTATTAGACCTTATTCAATCTTCAATTAAGATTAAGAATGGTGAGTCTATAAACATTGGTGCTAGTATTGGCATTGCTGTTTATCCTGAGCATGGATTCGATGTTGATATACTGGTTCAGCGTGCTGATAAGGCGATGTATCAGGTCAAAGCTAAAGCTAAAAATGGCTTCGGATATTACAGTTCAGCCTTATTTTCTGTAAATAGTGATTAGATTTGTTTAGGCTGGCTCTAAAAGCAAGTAATTGATTGTTAGTAAAACCAATAATAGCCAAATAAGAATTATCACTATAGCGGCTAAGTAAGATGCTGTTTTTTCATTCTTAATAGATTCTCGGGCTCTAGCCTTACATTCTAACATTACAGCATTCGGAACTAGTTTTATGGCTAATAAAATCCCTAGAGGCAATAAGATTAAATCATCCAAATAACCGATGATTGGAATAAAATCAGGTATTAAGTCGATAGGACTTAGAGCATAAGTGACAATGGCAGCAACCACCAGTTTTGCATACCATGGGGTTCTAGCATCGCGGCTTGCAAAATATAAAGCATAAATGTCGGCCTTTATACTACAGGCAGCACTTTTTAATCGTTCGATGAATGAACTCATTAAAATGAGCGTCCGAGAATTAGTCTAGTAGACTAACGATTCAATGCATCCTCATCACCCTTGAAATTGGGGTTGATAAAGTTGGTGTCTATTGATGCTTCTGTATCAGTGCCGTCAAGTAGTGCACCCGCACGTTCTGGTAGTACACGTTGATCAGATAAGTTGCCTAGTTGTTCGTTGCCAACAGATAAGTGGTCAAACATCTTTTTATAAGAACCAGCCATATCTTTGAATAGCGTGGCCGTTTGGTCATAGTGTTCATGAACTTGTGATTTATATGTGTCTAATTCAGCTTGCTGATGGCTTATTTTTTGTTCGTATTCTTGCATTAAACTTTGGATTTCAGCCTGACCACCAGATGCTTTTCGACGACCTAATACAAAGCCAGCAATCGCAGCGAAAATAACAGCGATGATCAATATTCCCCACATTTCATTTGTAGACATAATTTGTTCCATTAATTAGTTGCAAATAGCATAGCGTGTGAGCCTAGTCTTTGGCAAAGATAACTATGTAATTTGATAGTTTAAGTACACAAGGGGTTTGATAGGGTTTAATTAAAATCACGAATATTATTAATAATGTTTTGGGTTGTAGGCTTAACCCCACGCCAAACCCGAAATGCTTCAGCTGCTTGTTCAACTAACATGCCCAGACCATCAATCGTTTTAGCTGCCCCATATTGCTTAGCCCATATAATAAAAGCCGTATCGGTATTGCTATACATCATGTCATAACAACAGGCATTATCATTTAGTAGTGTGTCGGGAAGCGGTGGAACTTCACCATGCAAGCTGGCAGAAGTTGCGTTGATGATCACATCAAACGTGCCTGTTATTTCATCAAAACCAATGCCCGAGATAGTGCCAAACTCATTAAATAATTCAGCTAAATCGTGTGCTTTACTCGCTGTACGATTCGCAATGATTAATTGTTGTGGTGAATAAGAAAGCAATGGCTCAATCACCCCACGGGCTGCACCTCCAGCGCCAAGGAGAAGGACTCGTTTGCCGGTTAATTCAACCTGATTATTATCGGTTAAATCACGACATAGGCCAATGCCATCTGTATTGTCGCCATATAGCGAGCCATCATCATTAAAGACAATGGTATTAATGGCGCCAGCACGTTGAGCATGGTCACTTCTGTTTTCAACTAATTGCCACGCAATTTCTTTAAATGGCACCGTAATATTGATGCCTTTAAAACCTTCAGCTTGTAGTTGCTTTAAACCTAACGCTAAATTATCCAGTGGCATCTCTCGGGCAATATAATCCAAATCTTGCTCAGTCTGTTGTGCAAACTCAGTATGAATTAATGGCGATTTGCTATGGTTAATCGGATTGCCAATGACGGCGTAATGATCGGTCATTTTTGCTGTGCTAATAATTGAGCAACGTGTTTGGCAAAGTAGGTCAAAATTCCATCTGCACCGGCACGTTTAAAAGCGATCATACTTTCGATTATGACGGCATCTTTCTCTAACCAACCATTTTGAATTGCAGCTTGTAGCATGGCGTATTCACCACTGACTTGATAAACAAAGGTGGGTTTTTGGAAGGTGTCTTTGACACGACGTAAAATATCTAAATAGGGCATACCCGGTTTGACCATCACCATATCCGCGCCTTCGTAAATATCTAATGCCACTTCGTGTAGCGCTTCATTACTATTGGCAGGGTCCATTTGGTAGCTGTACTTATTGCCTGAACCCAAGTTGCCGGCAGAACCTACCGCATCACGGAAGGGGCCATAAAAGCTCGATGCATATTTAGCCGAGTAAGCCATAATTTGAGTATTGATGTGACCGTGTTGTTCGAGCGCTTGTCTTACGGCACCAATGCGGCCATCCATCATGTCAGAAGGGGCGACCATATCGGCACCTGATTCAGCATGTGAGAGTGCTTGTTTGACTAAAACCTCAACGGTTTCGTCGTTGATAATATAACCCGAATCATCGATTAAACCATCTTGCCCATGGGTGGTGAATGGGTCTAATGCAACATCGGTCATGATGCCTAGTTCGGGAAACTCTTGTTTTAAAGCTCGCACTGCGCGCTGAGCTAAACCATCAGGGTTAAAGGCTTCATGAGCATTGTCTGATTTGGCTTCCGGCGGCGTAACTGGAAACAAAGCCATAGCCGGTACACCTAAAGTATGGACTTGCTCAGCTTCTTTTAATAATAAGTCGATGCTTAAACGTTCAACACCGGGCATTGAGGCAACAGCTTCGCGTTGATTAGATCCTTCTAGCACAAAGCAAGGGTAAATCAAGTCGTTTACCGATAAGCTGTTTTCTCGCATAAGATTTCTAGAGAAGGTGTTTTTTCTAAGACGGCGAGGGCGTTGGTTTGGAAAGCCACTGATTGGTGATGAATAACTCACAAAAATTCCTTTAACACATAGACGATATAGGGGAATGGTAACGCCATTCATTAAAATTGTCTGCTATATCATTAGTCTTTGACTATGTAGATTGTTTATATTTTCGAACAAATCTATGCAAGAGTTTGTTATATTTTGTAAATAATATAAAAAGAGCGAAATAGAAATGAAAAGTAAGATTGGTGTTGTGCAGATGAGCTCTTCAGATGTAGCTGAAGATAATTTAGCGTTTGCATTAGCACAGCTGCAGCAAGCAGCAGAGCAAGGGATCGATTTGGTCGCCTTCCCTGAAACATTTCTATATGTCGGACAAGACCATCAAGCGAAGCATCGAGCCGCTCAAAGCATAGATGGTCAGATAGTTGATACTTTCCGTGAGTACGCCAGTAAATATGATTTATCTGTTTTACTGGGAAGTATGTATGAATCAATTCCTGATGATAATGAGCGCTTATACAACACGTCGGTACTCATTAATCGACAGGGTGAACTGAACGCGGTGTATCGCAAAATTCATATGTGTGATGCACCTGCATTAGGTTATAACGAGTCCGATGGTATAAAAGCGGGTGATACGCCTGTTGTGGTTGACCATGAAATAGGCAAAATGGGTTTGACCATCTGTTATGACTTACGTTTTCCAGAGTTATTTCGTCATTTAACGTCAAAAGGAGCGGAAATAATCTTTGTGCCTGCGGCATTTTTTTTGTACACGGGTAAACATCACTGGCTACAATTACTGACTGCTAGAGCGATAGAAAATCAAGTCTATATCGTTGCGCCTAATCAGTGGGGAGAGCATCATGAAGGACGGATATCGTATGGCAGTAGTGTCATTATTGATCCTTGGGGTAGTGTTATTTGCTGCACATCCGAACGAGTAGAGTTGGTATCAGCAGTAATCGATATGGATTACTTGCAAAAAGTTAGATCCAATATGCCTTTACTGAACCATGGCAGACCAGAGTTGTACGCTGATTAAGTCAATGCTTTTTTTCGTAGGAAAATAAAGAGTAATAATTGTGATTTTCAGATGGACTAAACACCTCTCGATGAGATAAAATTGCAAGGATTTTGTCTGGGTAGAACCTCATGTTCGCCCTGTTATTTTTATCTGGTGGAGGTTTCCCTTGCGAACAAGCGCTTTAATTGCTCTTGAAGATGGTACGGTCTATCACGGTGAATCAATTGGTGCTATTGGGCAATCAGTTGGTGAAGTCGTGTTTAATACGTCAATGACTGGCTATCAGGAAATTCTGACCGACCCTTCATACTGTCGTCAAATTGTTACGCTGACTTATCCGCATATCGGTAATGTTGGTGTTAATACTGAAGATGAAGAATCAAATAATATTTTTGCGAGCGGATTAATTATTCGCGACCTATCGCCTGTTGTGAGCAACTGGCGTAGTGAAGAAGCTCTAGATAGTTATTTGGAACGTCATAATGTTGTTGGTTTAGCCGGGATTGATACACGCGCATTAACACGTCGTTTACGCGACAAAGGTGCAATGAAAGGTTGCATCGTTGCTGGCGATAATATTGATATTGAAGCAGCTATCGCTGCGGCTCAAGCTTTTGATGGCCTGAAAGGCATGGATTTAGCGAAAGTAGTTACAACTGAAAAAGCATATGAGTGGGATAAATCGTGCTGGCATTTGTCAGGTGAGTCTCAAGCTGCTCCAGAACGTTTTCATGTGGTTGCGTATGACTTTGGCGCGAAGAGTAATATCTTACGCATGTTAGTTGAACGTGGTTGTAAGTTGACCGTTGTGCCTGCGCAAACTTCAGCAGAAGATGTTTTGGCGATGAACCCTGATGGTGTGTTCTTATCGAATGGTCCTGGTGATCCTGAACCCTGTATTTATGCGATTGAAGCAATCAAAATATTACTAGAAAAAGAATTACCGATTTTTGGTATTTGTTTAGGTCATCAATTACTAGCGCTAGCATGTGGTGCAAGCACCGCCAAAATGAAATTTGGCCATCATGGCGCCAATCATCCAGTGCAAGAAATGACCGGTGGCTTAGTGATGATAACGAGTCAAAACCATGGTTTTGCAGTTGATCAAACCTCATTGCCTGACACTTTAGATGCAACACATATTTCATTGTTTGATGGCTCTTTACAGGGTATTCATCATGCAACTAAGCCAGCATTTAGTTTCCAAGGGCACCCTGAAGCAAGCCCTGGCCCACAAGATGCGGCACCTCTATTTGATCATTTCATCGATCTACTTGAAACAGCGACAGGTAAGTAAACTACGATGGCAAAACGTACTGATATTAAAACCATATTAATTCTTGGTGCTGGTCCAATTGTAATTGGTCAGGCCTGTGAGTTCGATTATTCTGGTGCACAAGCATGTAAAGCATTACGCGAAGAAGGTTATCGTGTTGTTTTAGTGAACTCAAACCCAGCTACGATCATGACTGATCCTAATATGGCTGATGCAACTTACATTGAACCTGTAACGTGGCAAGCGGTTAGCAAGGTTATTGAAAAAGAACGCCCGGATGCGGTATTACCAACAATGGGTGGTCAAACAGCATTAAACTGTGCGCTTGATTTAGAACGCCACGGCATATTAGAAAAATTCGGCGTTGAAATGATTGGTGCTGATAGCGAAGCGATCAATAAAGCGGAAGATCGTGATTTATTCCGTGCTGCAATGACTAAAATTGGCTTAGATATGCCAAACTCAGCGATTGTACATACACTTGAAGAAGCCTTAGAGGCTCAAAAAGAGCTAGGCTACCCAACCATTATTCGACCTTCATTTACGATGGGTGGAAGTGGTGGCGGTATCGCATACAATAAAGAAGACTTTATTGATATCTGCCAACGTGGCTTATACATGAGTCCGACTTCTGAATTATTGCTTGATGAATCCATTATTGGTTGGAAAGAATATGAAATGGAAGTGGTGCGTGATCGTAAAGATAATTGCATCATTATCTGTTCAATCGAAAACTTTGATCCTATGGGTGTGCATACTGGTGATTCAATCACTGTGGCGCCAGCGCAAACATTAACCGATAAAGAATATCAAATCATGCGTAATGCTTCGATAGAAGTATTGCGTGAGATTGGTGTTGATACTGGTGGTTCAAATGTACAGTTTGCAGTGCAGCCTGAGACAGGTCGATTGATTATCATCGAAATGAACCCGCGTGTGTCTCGTTCATCTGCTTTGGCTTCAAAAGCAACTGGTTTCCCGATTGCAAAAGTCGCAGCTAAACTGGCTGTGGGTTATACCCTTGATGAATTGCAAAATGAAATCACGGGTGGCGCGACACCAGCTTCATTTGAACCAACAATTGATTATGTTGTGACGAAGATACCTCGTTTCACATTTGAAAAATTCCCACAAGCAGATAACCGTTTAAGCACACAGATGAAATCTGTCGGTGAAGTGATGGCGATTGGCCGTAATTTCCAAGAATCTTTACAAAAAGCTTTACGCGGTTTAGAAATTGATCGTGATGGCCTGACTGAAATTACAGATTTAACGGCTGATGATGTTGCTGATACTTTACGTCGTGAATTACGCCTACCTGGCTCTGATCGTCTTTGGTATGTGGCTGATGCTTTCCGTTATGGTTTTAG
>OJGP01000140.1_pt1 | contig 15117 bp, 18 predicted proteins | sample 1594701 | NCBI WGS metagenome assembly OJGP01 (sample SAMN05416863, study PRJEB24817) | seawater metagenome | isolation source: Sea water | place: Canada:Atlantic | collected 2013-11 | reverse complement strand
CGTCGGCAGCGTCAGATGTGTATAAGAGACAGGTCTAACTAAAATATTTATATCAACGGGTTCATCACCATTGTTCATTTCAAACTGGATGTTATCTTCACTTGAACCATATCCAGACGAATGAACTAATTTATCAGCTGAGTATATGTGGTATTCTTTTTTAGAATGTCTTGATAAATCTGATGGTTGGATGTTTATTGGAGTCCCACCTAAGTTTGCTAAGTCTTGTAATGAATATAATGAGACACTATCAACAGGAATCTTTGAGGAAACCAATATATCTTTATTTTGAAATCTATCTATTGCCATTTCATATCCTCGTTAACTTGCTGCTGTACTATTATCTTCTTGTGCATCATCACTAACCACATTTTGGTAAGTATTATTTTCGTTTGGTGGTGTTGGCCATGATATTGTTGGCTCTTCAGGTAGTTGTGCTGTTACTTCGAATGAACATTTATCTCCTAAAATAAAAGTACCATCATCTCTTGTACCAAAGTTTGTTGTTATTTGATATAACGCATTTTCTACTAACTGGTTATTAGGTATATCATATGTAAGTTGATGTAATGGGTAATGTGGTGCGTCTGAACCAAGGTATGTTTGTCCCATTGTTACTATACGACCTTTTGATGCATCCCTTCTTCTCATAATAGCCGCATATGCACCTACATTAGCACTACCAGCTTGTACTCTAAAACCAACTAGTGCTCTAATATTAAGATTTCTTCCTGACTCTATCAATTCCTTAGTAACTCTATATCCATATTGTTGTAGTGGAGGCCCATATACTGTATTATCCCATGCAATTTCTTTATGACCTGGAAAAGTAATATAACCATCTGTTGCGTTTACAGTATCCTCACTACTCCAACTTATACCACCAAAGTGAGTATTGTTTCCGTATCTCATCGATGCCTTAACCTCTTGTCCACCTTCTTTTTTACCAGGTGGTAAAGTTCCACCAGCGTTACCTCTGAATGAAGGTGCTGCTGGGGATAATTCATATCTACCACTAAATTCATCTTTTGGTTCAACCAACTCATCACCCCTTATAGGTTGTAATGTACTACCAACTTGGTAATACATTTTTGATTCTTTTACAAAATTTTGGTTTATTACCTCATTTGTGAAATCCGGTAATGGTGTAATTAACTCATTTGATAGCTGTGGGATAGTACGGTTGTATACTTGTGATTCAAACACAGTAGTTGTGCCTGGTATTCTTTTATACCCATATTCTTTATCTGAATCTTCTGGTAGCGTATAAGATACAATTTGCTTTGAACTATTTCTTCGTATGTTACGATAGTTTTCAGACTCATTTTGTACTGTTATATTTATTCCAGTATCTTGTGAAGGTGTAGTTGTTGCTGCCATTATCTTACCACTTTAAATATGAACCCATCGAAATATTGTTTGTTACCACTTCTATCAACTCTAAATTCGAATTGATAAAATCTCTCAGGTTGTAATGTATTAAATCTAAAATCAAAGAAGTTTCCTGCTGAATCACAACTAACCTTTGTATAAGTTGTATCAAACGGAATCAACACTAAATTTGTTTCTACATCTCTAACCTGGTAATAAGTAGTTGATGGGAGATATTTAATTTGGTTGTATGGTGCCGAATTGGTAAAACTTCTTTGAGGATATGTTTCTCTACCAACAACTCTTAATTTAGATGTTGATAATTCTTTATATTCTGTTTTTAGGTTCTTCATATATAATGTGATATCATCTGATATCAATGATGATAGTGACCCAGTAGCAAAAGAAGAATCATCCCACTTAACTTCCAAAGTAGGAACATATATAGTATGAGTATCATTTGAGAAAAACTTAGATGAGCCATATCGTATAGAACCACTTTCATCAGTAGAACTTCTTTTTATGATAAACCCATCGTTTGGTCTTGAACCACTTAATATATCTTTTATATACTTTGTTACATCAACATTCAAATCAGATGTATATTTTTCAAAACTCTGAGAATACTTAGTTCCATCTATTGATGAGGTGTACCAAGTGGCTCCACCTTCGTTCTTTATGTAACCCGCTTCTGTAATTGGTCTTGTACTTAGTGAACCTGAATATGTTATTTTAAAATCATCCAAAGAACCAGTTCCACCATCTGATGCTGTATTGTAATATGTGTATGCGAATATATAATCTCCATCTAACACTGGTGTGAATGATATGTTCTGTTGCCCATTAGATGTATATGAAGATACTAAATTTGATACACCAGTTCTTATTGGTAACCCACTAGTGTCATATAATGTAAAATCGATTGAGTTAAAGTCTCCAGGAAATATAGATGCTGAAATTTGGTAGTTTAAACCTGATTGTAATGTTTGTGAATATTGAGCATCTGCTCCACCATTAGTAGCATATAAGTTTAACTTAGATTCTGATGCGAACATTCTAATTTTAGAACCCACTTCTTCATTTACTCTATTTCGTAATTTAAACTTACCTTCATTTTGAGTAAACGTTTCCCAATTAATTAAATTACCTTCTTTTTGATAAACGTAAACTTCATCAAAAGAACCTGTTGTGGATGTTCCATCACCACTTCCATCAAAGAAAGTAAATCTTAATTCGTGCTCACCCGTCTCAGTTGCGCTTAAATTAAATGATTGAGTAGATGATGCTGTTATAGCACTAATCATACCTTCATAATCACCCTCTGTTTTAACAATACCACTTGGTGTTTTAATTCTAAATGCCACATCATCGAATGAAGAAGGGTCTATTTGAAATTGTACACCATAGTTAATACTATTTTGTAGGTATGCTGGGAATACTAATGTAGTTCCTGCGAAGTTAGATGCTGATATTATTAGTTTATTATTTTCAACTAATGTGAATGGGCTATTACCATTAAAATCGTTAATTGATTCTGTTAGGAATGCAGAACCACTTCCATTTACAAATCCTTCGTATAAAACAACACCTGTAGTGGGAGCTACTTCAACTTCACTTCCGTTAAAGATTTGTGTTTTAGAAACACCCCATACGTTTTTTGAATCTCTGTATTTCCAACTACTACCTACTTTTGAAATAGGTGTATCAAAATATTGCCCAGTTCCTTCAGACCAACTTTGTGAAATAGGATATACTTCTAATGTATATTCTGTTTCTACCTCATCATCACCAACAGAAGTTAGGTTTAATTGATAGTTTGCGGTTGATGGTATTTCATTTAATGATATTGATTTAGATATTTCAGTTAAATCAAACTTAGATAAAATTCTACTATTACCCATATGTATTGAGTTGGATTCCTCATCAAAGAACTTGGTAACCTCTAACACTTCATCTAAGCCCGTGTTTTGTTCTTTACGAGTATTTAACTCATAAATTGTAGTATCCTTTTGTCCGTATATTCTGTAAATCATACTATATCCTCGTTTAGAACTGTTGTGTTATAACCTGTCCTCTAATATCTGAATTTGGAAACTTCACTTCAAATATAGATGGGTCTTTAGGTGGATAAATAATACCACCTTTGGTTGCGTTAATTATACTATATTTGTTTGGTGAATAGTTACCATTAAATTTATTTACAACTTGTAACCCACCCTTACCTTGTTTATCAGGTCTAACTACAGTTTGAACTCCATCTACTTTATCAATCTCTACATATAATTTAGATAAATTAATTGGTTCGTTAATTCTCCAATTATCTATATTAAAATAACTTTTTAATCTATCTATCGTTCTTAGTAAAACTTCGTTAGAGTTAAATTCTGGCATAACTATAATTTCAAAGTTAATACCAATGTTTACTATATGTGCATTTTTTATATTCACAGCATCTGTTAGTATTCTATGATACGAAATATAGTTTTTTAAATTATACTTAGTTGCATCATTTAAAGCTTTTAAAGTTTTTTCATTATCGTATCCACAAGTATATAAATTTAATGCTAGTGGGTTTGGTATTTCGGTATTAATATACTGACCATCTACTTTTGAATTTTCAGTTTGATAATCTTGAACTAAATATGCTTTAGCTACTGAACCGAATTGTGGTGGGAGAGCGTAACATCTCATTACATAATCTTCCCTAGTCACAGTTCTATTTTGTGCTGCAAAGAATGCCATAGCATTCTGTCTAATTTCTTCTTGTGATTCTGTAGTCTTACCACCCACAGCTGCGTTTGGATTTGAACATGCTAATGATTGTCTACAAAATGATACTACATTTTTATTTAGATTTATTTCATTTTTAAAATTAGTAGTACTTGATACAACATTTACTAAATCATTAGCAGGAACATTATCTATAATACCATTACCAACTAAGTAGGTAACAGTCAATGTTGTGTTTTGTGGTGCTACTCCATATGTTTTTGTATATAAAAAGTTAGATGGGTCTAATGATGAATCTAAATTTTGATGTTCTGTATAAAGTGCTGAACCTACATTATCAGGATTTGGTATTATTTCTTCATCTGCGTTCGATGATATACCAGCTCCAAATCCAATAACCATAATTCCATCATCTTCAAAATTTGTTACATATCTTTTGGGAACTCTATTTAATTCTAATAGGTAAGGAGTATCACCACTATACTGATGTAAGTATGTTGAGTTATCCTCATTGTTATCTATTTGTTCAAATACAGTATCTTGCGCTAAGTAAGGAACTCTAGTCCAAGTATCACCATCTGAATCGGATATGTTTTTTACTCTTATTAAATTATCTGCTTCAATTTTAATTTTATCATAAATTTTAGCTTGGCCAAATTCAAATGTTTTAACTTCTTCTTTACCACTTGTAGCTTTTATTTGTTTTTTTAGTAAGTAGTAAACCGGCTCATTCGTACTTTCATCAATTTGATAAACTGATACTTCGGTTGCATCGAATGATGAAGAGAATGAGAAGTCGACTGATGATATCGTTGTGAATTCAACATTACTAAAATCAGTTGAACCAATAACCATACCTTCTGATAATGTCATAGCATAATCAAAATCAGGTTTTACATTATCACCCACACCAGTTGCGGGTACTAATTGGAATACATCAATTGTTACTGATGCTGGAATAATATTCTTAGGTTTATATCCTAAAGAGTTTACTATATTAAACAAATTTGTATTTTCCTCAGCAGTGGTTAATAACGATTCTCTTAATTGTGTATCTGTATAGAATGATAGCACATCACCTACATACGATGCCATTTCCATAAACATCATACCAGGAGATGATTCGTTAAAATCATTGTAAGTATTTGGGAAGTAGTTTTTAGAAAACTCAATTAGGTTTTTTCTAAACTCTCCAAAATCTCTACCGATTAACGATACATCCTTTTGTACTAAATCTGATTTCTTTTTATTTGCCATATCTTTAACCTATTCTATTGTACTTCCAGCTGAATCATAAAAAATTATTATCTGTTGGTTTGCCCCTTGCTCTGTAATCCTAAAGCTTAATTCTATTTTTACAAAATTTCTATCAGGTTCTGTTTTAACATCTATGTTATCAATAACTATATAGGGTAACCAAAATTTGATATCTTCTGAGAGTGTTTCTGAGATTCTTTCATCTAAGTCAATATCTATGTTTTCAAAGAGTAAAGAATACACATCAGAACCAAAATCAGGTTGAAATGGTCGTTCACCTTTTCTAGTCAATAATAGATTCTTTAAATTAGATGTTGCCTGTTCTTCTGTTGTATAACTTTGAGCAAATAAACCATTGGGTTTACCAAATGGTAATTTAACACCAACTGCTACATCTTTTTCAAAATCTATTGGATTATAGAAATATTCTTTTCTCTCCCTAGCCATCACTATCTACCCTTCTTCTTATCAATCGCTTTCATCAATTGAGAATAATCTTTTGTCATAGCTCCCATTACGTTTGCTACTTCTTGATTGTTAGTATCAACAGGCCTTCCATCTATATCAGTTGTTGGTACTACTGAAGTAGAACCACCTTGCATAAATGATTGAGCTTGATTAGATGAAAATTGGGTATCATTCAGATTTCTCCACTCACCACTTTCTGCAACCTCATTTAACATCTCATTTAACATTGGATTCTTAATAAATGTTTTTTGTTCTGTTTCTACATGAGGAGCAGCTGCAAGAATTTCTGATAGGTTAATATCTAATGGGTCTTTCTCAACCCTCACCTTTTTAGAATTTACTTCTCTAATGATGGGTTTTTTAGATTTCTTAACCTCAGATAAGATAGGTTTGAGTTCTTCTCTAACTACCTTTCTTACTACTAATTCCAATAATTGTGCTAATTCTTTTGCTTTCATAATTGTGTACTTTATATATAAATATTAAAAACTTTCTTTTTACACCAATCCAACCCAAGGTAATGGTGATGGAAATGGTGGAAGTGGTGTTAGAGGGGTTCCCGGCGTTACTAATTCAGTTTGTAATCCACCAACAGTCTTTAAATGATTGGTAAATGCGATTACTAATTTTGTTGCAAATGGAATTCCATATGGAATTTTTTGCGGCCCGTCTAAGAATGCTGTTAATAAGTCTGCCTGTAGTGCTGGTATAACTCCGCCATTGTTTATAATGTGGGTTATTGGAACGGGTATTCCTACAGTTCCAGTTGATAACGCCATATTTCCTGGATGAAATGGTATAGGTGACATTGTGGTTGATAACCAATATGTTGATGTTACATTTGCCCAATCTGTGAAATGGTTTATTTTTGGTTTCCCCTCAGATTTTCTTATATTATCAAATGTTTTCATTATAGCTATTTTAATTGGAGCGTATGGTGCTTGTGTCATTACCATATTAGCATGAAGTGATGTCATAGAAGGTTTTACTGCTTTATGATACTCTGATGCTATCTTCTCAGCGGTTTCTTCATGAGTCTTTCCTTCTGTGGTTGCGTTAAGGTAACCACCTACTACAGGTATAAATGTTGACCAAAGTGCTGGCATATTATTGTTTCATTGCTTTTATATCACTATGAATAGCGGCAACCTTACTAGCGTTAGTAGCGGGTCCAGTTGGTCCAACTCCCGTTGCATATGTAGCGGCTGCTGAGGTTAAATCTTTTAATTCACTTGCTAACTTTTCAATGGCTGTAAATAGCTTATCCATCTCCATTTGCCAATTAGGCGTTGAGTTGATAATATCTTTTTTAGCAGCTATTATAACACTTTCGTTTTTAGCATTTAAAAATATTCTATCGGAGTTCATTAGTATAGATGGTTTGGAATATTGACCCGGAGCATCTGCTCCACCAATACCCGATTGGGCTGGTGTTAGTTTTATTTTTTGTGATGAACCTAACCATATAGATGAAAGGTCATCATTAACATCTTCTATAATAAATTTATTGTAAGAACCACCACTCTTTCTACCATTTGATATAATTGTAATTGGGTCGTTATCTGTGGATGATAACCAAGATGGTGTTTTAGTTGTATCAGCCCCCGTCGGTGTATATCCGAATCTCATTGAGTGTCCGAATCTACCTTCTAAAAGAACATCTCCAATAAATGGTTGTATAGAACCTACATCATCTCTTTCAGTAAATCCTTTTCCTAAATCCTTATCATCAGTTCCACCACTAACACCAGGTACACCAGCAGCTGCAGCTGCATATTTTGCAGCACCTGCGGTTGATGAGATTAATGTTTTGGATGTTGGTAATGCGTTATTATGAGGATTCTTTTGTATGGAAATAGGATTCAAATAATAATATGTTGTATTTGAATTTCTTTTTGTGGGTTCTGATTCACCAGATGCACCTTGTAGTATTATTACAGATTCACCAATTAAGGGAATCCTTCTCATAGACATATCAAATGGATATGCCTTTATTTGTTGGTTAACTGTAGTTTGTGTGAAGCATTGAATTGCATATAATTCATTTACATCTTCATCTTTTAGATTTATTTTTTGTACAGTACCAACTGATATCTTACCCTGTCGAGCCATTATTCATCTCCCTCTTCTGGTTGTAATGATTCGATAGTTTTATCTATCGCTTCGGCGTTTGAGATTAATTGTTTCTTCTCTTCTTCGCTTAATCCAAATCCGCCATCATCACCTGAGTTAGCATCTTTCATCATTCTTTGAACGATAGCTGCTAGCTTTACTATTTGGTCATCATTTCGGATTGATACATCCATATACTCTTTTATCAAAGGAACAATTACAGTTGCATCGCTTAGGTTTTTAACCAATGGTTCTAATTGAGCGATAAGAAGTTTAAGTTGTCTATCCTTCTTTTTTGAATTGTTATAAACATCAGACATAATATCTGAAAATGTTTTTCCTTTAAATAATTCTGTATCCTTATCCATTACTATCCTTTAATTTGTAAGTCACCGCTAGCTGACCTTTTGTATTATACTCTCTATACAACTCTACATAAATTAATTTTAATTTACCTACTACCTTAGTTATGTATTGAGTATGAACTCCCGTTCTTTCTCTAATAAGTATGTAGAGTGCCTTCTTATTGTACGAATATAAATCATATCTGTTCTTAAATAATTCATTTATGGAATCTGCTATTGCTCTATCTCTATCTTTTAGGAACAACTCATATAAATGATAATCTATATATTTTGTAAAATGGTCTATAAAATCTGATTTAGCTTCTTTGTTATTTTGGTCTACAATCTCATTTACTATATTACGAGATGTATCAATATACTTTACTTCAGTTTTTGATTTCATCCTAGCGTAGTTTGCGTTATTCTCATTAAATAAATAATTTCTAGCTACTACTGTAAAGTACGAAAAAGCCCTACCATTCTCTCCATTGAACTTATGAATCTTCTCATTTAGAAAAGCTACTACATTTGCTTTTACATCTTCATAAGGTACATCGAAGTAATATGTTTTGTAAGTATGGATTACATTTTCTGATAACTTATCGAATGGGTAATGAATAAATCTGTTATAGATTTTATTTTTTAATGCGTTATCATCACACCCATTATATGCGTTTATCGCCATCTCTGTAATTTTGGTAAAATATCTTTTACTTCTTTTTCTTCTTTTTTTAGGCATTCTCGTTTATTTCATTGTTTAATTTATCTAATGCGGATTGTATTTCTTTAAATACAAATCCACTTTCATCATCTGCTTCAAATGAACCAACCCTATCTAACTCTTTCATCCTATCCAATGCTTTGGTTAACGATGTTGCAGTTGTTTCGATTAATGTATCCGATTCATCAATACCATCTTCTAACTTCTCAACCTTACGAAGTAAATTCCATACTATATAAAGTAAGATAAATATTATTATCAATGGTAAAATTATGTGTTGTAGTATTTCCATATTAAGATTTCTCTACATCACCAAAGATAGATTTAAAATCAAGCTTCTCTGGCATTGTTACGTTTTCTAATTTCTTTTTAGTTGTGGGTCTACCACCTTTGTTCTTAGTTGGTAATCCATTTTTTAATTTTTGAAATCTTTCAAATTCAAATCTAGTAGCCATAATATCTGCTTGATGCATCAAATATGGGAATGATGATTTAAGAGCTTTGTTTGGGTCATATGAAATATAATATTCCTTATTAGCTTCATCATACAATCCATCTGTAAGTTGGATTGCAATCCATTCACCTTCTTCAACCTTTACACCAAATTGATTTAATAACCAAAATGTTCTACCAGTCATATTCATAAAGTTCATATCAGGATTTGATTTGTAAATCTTACCTTGATTCTCAATATGCCATTGTGAATCATTTGGGATATACCAACTATCAGTCATTGAACCAACTTTACCTAAATCATGATGTAGTGCTGAGAAGATTACGTTTTCTTTTGTGAACTCACCTAAACCGATTCCCAACTCATTATACATATCGTATAACTTAACTGCGTTTCTAGTAACTCTAAGAATGTGGTCAATATACCCACCAGCAAATGCGTTGTGGAAATGTTCCATTGAGGATGCTGGGGTTAGTACGATTCTATCTTCAAGATGGTCGTACATCTTATTGAGTGATTCTAATCTCTCACCTTCAAAGGTTTGATTGATTAATTTTCTGAACTTATCATAGTTCTCTTTGATTTTATTTTCATCTAAAATGTGTATCATAATTTATTTTTTATTTGTTAACTAATTGATTATCAATGTGTTGTGATGATAGTGATAGTGTAACTGATTGAGTATCAGATACTTACGCTTCATCTAATATAGATAAGAACTCACTCTCTCTATAAATGTGATATGTTTTACCACCATTCTTATGTTTGAATCCAGTTCCTTCTAATAGAACTGTATCTCCTACTTTTGTCATCATAGGGATTTTAGCACCCGAATGGGTGAATAACCCACTACCAACAGAAACTACTGTTCCCATCATTGTGGTATCTGAACCTGATGGTTTGTATAAACCACCTTTTGTTTTTTCATCGTGTCTTTTAACGATTTCTACTACTACTCTATCCCCTAAAGGTCTATAATTGTATTCCATAACTTTTTGTTTTATATAATTTTATCTATAATTCCTAATTCTAATGCATCTTCAGCTGATAAGAAGTAATCACTTCTTTGATTTTCTTTCCAAAACTTCTTATCTTTTTTTGTAACCTCTTCCATAAGATTATTACAATCATCTTCTAATTGCTCTGCAAACTTAGCGTTTGATTTAATATCTTCTAACTTACCAAAATTCATTGTTGATAATTGATGAACCATAATCTTAGAATGTTTAGATGCTGCTCTAAGACCTGTTCCACAAGCTAATAGTAATGCGGCTGCACTCATAGCTGAACCTCTACATATAATATTTGTGGAAATTCCTTCATCATTTTTTATGGTTCTAATGAAATCAATTAAACCCAATGTTTCTATTACATCACCACCTGGTGAATTTAATAATATATTAACTGATGTTAATTGTGGGTTAATTTTTCTTAGTAATCTTATTTTGGATATTGTATCGAATATCATACCTTGGCTAATTTCATCTTGTACTAAGATAATATTTGATTCAATATCAATTCCATAATCGAACTCTCTAAACTCTTGAAAATGTCTATCTCTTTCAGATGGTTTAGATTTTACATCGTATGATGGTTGTATATCACCACCAGTTGTAGATGTTTTACCTTCATTATATAAATCACTCATATGCTTTTATAACTATTTTTATTGTTAAACTTATGTAAATATACGAAATTTATTTTACAATACCAAATTTATTAATAAGTTTTTATATCATCATCTTCAAGAGTATCTGATTCGCTTTCACTTATTCTAACACCATCTGAATATGGTTTTGAGAATCCACCATATATTTTCTTTTTCGGTGTTGCTAATATCTTTTCATTTTTTTTAATCATTTCTTCAGAATCATAATGTATTCCATCATTTCCATTCTGTCCTATAATATTCATTCGTTCATCGTTTTCAACATAAGTCGGTACTATTGGTTGTGATTCCTTTTTCTTTTTTAGATTCTCACCATTTATAATAGTATGTTTATGTAACATTTTATTTCTAGCTACATAGTAATCATCTTCATCTTCTTTTCTTCTACCATTACCTAAGTATTTGTTTACGGCAAGTACCATAGCAATAGCTAGCGGGTCGAATACACATACAATCATTAATGTAAACCAATTTACAATTACCCCCATTGGTTTATTTGTAATTTCTGCCATATATCTAAGTGGTCCAATCTCAGCTGCTACCTCATTATTAGATTCCATATCTAATACTTTTAAATCTAAAGAAGTAATTGAATCGGTAAGAGTTTCCATCTTAATAGAAACCTTATTACGTTGCTCTTTCATATCATTTAACTGAGTTGTAAGAACTCTTCTTGTTGAAGAGGATGTAGTTGTTATAATGTTACCCAACGTATCCTTATACTGAATTTTATTATTTGATAATCCTTTGGATAATTCTGATATATTATTATTCAGTTGGGTTTTTTCTAATTTATAATCAGCTAATTGTTCTGAAAATCTATCTCTTTTCATTTCAACTACTGCTACTTGCTTATCTATAATAGTTAATTCATCTGCGGTAGTTTGATATGCTGATGTTAAGAACCCATATATACCTGCTGAGGTTATTATCATTAAGATACCTACACCTAATGTAAGATATGATTTTAAAAGTAATCCCAACTTACTCCAATGGTTATGTAGGTATGATGCTACAACCAATTTAGCTAACTCTAATGCTGAAGCCATTATGATAACTTCAGTTTTAGCACCAGCGAATAAAGAACTTAATCCAAATACTGAATAGTATGCGGCTGTACCTGCTAGAGATAACGTTGAGAATATCATCAGAAATCCAAATCCATTCTTCTTAGAAAAAAAGTTTTTAACAATTTTCATATTTTTTCCTTAAAATTAGTTTTATTAACTTCGAGTTCTGTATTTATTTACAACTATTATTAATAAGTAATAAGTAATTAGCTTGTTAGACAACCTAATAACCTATAACAATAAGTATTAAAATAATAATAATTAATACTAAAACAAGCCAACGACCATACTATGCTTTCGCCTGAATGTATTCTAAAATGGTTAACTCTTTAGCTTTAGCTTCTACCATAATATCTACATCTAATCCATAAGTATTAGGAATTTCTTTGATGTAATCTGAATGAGCTTGTGGCTTTACATTAAGATTCTCATTCAATGCTTTGGATTCTGAATAATGAACTACAGGCTTGATATCACCCCAAGTAGATACTGCAAGCTTGAGAGCTTCTTCCTCTGATAAATCTCCAGTACAAAATTTGTGGTGATGGTAATCGAATACGATAGGAATACCAATACGTTCATGTATGTACATTAAATCTTTTACTGAGTACATAGATGCCTTATCATCATTCTCTACAGTCAAACGAGTCTGAACTGATTCAGGTAATCTCTCAAAGTTCTTACAGAATCTATCCATAGCAGATATCTTATCACCATACACACCATTACAATGTATATTAAGTTTGTTGTAAGGTGTTCTACTCAACCCCATCATGTCAAACACCTTACCATGTCTAGTTAACTCTGATATGGTGTTATCTACTACGTGTTGACGTGGTGATACCAATACATTGAATGGACCAGGATGTGATGTGATACGTTGATTGTATTTGGTAGCAAGATGTCCAGCACCTGCTAATAGATTAGATATCCGATTGTAATGTGGCATATCTTCGAACTCATATTCGGATGACCAAGGAAACATATCAGAACTAACTCTAAAGAAGTTAATACCATTCTGATGATTCCATTTAATAATCTCTACTAAATCTCTTGCGTTTTGAATCCCTAGCTCAGATGCATAAGGAATACCTTTCTCTAAAAAGGTTTTTTTAATCATACTACGGTTGGTAGTAATTTTGGGTTTTTGTTTACCCAATGTCATGTTGATACATGCGTAACCTAAATTCATATGTGTTATTTTTTAATTATTAATACAGGTACAATATACGAAAAATAGGGGACTTATACAAGCCCCCTATGTTAAGAAATTGTTAAATATCTTCCCACTCTACATCCGTAACTTCTTCACAAAAATAATAGTAAGGTTCTTTCTTAAACACCTTATCGCAATGTAGATGTTCTTTCCACACTTCAACAATGGGTCTATCGGAGATTCGAATCTTTCTTTTTACTATCCATAGAGTGTTGTTGATATTTAAAACTTCCCTTCGTAACACCCTACTTAACGATAATTTCTAATACTTTCTTTTTCTTTTCTTTCATCTTTGGTATCGACAGTGATAGAACACCATTCTTAACCTTAGCTTCAGCTTGATTGATATCCCAATCCTCGTTTAGCTTATATTGTTTATTGAATGTTCTATCATCGTTTTCACCTTCTAATGTAATAACTCTATCTTCAACTTTAATTGTAATATCCGATTTAGATAAACCAGGTACATCAAAGTTCATAGTTAATACATCATCCACAATATCCATATTGTTTTGTTTAGTTGTGTTAGTTCTAGCTCTTTCAGCTAATTCATCTAACAGATTCCATGCGTTGCTCATTGTATAAATCATTTTTATTCCTTTTTTATTTTAGTTAAACATTTATATACGTTTATCTATAGTACCAAATGTGTACCAAAGGAGTTTGTAAGGTTATAGTATGACTATTTGTCAGTTTTGTAAGGTTATAGTATGACAGATTGTCAGTTTAACGATATCGGTGGAGTTTGTCCTATGAGTTTATAGGTCAAAATAGTATTCCAAGGTTTATATTTTGTAAAAGTTATTTTCTTATCCATTAGAATCATACCATTCATTACTAAATCACTAGCGACTTTTAGTAAAACATCTAATGTTGGGCCTGTGATTTTAATCATATCACAATCTACACCATCTTCGAATGTAACTTTAACTTCATTCCTATCAGTTTCGAAGTTCCAGGTATCATCATCTTCAATACCCTCTGCTTGTTCGGCGGCTCTAAGTAATTCTTCTAAATCACGTTCTTCATCATCTAAGGCTTCCATTTCATTATGGATTTCCATATACGAAAATTCACCAATCATTAAATCATAAAGATATAATAATTTATCTTCATCTTCCAATGTTTCAAAAAATCCAAATTCAGATTCATCCCAATATGTTGATTCAGACATTACCATCTCCTATTTATTGAAGTCTTTAATAATTTCTCTAGTTAACCAAGCAGGTTCGCTTGTGAAATGTTTGAAATAAGGTTCACCAATTAGATATAATTTAAGATTAAGATATTTTTTTTCATCGCTATCATCAACTGATAGGATATCTATTATCTTTTGTCTGTATGGTTCATCTATATAGTGTAAGCTCATCTAATTATATATATTGAGTGTTAGTACTTTCCTTTGTAAATTTGGTTAAGAAACATTAAAACTTCTTTAGGTAATGCTAATAATGATTTTCTAACAACGCCTAAACATAACTCTAAAAACTTTTCAATATGTAGTTCGTAGTTTTTACCATTTCGTAATATCTTACAAATACGATTTTCTAAATTAGTTACATAATCTGAATCAATTCCTACATCTGATTGTAAGTATCGTTCAGTCATATATCTTTCTGAAAACCATTGGTGTGGTTTTGCATCTACTGTTACTGCGTGTTTATATACAGTATCAACACTGTCTCTTATACACATCTGACGCTGC
>OJGP01000139.1_pt1 | contig 15244 bp, 15 predicted proteins | sample 1594701 | NCBI WGS metagenome assembly OJGP01 (sample SAMN05416863, study PRJEB24817) | seawater metagenome | isolation source: Sea water | place: Canada:Atlantic | collected 2013-11 | reverse complement strand
ATGCTTATGCAGTGGAGTGTCGGCCGAGGCATGGTCGATTATGTCAATAAACGTGAAGCTGATAAATTACAGCCCGCAATTGAAGATATTGCCAGGCGCTATGGTCAAAATGAAAATTGGCAATGGTTACAATCAAAGCCAAGGGTATTACGCCAGATCATGTTTGAAAACTTATTGTTTCGTCAACATGATGAACACTGTGACGATGATGATAGTGACTGCCGCAATTTAAAACGAACTAATTTGTCGCCAGAGATGATGCGCCCTCGCAACCATCGCCCTGATATTGCGATTATTGATATCAATAATAACAATATCGTTTCGATTCGGGTTCGAGCTAAAGATCGCGCTCGAATCGCCATAGAGTGGCAAGGTAAGACTGTAGCATGGGTGTCAATTCCTCAACGCGAAAAGATTTCAGAAGGGTTTGAATTATTATTCATAGAACAGCAACGCAAAGCCTTTTGGTTAATGAGTCTTATTGTGATGGCACTTGCAGGCATTATTGCTTTCCCTCTTGCTCGACATTTTGTTCATCCTATTAAACAATTAACTGATAGCACCAATCAATTAACACAGGGAAACTATAATCTAGAATTACCTATAAAACGGAATGATGAACTGGGGCTATTAGCACGAGATTTTAATGAATTAGCTAAAACTCTAAACAAAAATGAAAGCTCTCGAAAACGTTGGATTGCAGATATTTCACACGAGCTACGCACACCCTTAGCTATTTTAAACGGTGAAATTGAAGCTATGCTGGATGGTGTCAGACCACTATCAAAAGACGGCATTCATTCTATGAAGGAAGAGATAGATCATCTTAGTAAGTTGATCAATGATCTTGATGCCTTAACCAAAGCTGACATTGGTGGCTTAAGTTATCGCAAAGAGAACCTAGATTTAGTTGAACTGATTAAAACTAAACTAACCGCCTTCCAGCCAATTTTTAGTGAACATAAATTAAGTATAAATTATACCTGCTCAAACACGCCTATTATTTTAAGGGCTGATCACACACGCATTAATCAACTGCTAGAAAACCTGTTTAGTAATGTCACTCGCTATACTAATAAGGGTGGTGAAATTAAGGTGGCTATCCAACAGGATTCACACACTATATCCTTACTTATAGAAGACTCAGCACCAGGTGTAGCCAATGAGGCATTACCTCACTTGTTCGATTACCTATATCGCACCGAACAATCTCGAAACCGTGAAAGCGGCGGTTCCGGTTTGGGTTTAGCGATTTGCAAGCGTATCGTTGAAGGACATAATGGAACCATAGCAGCTTCTCATTCCCCTCTTGGTGGCGTTGCAATTTCCATTCAATTTCCTGTTTCGGCCTAAGTAATAATGACACACTCACCGATACTCATTGTTGAAGATGAAATAAAACTTGCCAGTTTATTAAGTGATTATCTTCAGCAAGCCAATTATGCCACCCACCTTATTCATCATGGTGATGAAGTTATCGACTGGATCCAAAACAATCATCCATCTTTAATAATTTTAGATGTTATGTTGCCCGGTAAAGATGGCTTAACCCTATGTAAAGAAATTCGCCACTTTTCAGATACCCCTATCTTTATGGTCACTGCTCGTGTTGATGAAATTGATCGCTTACTTGGGCTAGAACTAGGCGCTGATGATTATATTTGTAAGCCTTATAGTCCTAGAGAAGTAGTTGCACGAGTTAGAGCTGTATTTAGACGGTTACACGCCAATCTAGATAAGACCAGCACGCAAAAAATAGAGCTAGATAAACATAGACAACAAATCAAAGTTGATGGCAAAGTCTGTGAGTTAACTAATATTGAATTCCAATTATTAGCCACTATGACAAAAGAAGCTGGAAGAATCTATTCTCGTGATCATCTTATGGATAATATGTATAACGATAATCGTATTGTCAGTGATCGCACTATTGACAGTCATATCAAAAAACTAAGAAAACGTTTGAACGATTATTTCCCTAATTATGAATTTATTCACTCTGTGTATGGCGCTGGTTATCGCTACGACATCATAGAAAAAAATAGCGAATGACACATTGTTACTCGCTTCTTGCATATTGTTTGCACATTGCAGTCGTATAGTGAGCTCAACAGTGAAAACAAACACTGGATTAAAACTAAAAAGAGGCTATAACAATGAAAAAACTACTTGCAGTAATAGTAATTGCATCATCATTCCTTATGTCAGCTCAGGCTTTACATGCAGAAAATGATACTCCACCACACCATAATGCCGAACGTATGCTTGATCGTATGGCAGAAAGACTTAACTTAACTGAAGATCAGAAAAATAATATTTCCGTTATTAAGAAAGAAGAGTTTGCAAAAATACGTGCACTTCGCGAAGAGAATAGAACTAGAATTGAAGGGTATTTAACAGAAGAGCAAAAACAAAAAATGAACTCTCGTAAAAAAAGCTGTAACAAAAGTGATCGCCATTATAAACACTAAGCTTTTATATTAGACTAAGCTATCGGGGTTGTATTATTAAAGGAATACAGCCCCATTTATTTACACAGTTATTTTTTTCTCATCAATATCGTCACAATATCATTACCTACACACTCTGTAGACTGCATATATTTGATAATGATAATCAATAAGTTCAACAAAAAAACCATGACGCCAAGCTAAGCTTTAAACGTATCTAACTCGTTCGCTTTTCAACTAGAAACAAAGCAATGCCGCCAAGAATAGCAAGCGAAGCAAGACCAAACTGCAACGTTATCGGCTCAGCAAGAAAAACAATACCAGCCACTGCTGCAATAACAGGAACAGAAAGCTGAACAATGGCTGCATTGCTTGCCTTAAGAATAGGTAATACAGAGTACCAAATGGCATAGCCGAGGCCCGAAGCCAATGCACCAGATAACACTGCAAAGCCAACGCCTGCTATATCAATAGAAACACCCTTCATCATGAATATACTCATTACGACTGCAATAGACATCGCTCGAAAGAAATTGCCCGCTGTAATTAGAGTTGGGTCACCCTCACCTTTCCCTCTTAAAGAATAAACACCCCAAGCGATCCCAGCAGCCAACATCAACATAGCACTAGGCAGTGGTGGTGCGGAAATACCTGGTAGCAATAAGCCAATAACGCCTATAAAAGCGAGAAAAAGACCCATAATTTGTAACTTGACCAGGCGCTCTCCCATCCATAGCCCATAGCCGATCATTGTTGCTTGAACTGAACCGAACAGTAATAAGGCGCCAGTCCCCGCAGACAAGTTTATATAAGCAAAAGAAAATCCAGCAGCATAAGCAAACAAAGCAAATGCAGATAGCCAATTACCCTGTCCACTCAGCGAGCCACCTCTAATTGAGATGATGGCCCACAACATTACAGCACCAGAGATAAGACGAATTGAGGTAAAGCTAGCCGCATCAATACCGGTATGCTTGAGAGCAAAACGACAAAATAAGGAGTTAGCTGCAAAAGCAATCATAGCTAGGGTTGTTAAGATTATTACGCGTGAATTTGGCATTAAATTATTAAGGATAATAGAGTGTATAAAAGGTGTAAATCACTGAGTTTTCTCTGCTTCGGCTAAATATTCATCTTTCAACTTAACGTAATTTGATCCAGCATATTTAAAATAATCAAGTTCATCTTCCGTCAATGGTCGAATCTGTTTGACTGGTGAACCGAGGTAAAGAAAACCTGACTGCAGGTGTTTATTTGGTGGTACCAAAGAACCAGCACCAATCATTACTTTATCGTCAACTACTGCCCCGTCGAGGATTGTCGTCGACATACCGACCAAAACATTATTTCCAATCGAACAGCCATGCAGCATACATTTATGCCCAACAGTCACATCATCACCAATAATAAGTGGATGGCCTTCTGGTTTGAATTCACTGGCATGTGTAATATGCAGACAAGAGTTATCTTGAATGCTACAGCGAGCACCAATACGAATATGGTGCATATCACCACGAATAGACACTAATGGCCAAACAGAACTATCATCACCTATTTCGACATCACCAATAATGACCGCGCTATCATCTAGCCACACGCGTTGACCAAATAGTGGTGTTATACCCCGAAAGGCTTTTGTAACCATTGAATTTTCCGTTTTAGCAATTCTAGATTTAGAGTATATAACTATCACAAGATAAATAGAAAAATTGAGTAATCAGAGCTTAATAAACTGTTTCCTACTTACCTTGTCTATATCACTCAAGGTCCAATGCATACAGAACGTGTATTTCTCCACATTCAGTAAACTGAATTGATAGAATGGCATAATTATTAATTCTAAGCAGCAGTAAACCTTAATGTTGAAGCAACTTTCAGTTTCCGAACGACAGCGTATAAGAGTCATACTTGCTGGCATATCGGCAGGGATCCTAACGGTTGGTATTGCTCGCTTTGCCTACACACCTTTTTTGCCTTTAATGTTAAGCCAAACTGATTTGTCCATTATTGATGGAGGCTGGCTAGCTACATTTAATTACTTAGGTTATTTCACTGGCATTATTCTAGTGTCATTCACCAATAACCTAAAATTCAAATTTCGATTTTACCAACTGAGTTTAATCGTCGCCGTTCTGAGTACAATTGCAATGGGACTTACGACCAACCTTATTGTGTGGTCAGTACTACGTTTTATCTCTGGTTTAACAAGCACAGCAGGCATCATCCTCTCATCAGGCTTTGTATTAAGCTGGCTTAAACATCACGGATTTAAACCACAATTAGGCTTACATTTCACCTTTATCGGCTTGGGAATTGCCATTCCAGGTATAGCTATTGTGGTGATGAATAATTTCTTCGACTGGTCAATACAGTGGATCATTATGGGTTTATTCGGAATAATCTTTCTTATCCCTGCTTGGCGATGGATGCCCGTACCCAATTTATTTACACCTAAATCCGTAGCTGATTATCATGAGCCTTCTAAGAGGTGGATGTGGCTAATGATTGCCGCTTATTCATGTGCTGGCGTGGGTTATGTTATTAGTGCCACGTTTATTGTTGCCCTACTTGAAGCAATGCCTATATTGACAGGTAAAGGGGACTGGATATGGGTCATGCTTGGCTTAGCTGCCGTGCCGTCATGTTTTTTATGGGATGGACTGGCTCAGCGTGTTGGCGAAATAAGAACGCTTATTCTAGTTTACAGCCTACAAATGTTCGCTATTTTGATTCCAACACTATCAGACAGCCTGTATGCCAATGTACTCGGCGCGATGATATTTGGTGGCACATTTTCAGGCATTGTCAGTTTAATGCTGACATTTATAGGCCATAAATTCCCTAAAAACCCTGCAAAAGCGATGGCAAGGCTCACACTCAGTTATGGCGTTGCTCAAATGGTCGCCCCTACTATTGCCGGCTACCTAACTAGCACAACTCATAGTTATTCTATTGCCTTATGGTTTGCCTCAACCACCATGCTACTAGGCATTGTATTTTTATTTTTTATATTGCGCGAAGAGGGTAAACAAAACACGCTTACAAATTAGCAAGTTTACTGAAAATAAATCCATCCCCCTTTTATGGAATTGGTATTAATTTCAAGCTATCTCTTTCCTGAAACTGGAGCATGACTAATTTATTAACAGATTTTCTAAAAGCTTATTTTTAATTCACTTAGTCATCAATCAAGTTTCTTTCATATGAAATATAAGAAAAGAAGCTAATGATGAAAAGCTTTAGTTTTAAAAGAAGTCGACTTATATGATAAATTACAATAAACATAAGCTAGAAATCACCTAAACTACTTGTTTATTAACTTTAAAAATCATTAAAAACACCGATTGGAGCTAAATGATAACGAAGGCATCAAAGAGTACGCTATTTGTTTTGACGCTCTTATCGGTATCTGGGCTTATAGCCTTTATTATCATCGTCTACTTTTTCTCTACTAAGAAGGAGGCGATTTCACCCACTCTGCAAGTCACCACTGCACCCGTAAAATCCCCCTCACAAACGACAATCACTATAGCCGCTTTAAACGACCACAGTTTGAAGATCGCCTTAAAATTACTCAGGGATTCTGATTTCGAAGAACTGAATGACATCAACGTTGAGGCCGTTCTTCTAGAATTCGATCCTATGGTCCAAGCCCACCAATTAGATTTGGCGACAGATGAAGGACGCTACGACTTGGTTTCCATAGACCAGCCTTCACTTGGCCACTATGTCACCCAAGGATGGGTGCGTCCTCTTGATAAATTTTTAGAGGACTCTTCACTACCTTCTCTAGCGATTGATGACCTAGTCCCTGTTTTGCTTGAGGCCTGCGGTGAGTGGAATGAGAAGCTATATGCTATTCCGATGGGCAGTTATGGCTCCTTACTGGCTTACCGAACCGATGTTCTGACTGCAGCTGGATTACAACCGCCAATGACATTTGCTGCCTTTAAGATGATTGCCCAAAAGCTTAATTCCCCACCCGACCTATACGGTGTAGCACTGTTCGCACATGAAGGAGAATATATTACCGCTGATGTTGCGCCATTCTTGTGGTCCTGGGGATCAGGACTCATCAATGGCTCTGACGTAAATCTTCCAAACAAACCCATGTTTCGTGTTGCTTGGGATACTTCCGAAGGAATTGCTGCATTAGAATTTTACGCTTCGCTCTATAAGGAAGGTCTTACCCCTCCTGACACTCTTGAGTTTGACCATGAGCGCTACATCGAGGCTTTTCAGAGTGGGAAGGTTGCAATGGGTATCATGCCGGCTGAAGGAGTCGGGTTGCCGATGGAAAACCCCGTCGTTTCGAAGGTCGTTGGCAAGATTGCTTACACGACTCTTCCGAGACTTGAAAAAGCAGACGGTACAATAATGCCACCTCGAGCGGGACTGGGAGCTCACAGTTTGGCAATCAGCCGCAACAGCAAGCATCCTCGAGAAGCTTATCTAGTCCTTCAGTTCCTGACCGGGGAAAATATTGGTCATGAGTACATCAATAAGGGTGGCCGTCCTTTCCGAAACTCGCATTTTTCTAAGGATGCGATTGCCAAGTTTCCGTATCTGGAGCCGATAAGAGTCGGAATGAAGACAGGGAAATCCCGTCCAAATATTCCTGAATATCCCGCAATCAGTAAAATTTTTTATACCGCCTTTCACTCAGCCCTAAAATACGGAGTACCTGTTGCAGAGGTAATGCGTGCTGCTGCTCACAAAGCCAATAAGGAAATCCTTATTCCTGCATATCCTGATAACTCACAGCGTCTATCTAGGAGCTCTACTGTTGATTAAAAATGTGACAGAATATAAGTTGATGCCCAAACTCTGGACAAAGGTTGTTCTTAGTGTCGCACTCGTTCAAATTCCTCTTTTTATCTTAGCAACGTTCCTGTATGTCCAAGAAGTACGGAAAGATTATATCGAAAAGGTTGGATGGCATTCTCTGACACTCTCACAGCAGTTACAAAAACGTGCTGCAGATTTGAGCGGATATTCCCCTGAAATGCAACGCACGCTTGGACTAAATATCGAATCTCAGTCTCTGTTGAATGACAACATCAAAGAGGGAGTGATACATATTGGAGTCATCGGCCTGGATGGGAAAACCATTGCCAGCACTGATTCATCGCGCTTAGATCAAATTGAGTTTAAGGATGAGGTGAAAGGTATTTATGGCAAACCTACACCCTCGTCGACCTTCATTACTTCAGATTCCTATGAAACCCTGATTCCTATCTACAACGCTGGACATCCCTCTCCGGTAGCCGTGATTTATATCGGATTTTCAAAACAGGCAGTGGTTCTTAAGATAGTCAATACGATTAAATACGCCATTATCTTATATTTTATTTTTCTACTGCTCTCTTCCGTCCTGATTAGTACCTTGCTCAGATATTACGTAACGCAGCCGATTTCTGAACTCAGCAAAGCCGCAGCAAACTTAGCCAATGTCAATCTAGACACCAATATTCCCAAAGCATATTCCTATGAAGTTGCACTCCTTGCTCATAGTTTTGCAAACATGAGTAAATCCATTACCGAGAAACTGGCTGCAATGAAGGAAAGTGAAGAGCGTTTTTCGCTTGCCATGCAAGGTGCCAATGACGGGCTGTGGGACTGGAATATAAAAACTAATGTGGTCTACTATTCTCCACGTTGGAAAAGTATGTTGGGATATGCAGAAAATGAAGTTAAACCGCACCTATCTGCTGGAACAGAACTTCTACATAAGGATGATATAAATAAAGTTTTATCTGAGGTCGAAGCATGTGTAAATGGCTCAAAAGAGAAATATGAAGTTGAGTTCAGGATGCAACATAAGGATGGGCAGTATATTGATATTCTTTCACGTGCCTTTGTAGTCAAGGATGAAAAGGGAGTAATAAATCGTCTGGTTGGCACCCATGTTGATATTACTTCACGTAAAAAAGCAGATGAATATTTATCCTACCAAGCTAGCCATGACCCATTGACTAACTTAGTTAACCGAAGAGAGTTTGAAAACCGTGCCGGTCGATTACTGTCGACTACAAAACATGAATCAGATGAACATGCCTTGTGTTTCATGGACCTCGACCAGTTCAAGGTCATAAATGATACCTGTGGCCATGTTGCTGGTGATGAGATGCTGCGTCAACTTAGTACTGTACTACAAGAGACAATGAGTGAACGTGACACATTGGCACGCCTAGGTGGTGATGAATTTGGCGTTTTGATGGAGCATCGCTCATTGGATGATGCACATCGTGTCGCTATATCTCTACAAGAAACTATTCAGAACTATCAATTTGTATGGGAAGGATATAGCTTCAAGATTGGAGTAAGTATGGGCTTAATACCGATTACAAAAACGACCGTCAATTTAACGGAATTGTTAATAGATGCCGATGCTGCCTGTTACATGGCTAAAGATAATGGTCGTAATAGAATTCATATCTACCACGCAGACGATTCAGAAATAGCTCATCGTCATGGTGAAATGCAATGGGTAACACGGATACAACATGCTCTTGAAGAAGACCGATTTTGTCTCTATGCCCAATCCATTATGCCACTTGATAACAATACCGATAAACATTATGAACTCTTGATTAGAATGATCGATGAGAAAGGTAAAGTCATTCCACCGGGGGCTTTCTTACCCGCAGCCGAACGTTATGACCTAATGACACAAATAGACCGTTGGGTTATTGAGAGTGCCTTCCGTTTATTAGCAGATAACCCAGTATTTGAAAGCCAGGTTAGTTTCATTTCTATTAACCTATCCGGCCAGTCATTGGCAGATCAAAGTATACTTGACTTTATCATATTACAACTTGATGAAACAGGTATTGAAAGTAAAAATATTTGTTTTGAAATAACTGAAACAGCGGCTATTTTAAACCTAGGAACAGCCAAAATATTTATCTCAACACTTAAAGAACTCGGGTGTCGATTTGCCTTAGATGACTTTGGAAGTGGTTTGTCTTCATTTGCTTACTTGAAAAACCTATCTGTCGATTACCTAAAGATCGACGGTATGTTTGTTAAAGACATTGTTGATGACCCTATTGATCATGCAATGGTTAAATCCATTAACGAGATTGGACATGTGATGGGTATGAAGACGATTGCAGAATTTGTTGAAAATGATGAGATCAAGGGTATGCTGGGGCAAATTGGTGTTGACTATGCCCAAGGGTATGGAATTGATAAGCCAATGCCCTTAGATGACTTACTTAGCTGAGCATTTACTGTGAGCAAGTGAAGAGCCCGAAAGATAATAAAGTCGAGTCGCCATTTATCCAAATAAACACAACTAAATGACTGTATTTCGTGCGCATAAATTATTTAAAAGCATTAAACCTTTGTTTAAAATTAAAGGGAGGCGTCACTTTAATCCATGTTTTTATTTTTTATATTGTGTGAAAAGAAAAACAAAACACGCCTACAATTTAACAGCTTTACTAAAAATAAATCTGTCCTTTTTTATTTAAGGGCAGCGTAAAGTGGCCAAGGTAATGTTCTTGTTAAATACTTACTGGCCCATAATTTTTAAAGCGATATAGGGTGCAACCATAAAAACTAATGTCACTACTTTATAATTGCTCAAAAAATCAAAATACTTAGCGCTTAATGTCTTTTCATCTATATTAAACAGCTTGCTATAAATAGAGGGTACCGTCCCTCTCATAAACATAACAACTATGGTCGCTAGAAAAAGATAGCCGACATTGATTACTGATGCCCAGCCTAATAATTCAGTTAATTGTGATATAGACATTATAATTTTCTCCTCTAATTTCAAAAGGGAACGCTATTAGGAATAATATTTTTATTTCTTATACTGCGTCAAGGAAAGAAACAAAACAAGCCTGCAATTTAACAACTTTACTAAAAATAAATCTGTCCGCTTTTCTATAGTTCATTTTGGTATCCATTTTTTTAGGGGAACCTTACTTCCCTTTTTTACATTTATATAATCACATTAACCTGTGTTTCAAGCACATTGTCATGTTCAGTAAATGCCATCGATACGCTTTTAGCCTGTTCGGCTGACAACTGGCGATAAAGACCGTCTGAATCATTAAATTGATACCCGGCAATATAGAATTGGGTGGTCAACAATTCTTTTTCGCCATCCCAGACTTTGACATGAATATGAGGTGATCTGCCAGGATAATTCATGGGTTTAATGGTTCTAAACTGATACCACCCTTGCGCATCAGTAATATCATGCCCAAACCCTTGGAAGCCAGTATCATATCCAGCATGACGCCCATCACGCGGATGTAAATACCTGCCATTGACATCACATTGCCAAATCTCAATTCGGTGCCCTACTAGCGGTGTGCCTTCTGTAGAAACCACTCGACCTTTGAGTAGAATAATTTCACCGCCTGCTTCAGTCACCACATCAGAGACTTTAACAAGGTCATTATCAATATCATCAAAACGCATTGAAGGTTTTGGATAAAACGGCCCCTCAGATGCGCTTGGCGTCAACATACCCGCCACTGCAGCAGGTAGAATAGCAGTCAGCCCTGCAAGAGCACTCGAACGTTTAAGCAGGTCTCTACGTGTGATTTTCTTCATTTTATCTGCCTTACGATTATTTTATTTAACAATTGAATTAAAGGATAGCATCCCCTTTAATTAACCCCTCCGTCACTTTTTTACTTTTCATTGTTCTTCTATCACTTTAAGGTACATTGGTACGAACTTAATATAAATTAAGTAGCCAACTCTATAAATAGTCTAATATCTGCTCTTTTCTTGTTGATACATTAGGGCAACAAGATTTAGCTTATATGCCTCATTTCATTGATGGTGAGTTCCTCAACGGCACCCTCTGTAGCTTCCATATATGAAGCCAAATAAGGGGAATTCATGTGAGTCTGCCACAATTCTCGCGATTCCCATTTTTCGTAAAATACAAAATGACCTGGGATTTCGTTGTCCTGATGTAGATCGTATTGAAGACACCCTTTCTCGCGCAGGGTGATTGGAAGAAGTTTTTCCAGCTCGGCTTTGACCAAATCAACCTTGTCGGGACTAGCTTTAATGTTGGCAATAATGGTGAGTTTTGTCATTTCGCATCTCCTTGATTTCGTTGAATGGCGAGAGCTATCCTTGCTCAATAACGCCCAAATAACAGGCTAAAAATTGTGGGCTAAACTTGAGCGCAGCAAAAAAGCCCCGCACTTTTTGTCCTTGTTTATTTTCTTGTTAGGCTAGCACTTCAACCTAGCCTATCAGCCCATTTGCCATTATGTTCTTTTTCACAATTTTCTTCTGTGTCATACAAAATGTGATCGGTCACATTCTTCACTTTAACATCGGCTTCATGAAGCTTCACCTGAATTAGAGAGGTAAGTTCTTTCTTGCTATCTTTTGACATAAAACAGGAAAGATTTTCATTTGTGTCGAAAACACAAACAACCTTTAAGCTTTTAGGGAAACTTGAATAATTAACTAAGTGAGTTAACCATTGAAAGCCGTTAATTTCCTTCAATGTAATTTCGCAAACATCAGTTAATACAAGCCTAAGTTGATTATCAATTTTTCTATCAATTTTACGCATATTTTAACTGCAGCCTAACATTGTTGTTAAAGTGAATAAAAATTCTCTGTAATTCCTATACATAGTGTGACCATAATTCCCTGTAATTCAATAATTGATTGATTTGTTTTCTATAACAGGTGGAATTTGAACTATGTAGCATGATTTTTATAAATATTAGCTTAGTCAATCGTGGACGCGTGAGTAAGTCTTGATCGGATTGTTGATTTAGCTGGTGAAGGGTGGTGATGCCGCCCAATGTCATGGCTCTGACTTCCCAACCCATTCGTCCGGTTAAACTTGCACCGAGAGGGGCGCCTATTTCCATTAGTTTTTGTGCCCGTTGATACAGGCTACGGATTAAGGGGGCTATTGTGTGTGTATCAGCTTTGATTAAATCGGCTGCTACAAAAGCTGCTTGAGCCAGTTCGTTTTGTGGAATATAGATACGATCAGACTCGGTATAGTCTTGCACTATATCTTGATAGAAATTGATGAGTTGCAGGGCTGTGCAGACGGCATCAGATTGTTGGAGTTGTTGGTCACTGGGCTTGCCATTTAGGTGCAGTAATAAACGACCAACCGGATTGGCTGAGCGAGTGCAGTAGTCTAATACTTCATCGAAATTGGCATAACGGCTTTTAACGACATCTTGTTTGAATGCTGACAGTAAGTCTTCAAATAAGCTGATCGGTAAGTTGTGGCTTTGAATGACATCTGCCAGAGCAATAAAGATGGGATGATCACCCTGGTATTTCTGTTGGCTTATTTGTGCAATGTGTTCGCTGTATTCATCAAGCTGTTGTAGCCTGATGTGTTGTGGCGCATCGCCTTCATCGGCAAAGTCATCAGCTGTTCTGGCGAAAGCATAGATAACGCTAATGGACTTCCTTAGCCGCTTGGGCAATAAGATTGAGGCGACCGGAAAATTTTCATAATGTGACTTAGCCAAACTTTGGCAATAGTCATAAGCGTGGTTTATATCAATCTGAACTTCACTCATCGTTTAGGTTTTGCACTTGTCGGGGTTGCTGTTCGATGGGAGGCAGGTCGCCAATGTCACTTTTACTACTGATTCCCATTTCGGTAAATTTGCGAGCGCCGGGTAATACTTGCCGCTCTAATGAGCCAACGGCACTATTAAAGTGGTTAACGCTATTGCCAAGGCTACTACCCAATTTGCTTAGGTGGTTACCAAATACCGATAGGCGTTTGTATAAGGTTTCACCTAATTCACGAATTACTTCGGCATTGTCGGCAAGCGATTGTTGTTTCCAACCATATGATACGGCACGAAGTAGCGCGACAAAGTTTGTCGGTGTCGCGAGGATGATGTTTTGGCTCATGCTATCTTCAAGCAAGCTGGAATCAATTTCTAAGGCGGCCGATAGGAACTGTTCGCCGGGAATAAATAACACCACAAACTCAGGTGAACGTGAATATTCTGCCCAGTAGTTTTTTCGTGCAAGTTCCTTAACACGACTACGAATGATTTGAGCATGTCGCTTCATTTCTAGTTTTCGAGTAGTATCATCTTTGGCTTGAATGGCTGATAAATAAGCATCAAGCGGGGTTTTTGCATCGACAATAATTTCACGCTTTTCAGGCAGACGTACAATCATATCGGGGCGGATTGCACCAGTATCAGTTGCGGTATGCGTTTGTTCGTAAAAATCACAATGTGCCACCATGCCACTCAGTTCAGCTAAGCGACGTAATGTCATTTCGCCCCATTGGCCACGTACTTCAGGTCGACGTAAGGCTTGTACAAGGTTTTGAGTTTCTTGCTGTAATTGCTGTTGGCTTTGTGCCATTTGAGTGATGGTGGAGGTTAAACTACCGTAAGCCTCTTTGCGTTCTTTTTCGATATTGTGGATCTGTTTGCTTGTTTGCTGCAAGGCATCATTAATTGGTTTGAGCATTTGCTCGATGGCTTGCTCTTTTGAGCCTAACTCGGCCTTGGCTTGGCTTTGAAATCGTTTTAGGTTTTCTTCAGCAAGTCTTAGGAATTGGCTATTGTTTTGATTTAAAGCTTGTTCGGATAATTGATTAAACGTATTGGCGAGTTGGTCACGTGTTTGGTCAAGAATAACATCAAGCTGGTCTTTGTTTTTATGCTCTAATTCTAATCTGAGTTCTAGCTCGGTATTGCGAGACTGCAAAGTACGGATTTTGCTATTACGTAGCAATAGGCCGATGACAATACCCACTACAACACTGGCTGAGCCAATAATAAATAGCAGCTGGTGGTGCTCAATAAAGCTTAAAATTGAATTTAAAGCCATTTTAAAATATCAAGAGGGTGTTCAATTGAAAAATCGGCATTCCAGTCAGCTGGATTATCATCAGCATCGACATAGCCATACAGTGCGGCCACGGTTTGCATATTGATATTTTTGCCTGCTTCAATATCGCGAGCGGCATCACCTATATAAATACAACTTTCAGCAGAGTGATTGATTACTTTGCATGCATGAAGCATGGGTGCAGGATGTGGCTTGCTATGTGCTGTGGTATCACCACTGACTACGCATGCCGCGCGGTGAGTTAATTGTAAAGCTTTAACCAGTGGGTCGGTTAAAAATGCCGGTTTATTGGTGATTATGCCCCACGTGATATCGGCTTTTTCTAAAGCGGTGATCACTTGTTCCATACCTTCAAACAGCTTCGATTCACGAGTGATATTATCTTGATATATCTCCAGTAAGCGTGCCCGAAGCGGTGGCAAAATATCATCATCCCCTGAAATGCCGAAGCCAAGATTGAGCAGGCCAACTGCACCATTACTTGCTACAGGACGAATCAGCTCATAGGGCAGAGTAGGCTTGCCTTGTTCTTCTAATACCGAATTTAATGCAAATGCCAAGTCGGGTGCGGTATCAACTAATGTGCCATCGAGATCAAATAATACGGCTGAGAAGTCACGCATTTAGTCAGTCGCTTTTTTACAGTGCATTAAGTAATTCACTTTTACATCATCGCCCAAAGAATATTCTTTGCTGAGGGGGTTATAAGTTAAGCCTGTTATGTCTTGGACTTCTAATCCTGCTTGTCGGCACCATTTGGCCATTTCAGAAGGCTTGATAAAACGCTTATAATCATGGGTGCCTTTTGGCAGCATTTTCATTATATATTCTGCACCGATAACGGCTAATAAATAAGCTTTTGGGTGGCGATTAAGAGTCGATAAAAATACATCGCCGCCCGGTTTAACTAAATCAGCACCTGTCTCTTATACACATCTGACGCT